>FTCO01000616.1_pt1 | contig 15398 bp, 11 predicted proteins | sample 1639701 | NCBI WGS metagenome assembly FTCO01 (sample SAMEA3914869, study PRJEB12502) | metagenome | biome: forest; material: soil | place: USA | collected 2012-03-12 | depth 0.1 m | reverse complement strand
TCGAGGGCGATGGAGCGCGTGAGGCCGATGAGCGCGTGCTTGCTCGCCGAGTAGGCCGACGAGTAGGCGTAACCCGTGAGGCCGGCGTTGGAGGCGACGTTCACCACCCGGCCCCAGCCGCGCGCGATCATCGGGGGGACGAGGGCGCGACAGAGCGCGAAGGGCGCGGCGGCGTTGAGGGCCATCATGCGGTCCCACAGCTCGTCGGGCGTGCGGTCGAAGGGGGCGCTCTCGGCGGCCCCCGCGTTGTTGACGAGCACGTCGATGGGGCCGGCCTCTTCGAGGAGGCGAGGGAGGGCAGCCGAGAGGGCCGCGCGATCGACGAGGTCGAGGACGACGGCGAAGCCATTGGTGGCCGCGGCCACCTCGTCGAGCTCGGCCTTGGTGCGGCCCGTCACGACGACCTTGGCGCCGTCGGCCGCGAGCTGCGCCGCGATCGCGCGGCCGATGCCGCGGCCGCCGCCGGTCACGAGGGCGGTCTTCCCTGCGAGGGACATGGGCCATCCCTAGATGATTCACATATCAAGCACAACCGGTTACCCTTCGTCGATGCGAGCAGGTGCGAGGGAGAGAGGGGTAGCCTTGCTGGGTGCGCTCGCCCTCCTGCTCGGCGGCTGCGCGGCGCCGGAGCGCGAACCGCCGAGGTCCGGTCGCGGGACGAGCGCCTCCGTGTCGGACTGGGTGAGCCGCGAGGATGCCCCCGCCCGGTCGACGTCGCGATCGATGTCGTTCTACGAGACCAAGCAGACGCTCGCCCTGCCCGCGCCGGCCCAGGACTGGGCGCCGAGGCCGGGGCGCGGTCGCAAGGTCGACGTCGACTTCGCCGAGGCGGACCTGCCCAACGCCATGCAGTTCCTCGCCGACGCGGGCGGGTTCAACCTCGTGCTCGAGGAGGGGCTGACGGGGCGAGTCTCGGCGCGCCTCCACGGGGTCGAGCCCTATGACGCGCTGGTCGCGCTCGCCGAGGCCCATGGTGCGGAGGTGTCGTACGAGCGCCGCATCGTCGTCGTGCGCCGCGCCGGATCCAGAGCCAAAGCCTCACCCTGACGGTGGGAAAGTGATAGCTTCGAGGGCATGCGTAGCTCTCGTTGGCTTAGGGTTCCGGCGCTCGCTGCCCTCGTGATTGGCGGCGGCACGGCGGTCGGCTGTTCCACGGGCAGCACCCTCGACTCGACGTCGCTCAGCAGCGGCAGCGGGGGTGGCTCTTCGACCAGCTCCCACGCGACCGGGAGCACGACCAGCTCGAGCGGGGCCGGGACCGGCGGAGAGACGGCGAGCTCGTCGAGCAGCTCCGCGAGCAGCGGCAGCTCCGGGGGCGGCGGCGCGGGCACGGGCGGAGCCGGAGGCGCGGGCGGCGGCGGTGGTGGTGGTGGCAGCGCGCCGGTGGGCTTCCCGCTCGGCACCGACTGCAACGTCGACGCGGATTGCCAGTCGAGCCTCTGCAAGCCCGTGGTCATCGACCACAACCCGGTCTGCGTGAGCCCGTGTACCCAGCCGAGCGACTGCGGCGCCAGCACCGACTTCTTCTGTGAGCCCATCACCGCCGGGGGCACCGACGGCTACTGTATCCCCCACAGCCCCGCGCACTGCCTGACCTGCACCCAGGACTCCGACTGCGGCTCGCTCTCCGAGGTGTGCTTCCAGGCGCCCGGCGACAACATCATGGCGTGCCACATCGACTGCTCGATCGACGGCGACGACGCCTGCCCCCTCGACTACTCGTGCACCGACCAGACGGTGGCGGGCCAGGCGCGCCGCCTCTGCCGGCCCAAGGGCGTGGCCACCTGCCTCGACGCGCTCGGAGGCTTCTGCGATCGGCTCACCGTGCCGCAGAACTGCGCACGTGCGAACACCGCCGGCACCTGCCTCGGCCAGCGCAGCTGCCTCGCGGCGGGCAAGCGCTTCGACAAGTGCGACGCGACCGCGCCCGCCTGCAAGGCCGACTGCTCGGCGACCGACCCCGCCGGTTGCATGGAGACCTTCTGCCCGAGCGCCGTGAGCACCCCGACCAACTGCGGGACCTGCGGCACGGTGTGCCCGGGTTACCTGAAGACGGCCGACAACGTGACGTGCCAAAACTCGGCGACGTGCACCTTCTCGTGCCAGGGCGAGAACTACGACGTCGATAACGACCCGTCGAACGGCTGCGAGGTCGCCGACGTGCCGACCGGCAACCACTCCAAGAGCTCGGCGGCCGACGAGGGCAGCGTCTCCGACTGCGACTCGAACTTCAGCTTCAGCGGCAAGATCGTGAGCGACGCGCGGGTCCACGAGACCCCGGCCATCGTGGGCTTCGACGCCGCCAGCGGCTCGGCGCCCGACTGGTACACGTTCAAGGGCGTGGGGCACACCTTCTGCGAAAACAACGTGGTGGTGTCGCTCCAGATCAACGGATCGGCCAATCCCACCTGCTACAAGTTCACGATCATCACCGACAAGAACACGTACACCTGCCAGACCAACGCGGCGGGCACGTGCGGGTTCAACGCCAGCGACTCGGGGCAGTTCTCGGACGACACGCAGCTCTACGCCGAGATCCAGAAGACCTGCGGCACGACGGTACGGGAGTCGGTCACGTACACGGTGAGCGGCCACCTTTAGGCGCTGCGCCGCGCCCCCTGAGGTATAGCGGCCGGCCGTGACCGAGCCCACCCCTGCGGCCCTACCCACGAACCCCGGCGAACGGCCCTCGCGCCTTCGCCGGGCGCTGGCCTGGATCAAGGCGCGCGAGACCCGGCAGCGCATCGTGCGCTTCCTCTATGGCGACCGGCCAGTGGTCGCCCTCTTCGTCTACTCGCCGACCTTGCTCGCCATGGCGCTCGACGTCGTGGTCCGGCCCAAGGCCCTGCTCGCGCTCTCGTGGGGGATGAAGGCGGTCTACCTCGGCTCGGCGCTGGCGGGCGCGGGCATCTGGGGGCCGATCTTCTGGTTTGCTTCGCGGCTCTTTCTCGTCGAAGGGAGGCGTCGCCCGCTGGCCCGCGCGGCGCTGGCGCTCTTGTTCGTGGTGGGCTTCGCCCCGTTCGCGGCCATGGCCTACGGCGGGCAGGTGTTCCACTACCACGTCTTTCACGGCTACATGTCGCGCGACTCCGTGCGGCTCGGCTGGCGGATCCGCCACGCGCTCGGCGACCTCTTCGCGGGCTGGGGTCTGGCCATCGCGGGGGCCGGCGTCGCGGCGCTGATCATCACGGCGGGGGTGGCGCTGCTCGTGAAGAGGGCGGCTCGTCCCCTGCGCGCGGCCTCACCGGTGATCCCGATCATCAGCCTCGTGGGGTCGCTGGTCTGCTACTCGATCGACTTCATCGAGACGCGAGCGCTGCAAGCGGCGCCGCCCGACGCGTGCTTCCTCCATGGCGAGGTCTACGCCGTGAAGATGGCGGTCCTCCACCCGGACCGCGCGGCCGAAGGCCTGGGGCCGCGGCTCCCCGATCCGCTGCCGACCCTCGCCAAGGCAGCGCACCGGCCCAACGTGATCGTCGTCCTCTCGGAGAGCGTACGCGCGGACGCCATGTGCTCGCGGAAGGAGACGGGCTGCGAGGCGCCCTTCCTCGACCAAGCGGCGCCGGATCGCGTGGCCCTCGGCGACCTGACCACCCAGGCCTCCGGGACCGTGGTGGCCTGCATGATCCTCTGGACGGGCCTGCCCCCCGAGGTCGACGCGGTCACGGCGCACAAGGCTCCGACCCTCTGGGAGCTGGCGCACGCCGTCGGCTACCGCACGGCCTATGTGGGCTCGCAGCACATCAGTTACGAGGGGATGGGGGTCTTCCTCAGCCACGCTGGCATCGATCGCATGGTGAGCGCCCTCGAGCTCGGCGATGCTCCCCATGTTTTCGTGGGAGCCCCCGACGAGTACGCGACGGCGCGAGCGCTGAAGTTCGTGAAGGAGGAGGTGCCGGCCGGCGACCCCTACTTCCTGCTCGTGCACTTCTCGAACACGCACTGGGACTACCGCGTCGATCCGAGCCTCCAGCCCTACTCGCCGCACAGCTCGGACCCCATGGATGGGCTCCAGCACCTCAAGAACCACTACCGGAACTCGGTGCGCCTCCAGGAGCGCACGCTCTCGACCTTCCTCAGCGACTTGAAGGCGACACCCGGCTGGGACGACACCGTCGTGATCTTCCTGTCGGACCACGGCGAGCAGTTCCGCGAGCACAAGCGGCTCTATCACATCAACAACATCTTCGATGAGGAGGTGCGGATCCCCGGCTTCTTGGTGGCCGGCAAGAACGCGCTCGGCGCCGAGCAACAGGCGGCCCTCGGGACCTTCCGCGGCTACCGGACCTACAGCCAGGATGTGCACGCCACGGTCGAGGACCTGTTCGGTATCTACGACCAGCGCGCGGGGTTGCCCGCGGCGAGCCTCACCCAGGGGCGATCTCTCCTCCGGCCGCGGCCCACCGAGGAGCCGGTGATGAGCCTGTCGACCACCAGCGAGGTCTCGGAGGCCGACGATCCTCAATACGGGGTTCGGCGCGGCCAGGAGCTGCTGGTCGGCAGCGAGTCGAGGGCGTTCCAGTGCTTCGAGAGCGACATGGACCCGGGGCAGCACCATGCCCTCCCGGCGAGCCGCTGCCCCGGGCTCGAGCCCATCGCCAAGAAGCGCTTCCCGATCGTGAAGGGCGCGAAGTAGCGCTAGGTCGCCGTCACGTACGCGAGTATGGCCCGCGTCGCCTCCCGCTTGGCGGCGGCGATCGACATGCGCGACGGGCGGGCCGGGATGGCGTGAACCAGAGCCCGGACCATGTGGGTGACGACGAAGGCCACGCGATCCAGATCGGCGCGGTGGCCGAGCCGAGACGCGAGCGCCAGACGAAAGGCGCCCTGTAGCCTCGCCTCCAGCTCGCGCGCCCCGCGCGCCCGGTGGGGGACCTCGTCCCAGAGCAGCTCGTAGAGCTCGGCGTCCTTCGCGTGGGCCGCGGCCATGGCGTCGATGAGGGAGCGAACCACCGCGTCGAGGGGCTCGGCGGCGCTCTCGACGAGCGCGCGCTCGACCAAACGGGTGATAGCTTCGACGTGCCGCTGGTGAAGGGCGATGAAGATGGCGCGCTTGTCCGGGAAGTATTGGTAGACCGACCCGACGCTGACCCCCGCGACCCCGGCGATGCGGTTGGTGGTGACCGCACCGACGCCGTCCTTCTTCAGAACGCGAGAGACGGCGTCGAGGATCGCCATCACCGTCTCCCGAGCTCGCCTCTGCTTGGGCTCGCGGCGAGCCTGGTCGGCCTTGCGGGTGCTGGGGGCGCGAGCGCTCACGAGGGCCTCGCATCAAATCCGAGCTTCTCTTCACTCATCTTCCCGTCGCGGCTCCTCTCGTGCCCTCGCCGGCGTCTCCCGAACGCGAGCTGACGGTGCAGGTCTCGGCCCCTAGATTCATGGGCGCAGCGCATGAGCTTCAATGCAAATCGCGACCTCCGGCTCTACCTCGGCGCGTCGCTCCTCGAGAACCTCTGCGCGCAGATGCTCTCGGTCGCCGTCGGGTGGCAGATCTACGCGGAGAGCAGGAGGCCCCTCGACCTCGGGCTCGTGGGGCTCGTCCAGCTCGTACCTTCCCTCGGCCTCGCGCTGCCGGCCGGGCACCTCGCCGATCGTTTCGATAGGGCGCGCGTCGTGGCGCTCAGCAACCTGGTCATGGCGGCCTGCGCCACAGCCCTGTTCGCGATCGCGTCCACCGGCGGAGCCCACCTCGCCGCCGTGTATGCGGCGCTCTTCTTCGTGAGCGCCGCGCGAGCCTTCGGGGGGCCCGCCGGGCAAGCGCTGCTCCCCGATCTGGTCTCCTTCGAGGACCTGCAGCGCGCCGTGACGCTGAGCGGGGCCGCGTGGCAGCTCGCGACCATCGCCGGCCCCGCGCTCGGCGGCCTCATCGCCGGCGCGGCGGGGCCGAGGTGGGTGTACGCCGGGTCGGCCGCGCTCCTCGGTCTGGGTGCGGCGCTCGCGTGTGCCATCCGCGCGCCGGGGGCCTCCACCAGCGCCGAAGGCCATGGGGAAGGCGAGCGGGCCGCATGGAGCACGGTGCTCGCCGGCTTCCGCTACATCCGAACGAATCGGGTGATCCTCGAGTCGATCTCGCTCGACCTGTTCGCCGTGCTCCTCGGTGGCGCGACGGCGCTCCTCCCCGTCTACGCGAGCGACGTGCTTCACGTGGGGGCGACGGGGCTCGGGCTCCTACAGGGCGCCCCGGCCGCCGGGGCCGCCGGCATGGCCCTCGTGCTCTCGTACCGGCCCATCGAGCGGCGGGCAGGACCCATTCTGCTCGGATGCGTGGGCGTCTTCGGCGTCGCGACCATGGTCTTCGCCGTGTCGAGCCGGCTCTGGCTCTCGCTCGCGGCGCTCGTCGTCCTCGGGGCCGCCGACATGGTGAGCGTGGTGGCGCGATCCACCGTCGTTCAGCTCCGGACCCCGCCCGCCATGCGCGGCCGGGTGAGCGCCGTGAGCATGATGTTCATCGGCGGGTCCAGCGAGCTGGGGGCGCTCGAGTCGGGCCTCACAGCGGCCCTCCTCGGCGCGGTGCCCGCCGTGCTCCTGGGCGGCGCCGGCACCCTGGCGGTCGTGGCTGCCTTCGCCCTGTTCTCGAAGCTCAGGGCCGTCGACCGGCTTGATGGCCCCGCGAAGGAAAGCCCCGCCGGCGACGCGGCGCCTCGACCTCGGTCGTCCTCCTAGCGACCAGAAAGTGGGCGCGACGGCGGGGGAGGTCGATCGGCGAGCACATTTGGGGCAACATCAACGGCGATGAGCTCGTCTTTCGCTGCGGCGTCCCCCTCCCTCCTTCGCTTTGCTCGCGCCCTCGCCACCGTGACCACGCTGACGGCGGCGCTCGCCGCCTGCGGGAGCACCTCGAGCAAGACGACGAACGGCGGCGATGGAGGAGACGGGGGCGCGGCCGGCGGGGGTGGGACCGGCGGCACGAAGGTCAGCGACGTGGAGGCCATCTACGTCGTCCCCGATTCGCTCTCCGCGCTCAGCGAGGCGACCTTCTTCGACCAGCCCTGGCCCAATGATCTCCGCCTCGAGAACGGCTCGCCGCGTTTCGAAGGCTACTACAACCCGCGGGCCATCCCGGTCGTCGACGACTACCTCGATGCGTTGAAGGGCACTCTCGACGGCTTCTCCCCCGTCGCCGCCGGCTACCTGCGCTTCTCGGCGCCCATCGATCCCTCCACGATTCCTCAGAGCCCCAAGGAGGCGCTGAGCGCCACGGCCTCCGTGCAGCTCCTCGACGTCGACCCCAATTCGCCCGAGCACGGGCAGCGCAAGCTCGTCTCCGTGCAATGGCGCGAGCCCGAGGGCGTCTATTATCTCGCCGACACGCTGGCGTTCATGCCCACCATCGGCTTCCCCCTGCGCCCGCACACCCGCTATGCGCTCGTCGTCACCGACGACGTCAAGGCCAAGACCGGTGGCGCCGTTCGCCAGAGCGACACGGTCGCGCAGCTCGTCGGCGTCAAAGACCCCTCGGGCGACACCATGAAGGCCGCCAAAGCCACCTTGTCGCCGGCCGTCGACGAGGTCGTGAAGGCCGGCATCGGCCGCGACCACATCGTCCACCTCTCGGTCTTCACCACCGACGACCCCACCGCCGAGCTCATCGCGGTGCGGGACGGCGTCTCCAAGACCGTCGCGGCGCCCACCGCCGCCGGCGACAAGTGGGTGCTCCACAGCGCCGGAGCCAACTACGACGAGTACCAGGGCTCGTACGGCCCCTCGCCCAACTACCAGGCGGGGACCATCCCCTTCGAGCACTACGGCGACGGCGGGGGCTTCGTCCTCCAGAACGGCCTGCCCGTCCTGCAGAACACATTCGACCTCCGGTTCTCGATCGCCATTCCCAAGGCCGCGACCTGCCCCATGCCCGCGAACGGCTACCCCATCGTCCTCTACCAGCACGGCACCGGCGGCGACTGGCGGAGCTACCTGGAAGACGGCACCGCCACCGCGCTCACCAAGCACTGCATGGCAGCGATGGGGGTCGATCAGATCTTCCACGGCATTCGGCCCGGCGCGCCACCCGACGATGACGAGACGACCATCGAGCTGCTCTTTTACAACTTCCAGAACCCCACCTCGGCCCGCACCAATGGCCGCCAGAGCGCCATCGACGAGGTGCAGCGCGCGCGCCTCTTCACCGAGAGCCACACGGTGGTGCCGGCGGCGATCTCGACCACCGGTGCCGACATCAAGCTCGATCCGGCGAAGATCATGATCTTCGGCCACTCGCAGGGCGGGCTCAACGGGCCCCTCTTCACGGCCATCGATCCCGCGGCCCTCGGCGGCGTCTTCTCGGGGTCGGGCGCGGACCTTTCGATCGCGCTGCTCGAGAAGACCTCCCCTTCGCCCAGCGTCGCCGCCCTCGTGACGGTGCTGCTCGACCTCGCGCCCAGCGAGGCCGAGGAAGAAGACCTGTTCCACCCGGCCATCTCCCTGCTCCAGTCGCTCGTCGACGCGACCGACACCGTCAACTACGGCAGGCTCCAGTTCACCGAGCCGCGGACCGGCTTCAGCCCCAAGAGCGTCTACCAGACCGAGGGGATCAACCCCGATGGAACGGGCGACACCTACGCGCCCCCGCATGGCATCGAGGCCCACGCCCTCTGCATGGGCCTGCCGCTCCAGATCCCCTTCCAGCGCGCCCTGACCGACGGGGTGTGGGGAGGCCCCTCACCCATCGCGATCCCGGCGGGCGGTCTGCAGGGCAACCTGGCGGCGGGCAAGGCCTCCGGGGTCCTCGCGCAGTGGGCGGTGCCCGCGGGCGACGACGGGCACTTCGTGGTCTTCGACGTGCCCGCGGCGCAGAAGCAGGCCGCTCAGTTCCTCCAGAACCTGGCCGCCGACCCCAAGGGGTTGGTCCCGGCGCCTTGACGAACGAGGCCGAGCGCTCGGCCCTCCTCCGCCGGGCCGAGCGGCTGCTCGGCCAGAGGACCATCGCCACGCGGCGCGGGCCGGCCACCTGCGAGCGGGCCGCGGGCGAGCCGTCGGACCTCGGCGCCCTCTACGCGATGAGCGATGGGCTCGAGCTTTCGGATGGGACCCGCCTCCTCGGGCGCGCCGAGGTCCCTCCCGCGACGACTTGGCTCACCTCCGAGAAGGCGCTCGAGTGGCCCGCTGATCTCTGGGTGGTGGGCGAGCGGGACGACCTCGTGATCGTGCTCGACCTCGACCTCGCCGGGGCACGCGCCGGAGGCGGGATCCTCGAGGCGGCCACCGACGAGCTCACCGGCCTGCGCCGCGTGGCCCTCACCGCGCTCACCTACCTCGAGGAGCACGCGGGTCTCTCGCCCGGCGGCCCCCCCGCCCCCGAGCGCGCCGTGAGGGACGCCGTCGATCGCCGCGACGCCTCGGCGATCGAGGCGGCGCTCACGGCCGGCTTCTACCCCGGAGCCGAGCGAGAGGCTTGGCATGGTGGGCTGACGCTGGGCTCCCTCCGCGCCGCGGCCGGCGACGAGCCCGCGGCTCTCCTCGCGTTCTCGAGCGCGGTCGAGGCTCGGGCCAACGCGGCTCCCCGCGGGTCGGCGAGCAGGGAGCGCGCGCAGGCTTGGAAGGCCTGCGCCATCGCGGCCGACAAGGCCGGCGCCGGGCGCCTCGCCATCGAGTGCCGTGCCCGCGCGACCGGCTGATGGATTACCTTCGGGCGATGGTACCGGCCGCGCCCCACCCCGATCTCACGACGGCGCTCACCGTCCTCTGCGACGACATCTTCTTCGCCATCACCGGGGCCCGCCGGCTCGACCTGGAGGCCCTCCGCGGCCTGGCCACGCGCCGCGCCCCCATGGTCGCCGAGGTCGCCCGCGGCAAGTCGGCGCCCACCCGCATCGACGACTGGGACTCGTGGGTGCTCTCGCGTTGCGCCGCCATCGCCCCGATCGCGCCCCCCTGGTGGCTCCCGATGTCGGACGCCATCGCCTCGGGCCTCTCGCTCGAGCACGGCGCCCGCGGCCTCCGGTCCCTCTTCACCAGCAAGCCGAGCGAGAAGGAGGTCGACCGCATCCGCACGCTGGGCACGCTGGCCGTGCGCGCGGTGGGCGCCGTGCTCAGCGCCGCCGGGGCCTACAACGGCGAGGCCCGCCTCCGCCGCGACGCCGTGCTCCTCTCCCTAGGCCTCCCCGAGGCCGACCGTCAGAAGCTCGAGAACGAGCCGCCCTTCGAGGCCGAGCAGCTCGACATCCACGGTAACCTCGACGGCAAGGTGGGGCGCGCCGTCGTCCGCGGCTGCTTCCTCGCCGCCATGAACGAGGGCGTCGACCCGCGCGAGGAGCAGGCCATCCTCGCCATCGCCCGCAAGCTCGGGCTCACCACCGATGAGGTCAACACCGCCCGCCACGAGGCTCGCGAGACCACCGACTCGTCGAAGGTCTTCGGCGAGGCCTGCGTCGATGCCATCCGCTACCTGCTCGAGCCCGAGCCCGGGGCCAGCGAGGAGCCCGCCATCGCCGCCGCGCGCCTCACGCTGCCCGCCGTGCTCCGCCGCGACGCCATCACCGCCATCAACGTCGGCGGCGCCGTGACGCTGGGCAAGAAGCACCAGATCGATCGCCGGGGCCGGGAGGCGGCCCTCGCCCTCTCGTGGATCGCGGTCGTCAAGCGCGACCCCAGCTACCTGCGGCGCGCCGATCTGGCCGCCCGCCACGACCTGGTGGCGGCCGACCTCGGTGACGGGGGAGACGGGAGCGCCATCCGCGCCACGCTCGACCGCCACCTCGAGCTCGAGCTCGCCACGGCGCGCGAGGCCGCGAGGAGCTGAGGCCATCGAGTTGAAGGTGTCGCCTCCCGGGCGCCGAGTGTAAAGTCCGCGGCGATGACCGACGCGGCCCAACGACGACCCCGCCCGCTGGTTCTCTGCATCCTCGATGGCTTCGGGGAGCGGCGGAGCGAGCGTGGCAACGCCATCAAGCTCGCCAAGACGCCGGTGCTCGACGCCCTCGCCGACGACCACCCCCGCACCCTCATCGGCACCAGCGGCCCCGACGTGGGCCTGCCCGAGGGCCAGATGGGCAACAGCGAGGTTGGCCACCTCAACTTCGGCGCGGGCCGCATCGCGCAGATGGACATCACGCGCATCGACGCCGACATCGAGGCCGACACGCTGCGCGCCCGGCCGATGCTCGACCAGACCCTCCGCATCGCCAAGCACCACTTCAAGGAGGGCCGCCTCCATCTGCTCGGACTGCTGTCCGACGGCGGCGTCCACTCGTCGATGAAGCACCTCTTCGCGCTCATCGACATGGCCGCCTTCGAGGACATCCCCGTCGTCGTGCACGCCTTCCTCGACGGGCGCGACACCCCGCCGCGGAGCGCGGGCGGCTACCTGCAGGACCTCGACGCCTTCCTCGAGGGCGGCAAGAAGGGCGTGATCGGCACCATCTCCGGCCGTTACTACGCGATGGACCGCGACAAGCGCTGGGACCGCGTCGACGCCGCCTACCGCGCCATCGTGCGCGGCGAGGCCCCGAGGTCCGAGAGCGCCTTCGAGGCCGTGCGCCTCTCCTACCTGCAAGACATCGGCGACGAGTTCGTGGTCCCCACCCGCATCGGCGACTACGAGGGTATCCGCGGCAGCTTCATGGCGGACTACAACGCCGACGAGCTGGTCTGGGGCTGGTACGGCGAGGAGACGGGCCTCAGCTTCAACTTCAGGCCCGACCGCATGCGCGAGCTCTCGGCCCTCTTCACGCGCCAGAACCTCCCGCCCGAGGCCCTCCGCTTCGTCACCGAGCGCAACCGGCCCATCCTCGCCTTTCAAGAGCACTGCTACGCCACCATGACCGACTACGACGCGGCGCTGAAGGTGCCCGTCATTTACCCGCGCGATCCGGTGGTCGACTCCTTCGGCGAGGTGATCGCCAAGGCCGGCCTCAAGCAGCTCCGCTGCGCCGAGACCGAGAAGTACGCGCACGTGACCTACTTCTTCAACGGCGGCCGAGAAGAGCCCTTCGAGGGCGAGGACCGCAAGCTCATCCCCTCGCCGCGCAACGTCGCCACCTACGACCTGAAGCCCGAGATGTCGGCGGCCGGCGTGTCGAGCGCGGTGGTCGACAGCATCGAGGGGGGCGAGCACGACTTCATCCTCGTCAACTTCGCGAACCCCGACATGGTCGGCCACACCGGCAAGCTCGACGCGGCCATCAAGGCCATCGAGGCGGTCGACGAGGCGCTGGGGGCCATCGTCGAGGCGCTGAAGAAGGCCGGCGGAGCCATCGTGGTCACCTCCGATCACGGCAACTGCGAGCAGATGCTCGACTCGAGCGGCAAGCCCCACACGGCCCACACGACCAACCCGGTGCCGCTCTACCTCGCCGACTTCGCGCCCGACGGCGACAAGGCCATGACTCTCCGTGACGGCGGGCGCATCTGCGACGTGGCCCCCACCCTCCTCGAGCTGCTGGGCCTCCCCAAGCCGGCGGCGATGACGGGCCTCTCGCTCCTCGAAGGGCCCGCGGCCAAGGCTGGCTGACGTGCCCGCGCTCCCGACCCGCGCGGCGAGGGAGATCGGCCCCTACACGCTCTTCGAGACCGTCTCGGAGCGCGCCTTCTCGGCCACCTTCCGCGCCGAGCACCGCGCGCTCCATCGCCGCGTCCTCGTCCGCGCCATCAAGCCCACCATCACGGCCGAGTCGCCCTTCTCGATCGAGATCGATCGCGAGGCCACCGTCCTCGCTCGGCTCGACCACGAGGCCATCCCCCGACTCCTCGACTTCGCGCGCACCAAGGAGTCGGTCTATCTGGTGCTCGAGGACGCTCGAGGAGCAAAGCTGCCGGGCATCGTCGCCGCCGTGCGCGAGCTCGCCTCCCGCGGCGACCAGGAGCCGCGCGACGCCGAAGCCGAGGGCGCTCGTGAGCCGGAGGCCGGCCACGAGGGAAGCGGCACGGGCATGCCCCCCGACCAGGCCGCCGCGTTGGTCCTCTCCATCGCGCGTGGCCTCGGCCACGCCCACGAGCGAGGCGTGGTCCATCGAGGTCTCGACGCCTCCGTCATCGAGATCGCGCCCGGCGGTCGCGTGCTCATCGCCGACTTCCGGACCGCCGACGCACCCGGCCTCGAGGACCTCGCCAAGCTCCCACCCGCCCCCGAGCCCATCGAGCCCGGCGAGCATGCCGGAGGCCAGCCCACGGCCACCCCCGCGCCCGAGCAGGTGCTCGACGAAGCCGTCGGCCCGCGCGCCGACGTGTGGGCCGCGGGCGCGCTCTTCCACGAGCTGCTCGCCGGCGCCGGTCCCTTCGACGGCGAGGACCCGCGCCTCGTCGCCCAGCGCCTCCGCACCGCCGCCCCCGCGCCGCTCCCCGAGGGCACCCCGCGCAGCTACGCGCAGATCGTGGCCCGCTGCCTCTCGCGTGCCCCCGAGGATCGCTTCGACGGCGGCGCGTCCCTCGCCGCGGCCCTCGAGGAGGCGCTCGCCGATCGCACGGCGCTCCCCGTGCGGGTCCTGGTGTCTCGCCTCCTCGCCGCCTCGCGCCAGGGCGAGGCCATCGAGCCCCCGCTTCACCCTTCGCGCTACGAGCGCAAGAGCGGCAGCCGCGGTCCCGACGTCGCGCGCGCGGCCCGCTCCCTCGGCGCCGTCTTCGCCTTCGTCGCGCTCGGCGGCGGGGCCATCCAGGCCTTGAAGGACGAGGTCGCCGCGGTCCCCGGCGGCGCGGGCGTGAGCGAGCCGGCCGGCGGTGTGCCTGGCAAGGATCGCGGCCTCGTGCGCGTGGTCGCCCACCCCTGGGCCGACGTCTACGTCGACGGCGAGCTGTTCGACGTGACCCCCATCGGCCGCCCCATCCCCGTCGTCCCCGGCCGCCACTTCCTCACCTTCCGCCACCCCCAGGCGATGGACGAGCAGCGCCCCATCCGCGTCGCCCCCGGCCAGACCGTCTTCCTCGACGTCACGATGCACATCGAGCACCCCGACGCCGGAGCCAAGCCGGCCCCCTCCGTCGACCGATCCATCTCTCCCTGAGGGTCAGGTCTCCGGGGGAGCGACGACCTTCGACACGAATTCCTCGCGCCGCGTCCGCCGATTCGTGACCGCCTCGCGCGCCAGCGCGTCCGCGCGCTCGTTGAGGATGACCCCCGAGTGGCCGGGCACATAGACGAGCCTGGTCGAGTCGCGCCCTTTGAGCGCGGCCCGCAGCTCGGCCACCAGCTCGACGTTGGCCTTGGCCTTCCAGCCCTTTTGCACGACGCCGATCGTGTATTGGCTGTCGGTGTGGATCGCGAGCGGCCGCGCCCGATCGATCTCCTCGAGCGCCCGGAGCACGGCCGTGAGCTCGGCGATGTTGTTGGTGCCCGTGCCGAGGTACTCGCTGATCTCGAGGCGGCGCGGCCCGTCGATGAGCACGACCCCGAGCCCCGCGGGCCCCGGGTTGCCCGAGCATGCCCCGTCGGCGTAGGCGATGACGGTGCCCGCCTCGACCTTCGGTGGTGGCCCCGCCGAGGCCTTCGTGGGCCCCCGCGACGCGCCGGCGCCGCTGGACGCCTTGGCCCCCGCCGCGTCGGGCTTCTGCACCGCCTCGGCCGCGCCGCAGGTCTCGTCGGGCAGCACCGCGCCCTCCACTACCTCGAGGTTGTCGGCGCGCGCGAAGTAGAGGCGCCCGTCGTTGGGCTTGTAGCGCACCTCCACGCGACCCGCCGAATCGCGGGTGAGCGCGCCCGACGCCTCGGCGCGCGCGTAGATCTTTTGACCGCGGAGCATGGCTCGAACCCAGGGCACGGCGGGACCTTCGCACGAACCCGCGTGGCACGCGAGGCCCCGGTGACGAGGAGCCCCGCCAATCCCCTTCAACGCGCGGAGCGAAGGAGTAGCATTCGCCACATGCGCGGAAACCAGCTCGGTGGAATGGTGATCTCCTTCGCGGCGCTCGTCGCCGCCGTCGCGGGAGCCGGGAGCGGCTGTGGTGGCAGCGGGACCGAGTCTTCGAGCACGAACACCACGGGCCACGCGACGACCGGCGCTCACGGGGCCAGCTCGTCGACCAGCGGCTCCGGCGGCGAAGGAGGGAGCCTCATCTCCGGAGCGACCAGCGGCTCCGGGACCGGCGGCGGCAACACGGGCTGTGACCCGGCGTGCACCGTCGATCAGGTGTGCTCGCACGGCTCCTGTATCGCCAAGGTCCCCTGCAAGACCGACGACGACTGTGAAAACGACACCCACTGCGACCAATCCCTCGGCGGCTGTGTCGACTGGACGGGGTCGAATCCAGCGTACGACCCGACCTGCGTGAACGTCATCCCCCCCGGAGTCCTCCAGCCCCGCGTCCGCTGCGAGTTCAGCGCCGCGCCGGCCGGCGACGCCTTCCCCAATCACGTCGACGTTCAGGGGACACCCATCGTCATCAATTTCAACCAGCCCGGCCCCTCGGGCCCGCCGAGCATCGCAGCATCGTTCACGGCCACCGTGCCCGGCAACTACACGGAGGATCTC
>FTCO01001126.1_pt1 | contig 15713 bp, 13 predicted proteins | sample 1639701 | NCBI WGS metagenome assembly FTCO01 (sample SAMEA3914869, study PRJEB12502) | metagenome | biome: forest; material: soil | place: USA | collected 2012-03-12 | depth 0.1 m | reverse complement strand
GGGACGTCGCGCTTGGGATCGGGCGGCGGGGCGGGGGCTCCGGGCGCCGGATCGGGGCGTGGCGGTGGAGGGTCGGCCGGCTGCGCGAGCGCGGGAGAGGCTGAGAGGCCCAGGAGCAGGGCCACCATCAGCGAGGAGATCGAAGCGCCCGACGCCGCGCCGGCGCGGGGCCCATTTCGAACGAGGCGAGGCCGTCGCACGAAGGTCACGCTACACGAAACCGACGTGCTCGCGTCGCCTTCTCGCACCCGTAGCGGCACGAAGAAGGCCGGTGTAGAAAATGGCCATGCGAGCTGCCCGCCCCCCGACCGCGGCGCCCCGATGGACCTTGGCCCTCTGCGTGAGCCTGCCGGCGGTCGCCCTGGCAGCGGGGCTCGGGCCGGGCTGTGCGGCGGGCAACGACGGCGGGGGGGGCGCGAGCACCGACGAGGGCTCTTCTTCCTCGACCGTGGCCGCGTCGTCGACCGAGAGTAGCGCGCAGAGCTCGAGCACCGGGTTCGACTCGAGCACGGGCAGCATCAGCTCCGGCAGCCTGAGCTCGGGGTCGAGCGGGTCCGCGAGCGGTGGGACCGGCGGCGGCGGGAGCGGGTCGGGGAGCGGCGGCGGCTCGTCGACCTCGGGATCGGGAGCGAGCGCGAGCTCTGCATCGTCGAGCGGCTCGGCGAACAGCTCATCGAGCAGCGCTTCGGCCAGCTCCTCGTCGGGGGGCACGGGCGGCGCTTCGGCGGGGACCTTGATCCTGCTCGGCGTGGGGGCGACCAGCGGCATCGGGGCGCAGTTCCACCCGGGGACGGGCTGGACCACGACCAGCCTCACGCTGACCGACTCGGCCTCTCCCTCGCTGGTGATGACCGGCGACACGTCGGCGCTCGGCGTCTTCGAGGCCACCGACATGAGCGTGAATTTCATCTCCTGGTCCGCGGGCATGTGGGGCACGGCGAGCCAGATCGCGGCCGGGGTGACGACGCGCGACACGCCCTCCCTCGCCGGCTCGAGCATCGGCGAGGCCGGGCTCGTGTTCCAGGGCACCGACTTCAAGCACTACTATGCGGCCCACTCGGCGACCTGGGGACCCACGGCGGAGGCGGTGTCGTTCAACGGGACGCAGAGCTTCGGCCCCTCGCCGGCCGCCATCGCCAGGCTGGGGACCGACACCATCATCGCCTATCAAGGCAACGACCTCGACCTCTACGATCAGACGCGCAGCGGAGGGACCTGGCAGGCAGCCCAACCCCACAACCTCGGCGCCGTGCTCTCGCTCCCTCCGCGCATGGTCGCGCTCTCGGCCGGACCCGAGCTGATGGTGGTCTTCGTTCGCAAGACGGACGCGAACCTCCTCTACACGACGCGCAAGGCCGGGATCTGGTCGACGCCCGCGCTGCTCACCAACGGGGCGCTGAGCAACGACCCGGTCTCGCTGGTGGCCCTGGAAGGCGGCGGGGCGCTGGTCGGCTTCCGCGGGCAAGACGGCAAGCTCTATACGCTGAGGTACACGGGGGGAGCCTCGCCCTCGTGGGGCGTGGCGATCCCTTTGGCCAGCAACAACTTCATGAGCATGGTGGCGCCGGCGCTCGCGGCGGGGGCCTTCGGGGACGACGCCGAGCTGGCGTTCATCGATCAGGCCGACAACCTGCTCAAGCACTCCCGGCTCAATGGTGTGGTTTGGAGCGCGCCGGCGGCGGTGAGCAACGTGGCGAGCCTGACCCGCGTCGCGCTGGCCAGCTCCCCCTGAGAGCGCGCCACAAAAAGGCAACGGGGCCCGGGCGAAGAGCCCGGACCCCGCGATCCCCTCAGCGGCTGGTCACTGGAGGTTGATGTTGAGATTGAAGGGCCCGTAGCTGTACGGGTGCGCGTCGTAGCCGTCGACGAAGACGAAGACGGGCTGGTTGGCCGTGACCGAGAACATGATGGTCTCGGGCGCGAAGAAGTCGTCGACGTCGTCGGAGCAGTCGATCTCGGTGTTGTCGTCGCCGCACGTGCTGCGCGCATAGAGCGCGTAGCCCCAACACCCGGGGTCGTTGATGTCCTTCTTGCAGACGGCCGTGGTGCCATCGACCTTGTAGCCGACGCTCACCGTCATCGTGCCGGAGACCGTGGGGGTGATCTGAAAGACGCGATCGGGGCCGCCGACGCTGGTGGGATCCATGCAGCTACCGATGTAGTCGTCCTTGAAGCCGTAGGTGGAGTAGCCCTGGCTCGACGAGAGCGTGGTCACGCCCTTGGGAACCGAGATCGACTCGGCGTTGGCGCAGGCGTCACCCTTGGTGGCCGCCTGGACCTTGCAGGCGTCGGCGCCGCCGGGATCGCCGCAGCCGTCGTTGACGACCGCCGTGCCCGGATCACAGGTCTCGCCGTCGCTCACGAAGCCGTCACCACACTTGCGGTCGGTCAGCTCGACGGTGAGCGTGAAGGCGCCGCTGGTCTGGGACTGACCGTTGACGATGACGTAGTAAGTGCCCGCGTCGGCGTCGAGGATCGAGGTCTGCGAGGGGAGCTGATAGAAGTCATTGCACGCGCCCGTCATCGTGCAATCGGTGCGAATGTCGAGGACCGGGAGCAGCGCGCTGCCGGGGCTCGAGGCCGCGGTGACACGAAGCACGCTCTTGCCCGGCACCTTGAAGGCGTAGACGACGTCGGGCTCCATGGGGCTGTTCTGATCGCCGCAGAACGACTGGTAATCGTGCTTGAAGCCCGCGGTGGTGCCGTCGACCATGATGGTCTGGCCGATGGCGATGTCGGTCACCGTGGCCATGGCGCAGGTGTCTCCGGGCGTGGGCGGCACGCTCCCTCCAGAGCCGCCGGTGCCTGTCGTGCTCGAGCTCGTGGTGGTGGCGCCGCCGGAGCCGCCGACGGAGGTGCCGGTCGCCTCGGTGCTCGAGGACTCGCCTCCCATGCCCGTGCCGACCCCTCCTCCTCCACCCTGCCCGCCCACGCCTTGGGTGGTGGTCGAGGCCGAAGCTCCGCTACCGCTGGTATCGGAGCCTCCACAGCCCCCAAGACCCCCGCCCACCACCGCGAGCGCAACTGCCCCAAAAACCGTGAAGCGATCCATCACCACAGGCTTCCTCCCTTCCAGGACATCGCCAAGCACATCCGCCGAGGAGGCTAACATGCCGGTTTCGCTTCGCCACTAGATTGGACGTTGGAGCTCGAAGGGTTCGTGGGGAGGCACTCCACGCGGGCGAACGAATCGGGGACGACCGAGGGGTCGTGGGCGATGACCAGCACCTTGGCGCGGCGGGTGAGCTCCTCTAGCAAGCCGCGGAGCCTGCGCCGACCGGCCTCGTCGAGGGCCGCCTCGGGCTCGTCGAGCACGATCAGCTCGGCGCCGTGGACCAGGGCGCGGGCGAGGTGAAGGCGCTGGCGCTCGCCCCCCGAGAGCTCGCCAGCGAGCACGTCCCGCGGGGCGATGCGGGAGCGGGCGGCGCGCTCTTCGAGGATGGTCAGGAGGCCCACGTCGGCGAGGGCACGGTCGAGCTGGTCGTCGTCGAGATCGGCGCCCGCGGCTGGGCGGTAGAGCCGGAGGTGCCAGGCGACCGACTCACCTGGGGCCACGTAAGCGCCTTGGGCCACGAAGGCCAGCCGGGAGCGATAGGCCGCGAGGTCGAGGGAGGCGAGGTCGACGCCCCCGACCGTGACGCGGCCGCGAGAGGGGGAGAGCAGGGCGAGGAGGCCGAGCGCCAGAGTGCTCTTGCCGGCCCCGTTGGCCCCGAGCACGGCGAGGCCCCGGCGGTCGGCCCAGCGGTGGTCGAAGGCGCGCGGGGTCTCGCGCGCCGCGCCCGGGTGGCGGTAGGAGACCCGCTCGAAGACGATCTCGGCCTCGGCGAGCGAGGGGGGCGGGGGGATCGAGCCTCCTTCAGGGCCAGGCGTGACGGCGCGGCCCTCGGCGAGGAAGGCCTCGAGGCGCGCGCGGAGGGGGGCGACGCGCGCTCGTTGCTCTCGGACACGGCCGAGCGCGATGCTCACCCCGAGCGCGGCGCCGCCGAGGATGGCGACCTCCGCGAGGCGCGTGCCCGAGCCCAGCGCCGTCACCACCCACCCCACGCCGGCCCGCAGAGGAGCCGCCACCGCCACGACCGCGATGCTGGCCGGCAGGAGGGAGGTCACCGCTTCCCACGCCGCCGCCCCGCGCTCTTCGCGGCCCATGACGCGCACGCGATCGAGCAGGGTCGCGGAGAACGACGCCTCACGGCCGTGCGCGCGCAACTCGGCCGCGGCCTCGATGAGCACCCCGAGGTCGCTGGCTGCGCCCTCGAACGCCACCCAGGCTCGATCGTAGGCGCCGCGAAGGCGACGCTGGACCAGCGCCGTCACGCCGCCGAGGAAGACCACCGACGCAGCGCCGAAGCCTAGCCACTCGCCGCCGAGGAGCACCGCGACGGCGACGGTGAGGGCGAGGAGCGACGCCGTGAGGGCCACGACTTGAGGGACGGCATCGGCGTCGTGGGTGGCCACGTCGCGCACGGCGGCGGTGAGGGCAGCGACCTCGCCGTGCTCCTCGGCGCGGAGCCGCGCGGCCGGCATGCGGCGGGCAGCGTCGAGGGTCTCTCGCCAGCGACGTAGAACGGCGCGCTCGGTGGCTCGGCCGAGCAGGACCCCGCGCGCCGCCGTCGCGCCCGCCGAGGCGAGCGAGGCCACCACCGCGACGTCGGCGAGCCCACGAGAGAGCGCGAGGAGGGCGGCCGGGAGGGCGAGGCGCCCGACGATCTCGAGGAGGACGAGCGCCCCCGCGAGGCCGAGGTGCGCGCCGCGTGAATGTTCCATGCCGAGCAGCAACGAGTAGCATGGTCTCTGCGTCGCTCGTAAACCTGTCCCATGAAGCTGGCCGACCTCCTCCATGCCGCGCGCCGCCTCGTCCAGGCCGGCCCGGAGGGGCGCGCCTTCGCCGCGAGGGCGTGGCTCGCAGCGCCGGTGATCCAGGGGTCGCTCACCCTCCTCGGGCTCCGGACCACGCTGCGTTGGGTCGAGGCCATCCCCGCGGGGAAGCGCCGCCGGGGCACGCCTGGTGTCCGCGAAGGAGAGGCCCTGGTGCGAGGCGCGTTCAAGGTCCACGTCGTCAAGGGCGAGTGCCTGCCGCGCTCGCTGGTCCAGCTCCTCGTCCACCGGCGCGCGGGGCTACCGGCCCGATTGGTGGTCGGCGTCCACCGGCCCGCGCTCGGCGAGCGCCTCGAAGCGCACGCCTGGCTCGAGGACCCTGCCGAGCCGACCGGCGCGGCCGATCCTCACTTCGCGCCGCTGCTCGTGGTCGAGCCCTGGGAGCGAGCTGCGTGAGCGGGCTCGCCGCGGTCTTCGAGCGCCGGGGCGAGGCCGCCTCCGAGCGGCTCCTGGAGAGCATGCTCGATCGCCTGGCGCACCGCGGCCCTGATCGACGAGGTCACCACGTCGCGGGCCCCCTCGCCCTCGGACACGCGATGCTCTCCATCACGGATGAGGACGAGCTCGACCGGCAACCCCGTCGCTCCGCAGACGGCGCGTGCCACATCATCGCCGACGCGCGCCTCGACAACCGCGAAGAGCTCCTCCGCCTCCGCGCGGAAGACGGGCCGGCCACCGCGTACGCGACCGACTCCGAGATCGTCCTCTGGGCCTATCAACGCTGGGGCGAGGCGTGCCCCGCGCGCCTCCTCGGCGACTTCGCGTTCGTGGTCTGGGACGGCGGGCGCCAGCGGCTGTTCTGTGCGCGCGACCACGTCGGCGTGCGCCCACTCTACTACCACCTGGAGGCCGCCACCTTCCGCTGCGCCTCGGAGATGCACGCCCTCTTCGCCGACGATCGGCTCTCGCGGCGACCATCTTCGCGCCAGGTCGGGCTCTTCCTTGCCAACCTGTACACCGAGCGACAAGAGACCCTCTACGAGGGCGTGCTCGCGCTCCCACCAGGCTGCTCGCTGACCGTCACCTCCGAGGGCACGGAGCTGTCCTGCTACTGGCAGCCCGACGCTTCCCGTTCGATTCGCTATGCCGATGATGGCGACTACGCGGCTCACTTCCGCGAGGTCTTCGCCGAGGCTGTGCGGTGTCGCCTGCGATCCAGCCGGCCGGTGAGCGCCGAGGTGTCCGGCGGCCTCGACTCGTCGTCGATCGCCTGCGAGGCCGAGCGGGGGCGCCGCGAGCGAGGGGCGAGCCCTCCGCTCACGTTGTTGAGGGCCACCTTCCCGGGCCTCTCGTGCGACGAGACGCCCTTCAGCGACGCGGTCGCCGAGCACCTCGACCTTCCCATCGTCACGCTTCGTCCCCTCGACGAGCCCGAGCTCTGCCGGCCCGATCTGCGCGAGCCCGATGTCTACTTCGAGCCCACGCTCCGCTTCGCGGTACCGATGCTCCGCGCGGCCGCCGCGCGAGGGATCCGCACCACGCTCGGCGGATTCGGAGGAGACGATCTGATGACCTTCACCGGATACGAAGCGCTCGGGCAGCTGCGCCGCGGCCGTCTCCGCGAGGCCATCGCCGAGAGCGGCCTCGCCGGCGCTCCTTTTGCCCGCTCGACCTGGGCTGGACTGGCGCGCGAGGTGGCCCTTGCGTACGGTCCTGGCTCCCTCATCGAGGGCGTGCGCCGGCTGCGTGGCTGGCCCCGCAGCGCATGGCGCTGGATCTCCCCGCGGGCCTCTGAAGAGGCCGCCGACCGCCGCGCCGAGAACACCGCCGCGGTCCGGGCGCTCGGCGACGACCCGACGACACGCGTGCTGGCCTACGACCTGAATCACCGGCTCTGCCTCGCGCTGGCGGTCAACGATCGCGCCGCCGCCGCGCATGGCCTCGAGTACCGCTACCCCTTCCTCGACCCGCGTCTCGTCGACCTCATGATGGCGTTTCCACACGAGCAGCGCGCCGACCGTGGGCTCCAGAAGCCCGTCCTGCGCCGCGCCATGGTGGGGACCCTGCCCGAGCAAGTGCGCACGCGGCGCGACAAGGCCGAGTTCACCCCTTACCTGCGCGCCGGGTTCTTCGAGCCCCATCGCGGCGAGCTCCGGGCGCTCTTCGCCACGAGCCGTCTCGAGGCGGCGGGTCTCATCGACGCTCGCCCGCTCCGGCAGGCCATCGATGAGTCGAGCGTGGACGACTCCACGCTCGACGGTCTGACGCTCGCAACCTGCATGGAGCTTTGGCTCCGTAGCGCTGTGGCATCCTGAGCCGCATCCCCGTACACTCATCGCGGAACAGACGAGGACCGAGACATGGCTGATCAAGAGCACAACCAGACCCCGTCGAAGCAGGCCCACCCCCGAGCCCGCAAACGCACCTATCGCAAGCCAGAGATCGTCGAGCTGGGTGACGTCCGCAACCTGACCCTCGGGCCCTCAGGCTCCGTGAGGGATGGGAAGAACACGCGCCAGGCGAGGAAAGGGTAACTCGAAGCGCCGCGCCTCGTGGGCCTCCCCCTTCGCCTTCTGAGCGGCGTCCCGATCGACAGCGAGCTCGTCCTCTCGACAGTGCCGCTCGCATCGTCGGTCGAGGGCTACGAGCCTCTCCTCCAGCTGCGCTTGGGCCGCGTCCAAGCCCGACCCAGCACCCCCTGGCAGCGGCGCGAGAACGGCATCGAGCTCGCCGAGGCGCCCCAGGGGCACCTGATCCACGTCGAGGATGAGGCGACGTTCCTCATCGACCACGAAGGGCGTTGTGTGCTCTGCGAGATCGTGCCCGACACGCCGATGGGGGTCATCGAGCAGCTCTTCATCGACCAGATCTGGCCCATCGTCTTGCGCATCCGCGGGCGCTTCTCGCTACACGCGAGCGCGGTGACCCGGCAGAGCGGAGTGATCGCCTTCCTCGCCGACACCGGGTTCGGTAAATCCACGCTGGCATCGAGCCTCGCCGCAGCCGGCCGGGGTCAGCTCTTCAGTGACGATTGCCTGGCCGTGACCTTCGACGAGGATCGGGCGATGGCGGAGCCGAGCTACGACTCGGCGCGGCTCTGGCCCGAGTCCGCGGGCGCGCTGTTTGGGGATCGCGGTGAGCTCGCCCGCGCTTCGCCCATCACCCAGAAGCGGAGGGTAGCCCTGCCGTGGTCCGAAGGCCCTCGCCCCTTGCTCCGGCTCTACCTCCTCGAGCGCGCGGATGAGCCTCCCACCATCCGGTACCTGGGGCGCGCCGAGGCGTTCGGGCGGGTCCTCTTGCACCTGAACCGCTTCGGGCTCCCGGAGCGGGGACGGCTCGTCGAAGAGGCCGACTTCCTCGAGCGCCTGGTCACGGCGGTGCCCGTAGCGCGCCTCGCCTATCGCCGCGACTTCTCCGAGCTACCGCTGGTCCACGCGACCGTCTCCGCCGACGAGGGACGCGGTCCGCGCGGCTAGCCCGAGCCCAAAGCCCGCGATACGGTTCTCGGGACGATGAAGCTCCTCGCGCGGGTCGCGCCAGCGACGATGACGGTCGGGTGCGCCTTGGGGTGCGCCTCCGATCCCAGCGTGAGCCCCTCGCGCCCGGCAGTCTCGGCGGTCGCGCCTCCCCCTCCGCCGCTCGGCCCGTCGTGCGCGGAGTCGACCGAGCGCCCGCGCGCCTGGGGGAGGTCGAACGAGCCGGCCCGCGTCGTCCGAAAGCGGGGAGGCACCATGGGCGAGCTCGAGCAGACGCTCCCCGGCGGTCCGACGCGCCTGCGCTTTCTGGGTGCTCACCTCTTCGATCTGCTCGACAAGCTGGAGCACGAGGTGCGCCCCATCGAGCTAGAGCGCCGGCGCGTGATCTGCGCCGCCCTCGAGTCGGTGGCGGCATCGGGAGCGCCGGTGGTACGCCTGTGGGGCTCATTGAAGCACACGGGGAACAGCCTCGAGGTCGAGCGCTCCGCCGAGCTGTTGGCCCTGGTGTTGAACGAGAACGCGCGCCGCGCGCGCCCCCTGCGCTTCGTGGTGACGCTGCAGAACCATCAGCCCGGGTATGGCTCGCCCAAGCCCGAGGCCTCGCTCGACGATCAGGATCCGGAGAGCCCATGGAACGCGCGGCGCATCTATCTGGAGGGCTCCTGGCGTACCCCGTCGCAAGGCCTCCTCGCCGAGCGCATCGACACCTTCCGGCGGCGCCCCGACCTCGCCACCTCGCCCTACGTGCTGGCTTGGGAGCTGGTCAACGAGCTCGACACCCACCGCATCCTGCCCCGCGGCCAGTGGCAGGGTGCGGCGGCCGACGCCCTGCGCTCGTCATTCCTCGTGCCCGCCCTCACCTCGCTGGCCGGAGCCTTCACGCAGCCAATCATGCTCGGCGACCTCCGCGGATCGAAGGACGGCCACGGAGCCTTCGCACGCTCGGTCGTCGACGCGCTACCCCCCGAGGTCCGCGGCCGCCTCGTGTGGACCAGCCACGTCTACGCGCCCCTCGCTGCGTCCGCGCGCGCCCCCGAGGTCCAGGCGGCGCTCGGTAAGCTCGACCTCGACCTCGACGTGGCCGCGGACACGGGCCTGCCCTTCCTGCTCGGCGAGGTGGGCCAGTGGAGCCGCGGAGCGCCCGCGGGCTTCTGCCGGGATGGCGCCACCCACGACGTCGAGCAGCTCTTCGCGGCGGTGCTCGAGCCCTCGGCTCGTTCTCCGCGGCGCGGCGCGATCGAGGCCGCGCTCTTCTGGGGTGAGGGGCGCTGCGATCTCGGCGTCGAGTCGGCCCGCGGTCCGCTCCGCATCACCATCGGCGCCGGAGGCGACTCGGCCGATCTGGGGCCGGGCGACTCCACTGCGCGCACCGCCGTGAGGACCGCGCGCGAGCAGCCGCGCTTCCGATCGGAGTGACGCACCCGGCGTCCTCTAGTACCCCCGAGCCCACCCCTCGATGCCCCCCCTCACGAACCTCCGCGCGCTCGTCTGGAAGCATCGGGAGCTGTGCGCCTTCACGCTGGTCGCGCTGGCGGTCCGGCTCTTCTGGAACCTGAAGGTGCACCCGCCGACCTCCTACGCCTTCTCGGACATGGGGGGCTACCTGGAACGGGCTCAGACCATGATCGACAGGCCCGATGATCGCATCGGCTACTTCGGCCTCTTCCCCTGGGGCACGCACACGTTCCTCTCGATCTTCAAGCGCCTCTTCGGGAGGGACGCGACCACCTCGATCGGCGTGGGTTACGCGGTGCTCGGCGCGTTCTCGGTGGGCACGAGCTTTCAGCTCGCCCGCCGCCTCACCCGCCGCCTGTGGGTGCCCCGCGTCGTCGCCGCGATCCTGGTGGTCTACTACCCGTGGATCGCGCTCGGAGGCTACGTGCTCAGCGAGCCTCCCTTCACCCTCTTCCTGTGCGCGACGGCGCTGGCGGGCCTGCGCCTCGCGGACCGAGGGCGGCCGGGGGACGCCTGGCTATTCGGCGTGGCGCTGGCGATCGCCGCCGCCTTTCGGCCGCAGATCCTGGCTGCGGTGCCGCTCCTCGCCATCCACGCCCTGGTCCGCCGGCGCACCTGGAAGCGCCTCCATCCCGGCTTGCTCTGGGGCGCGTTCATCCCCCTCGCGATGGTGATGGCCTACTCGGCGGCCCGCATGCACTGGCACACGGGCCACGCGGGCGGCATCGCGGGCAACGGGCCGCTCAACTTCGCCTTCGGTCGTTGCCACGCGACCACCATCAACTCGAACGCGCCGGACCGGAAAGGCTCGTACAGCCCTCCCTCCCTCGGAGCGCTGCTGGCCCACGAAAAGGAGCACCCGGGATCGCTCATCCGCCTCGACCCAGCCTCGGACACACGGCTGGGCGTGGTCGGTCACATGTGGGACGCCGAGCCCATGAGCGCCCTCGCCTCGGAGTGCATCCGGCTCACGGGCCCACTGCGGCAAGCACGGTATGCGGCCACCCACGTGGCGCTCCTCTGGTTCTACAACTCCATCTGGCCAGACTCGGGTCAGAAGGGCTTCCAGGATGCAATGAGCGTCTCGCTGGCGCTCCACGACTGCTTCATCCTTCCGCCGGCGCTCGTGGCCCTGGTGCTCTCCTTTCGCAAGCGCCGGGCGCGCCACGCCCTGATCTCGCTGCACGTCGTCGCCCTGGTCCTGGTGGCGATGGTCTACTTCGGCGACACCCGCCTGCGAGCCCCCTACGACAGCCTGCTCCTCATCCTGGCCGTCGACGTGGTGGCCAGCGCGGCGCGTGCGGGCAGGAGCGCGTGGCGAGCGCGCATCACCAAACCTTCGTCACCACCGCACGCTATGCCGGACAACCCTCCGTCCATCTGATCCGCGCCTCCGCCAAACACCGATGCTCATCCGCTTGCCTGGATGAAAGCGATCGAGTCGCCGCCAGCGAGTTGCGCACCCCCAGGGCGGGGCCTATCCCTCGGCTCCCACGCGAGATGGCGAAGGAGAGCACGACCATGATGCCTGCGATGAACACTTCCTCCATGCCGATGCCCAGCACCCCGATGATGGGCGGAATGCCGATGATGGGTGGCATGCCCATGATGGGTGGCATGCCCATGATGAACCCCATGATGGGTGGCATGCCCATGATGAACCCCATGATGGGTGGCATGCCCATGATGGGCGGGATGCCGATGATGGGTGGCATGCCCATGATGAACCCCATGATGGGTGGCATGCCCATGATGGGCATGATGATGCCCGGCATGGGAATGATGGCCCCCATGATGTGCCGTATGACCATGGAGATGGGCAAGGACGGCATGGTCTGCAAGATGATGCCCATGGAAGGCATGAACATGGACATGCTGCGCGAGCGCTGCGAGTCCATGACCAAGATGATGGCCATGGGAATGCCGTGCATGATGATGTGCGGCAACATGATGATGATGTGCATGCCGATGGCGAAGTAGCTCGCACCTCGGCACGCTCATGCGTGCTCTCGAGGGCCGAAGGACGACGACCGAGCCGACGACTAGGCTCGGTCGTCAGCGGCCCTCAGCCAGCCTTTTCTGCATAAGTCATCACCAGATACATGACGCACTCGGTGTCACCCGGGTTGCGATACTGGTGGATGACATCGGCCTCGAACAGGATGGCGTCTCCAGTGGAGAGCAGGTGCCGGTCGTTGCCGACCGTGAGCTCGAGCGTCCCCGCGTTGACGACGAGGTTCTCCACCGTGCCCGGGGGATGGGCATCCGCGTGCTCGATGGCGAGCTTCGCCAGCCGTAGCTCGTAGAACTCGACCGACCGCGGCTCATCGAAGGGGAAGAGGGCGCGCGACGAGAACGAGCCGTCGTGCGACGTGAGCACCTTGGCCTTGGCGGCCGGCATCACCGTCGTGCGACCTAGCCCCCGGTTGGTGATGAGCGCCGAGAAGGGCACCGCCAGCGCCCGCGCGATCTTCCAGAGCACGTTGATCGTCGGGGTGCTCTGACCAAGCTCGATCTGACCGAGCATCGCCCGGCTCACGGTCGAGGCGCGTGAGAGCCGCTCCAGCGACAACCCTCGCTTCATCCGGAGCCGCCGGAGGTTCGCGCCCACCACCGGAGTGAGGTCCGCCGAGGCCTCCGCGGAGGCGACCTCGTACGACCAGGCCTCCCCCTTCTCGCTCGTGCTCTCGATGAGATCGATCGAGTCGGTGGGGCCACCTACTACCTCGGCGGCGGCCAGGACTGCGCTGGAAGGCCCCTCGCCATCGGCGGGGGTCCCCTTCTTCGCCTTGCTGTTCTCTCGGACCGACTTCATGAAATCGGCCAACAAGGAACCCACATCCACACCGGAACCCACACCACCGGCGTGGGACCGGGGGCCACCGCCGGCGTGCTCGCCTTCTCTTCACGGCGGCGCCGGTACTCTTCCAAGTCGATCACCCGGGGACCCGTAGCGCGCATGACGCCTCTCCTCCAGCAGTCGATGGACCATTCATCCGTCATAGCGGATGCCTTGTCAAGCGACCGGGATGCGCCAGTCCTCCCCGGAGGCAGCCAACCTCAAGCTTTCACGATGGATTCCCGTCGCCCCTGGCCCACCACCCGCAGCAACAGCTCGACGGCCAGGAGACCCAGGAGGCCCAGGGCGACATAGGGAGAGAAGTCGAGCGAGGAGAGCACGCCCCCGAGGGACGCCGCCCGCGCCTCGCTCTGCACCGGCCGCACCCTCAGATCGATCTCCCGGTCCGGGATGGCGGCGACCCGCGTCGAGCGCTCGCCGTCGAGCTCCAGGTCGTAGAGGCCTGCCCGAGGGGGCTCGGCGCGCAGCCTCCGGGGAGCCTCGTTCGCCTTCGGATCCGCTCCCGGCCGCGCCCCGTCCGACACCGTGATCGCCCGTGGCTTCGCCGCGCCCTCCGCCATCTGACTGACCTTCACCGCCTTGTAGCCATCGAACACCCACGCCTCCCCCACCTCGATGCGCCGGGCCCCGCCGCGTGCTCGCGCCGTGCTCACGAACCGATCGAGGAGCGCGAGGAAGGCAGGCCGGAGCACCAGATCGCTCTCTTCCACGCTGAGCGGCAGCGTCGCCGCGAGCACCGCCCCCCGCCCGCGTGCGCGCCGGATGAGGAGCGGCGGACCATCCTTCCACGAGGCGAGCACATCGGCCCCCGCCAGCGCCTCGGGGTCGAGGGAGGCACGCCCGCGCGGATCGAGATCCTCCATCCCCTCGGCCGACATCCCGAGGATGGGCGCGCTCGATCCCTCGATCCCCTTGGCGGGCGAAGGTCCCCACCGAACCACGCCCGGCAGCAGCGGATCGAACCCAGCCCCGAGCGGCGCCGCCGCCGCCCGTGGCCCCAGGGTGATCAACGCCACGCCTCCGCGCTCCACCCAGGCGGCCAGCGTTCGCCGGTGCTCGGGCGTGAACCCCGGCGGGTCGTCGATGATCAGCGCCGCGAAGTTGTTGAGCTCCTCGGCGTGCTCCGGCACCCCCGGGAGCGGCCTGACCTGCGCATCCAGCTCCATGGCCGCCAGGGCCTGCTCGATGGGCGGAGGCCCACCCGTCACCGCGCGGGTCAGCGCCGCATCCACCACGACGCCCATGGGCAGCGCCCCGCCCGCGGTGACCACCGGCGCCTCGTCGTCCTCCGCGATGGAGTCGCTCCCGGTCAACCCCACCTTCAGCTCTTCAGGCGCCCCCGCCGGCAGATCGAGCGCGACCTCCTCGGCCTTCACGGCCGGCCCGAGCGCCACCGACGCGAGCACCTTCCCGCCGGCCCGCAGCTCGACCTTGCGCCCCTCCGAAGGGCTCGGCGACAGCGTCGACGCCGACCCCACCGGCGCCGCGACCACGCCCGCGGAGCACACCACGCGCGCCCAAACCTTCTTGCCCGATCGGTCGGCCCTCGTCACCGCGCAGTCGGCGCCCCGCGCCTCCAGCTCCGGGAGCGGAGCCCACAGCGAGATCTCCGGGTCGCCCACGAGCGGCGCCGCGTCGGCCGGCGACCCATCGGCCATGTCGCTCAGCAAGACCACGCGCTTGTCCCTCTGCGCGAGCCCTCGAAGGAGCCCCCGCGCGAGCTGCACCGCCTGGTCCAGATCCGTCGCGCGATCGGAGGCCTCGATCGAGTCGAGCGCCTCCTCCACGGCGGCCATGTTGGTCGTCGACCCCAGCGCCACGCGCGCCGGCGCCCCCGCGAGCACGATGGCCACCGCGTCCCCCGGCCCGAGGCTCTTCAACAGCTCCCGCGCGCCCTCCAGCGCCCTCGCGAACCTCGGCTTGCCCCCCGGCCCCGGCAGGCTCGCGCGCATGCTGAGCGAGTCGTCGATCACGAGCGCCAGGGCCACCGACGCGCCCCCCCTACGCATCACGGCGAGGCGCGAGCAGTGCACGAACGGCGTCGCCCCCAAGATCGCCAGCAGCAGCACCGAGATGGCCCGCGTGACGAAGAGCGCGCGGTCCTCGAGCAGGCTCCGCCTTCGGGCCGAGGGCGCCGTCGGCGGCACCAGGTGGGCGGGAGGGAAGAGCCGCTCCTCGGCCTGCTTCCTCCGGAGCAAGTGCGCGAGCACCGGCGCGCCGACCAGGAGCCCGACCAGGAGCGCGCCCAGCGTGAGGAAGCTCATCGACGCGCCTCCGCGATGCTCTGCACGACCGCGCGCACCGCCTCGGAGGGCGAGGCGCTGGTGGTCGCCTCGAGGAACCTCCCGCCTCGCGACGAGAGCTCCTCGCTCCACCGCGCGCCGATGGCTGCCAGCCGCTCCTGATACCCGGCCCGCACCACCTCGGGATCGGCCTCGACCACCGCCCCGCCCTCCAGCGCCTTGAGCCTCACCGTCCCCTGGAAGTCGAGGTCACGCTCCGCCGGATCGAGCACCCGGCTCACGACCAGCGCCCGGCCCCCCGTCGCGAGCTGGAGGAACGCCTCCCGGGCCCGGGGCGGCAGGTCGAGCAGGTCCGAGAGCAGCACGATCACCGACCCTCTCCTCGCCCGCCTCGCGATGGGCGCCAAGGACCTCTCCATGGCCCCCGCGTCCGCCGTCGCGTCCCCTTCGGCCTGTGCACCTTCGAGCACCCCCACCACCCGATCGAACGCCTCGCGCCCCGACATGGCCGGCACCGGGTGCACCGACGCTCCCCCCACGAACGAGAGCCCCACCGGGTCGTGAGAGGACAGCGCCACCCTGGCCAGCGTCGCCGCCATCAGGGCCGCGTAGGCCAGCTTGGCCCCCGGCGCCCTCTCGCTCCGGTAGGACATGGAGGCGGTCGCGTCGACCACCAGCCACAGGGCCCGATCGGTCTCGGTCTCGAACTCGCGGACCATCAGCCGGTCGTGGCGGAGCAGCGCCCTTCGATCGAAGAAGCGCAGGTCGTCCCCCGGCACGTAGGGCCGCTGCCCCCCGAACTCGACGCCCGCCCCCTTCCTCACGCTCCGGTGGGCGCCCGAGTAGAGCCCTTCGGCGAGGGCG
>FTCO01000267.1_pt1 | contig 15792 bp, 11 predicted proteins | sample 1639701 | NCBI WGS metagenome assembly FTCO01 (sample SAMEA3914869, study PRJEB12502) | metagenome | biome: forest; material: soil | place: USA | collected 2012-03-12 | depth 0.1 m | reverse complement strand
GGTGTGGCGTCGGCTCGCCGCTCCTCGAGAGGCTGGTCGCCGACGCCCGCCAGAGGCCCGCGGCGGCGGCGGTGCGGCTCGACGTCGAGCCCCCGCGGGTGGGCCATGTCCGCGCGCTCTTCGAGCGGTTCGTGCTCCGCAACGGGCTCTCGGAGCTGGTGCAGGTCACGACCGGCACCGCGGTCTACGTGACGGCCAGCGTCGCCTACGTGGTCGAGGCCGACGATCGCCGCGAGGGGCTCGTCACCCTCACCGCCGCGGCGGCCGACGGCGCGGTGCCCGATCGCGCCCTCGGCGAGGCGCTCGACCTCGCGTGGCCGAGCCCGGCGGTGCGGCCGGCGGCGGGGAAGCTCGACGGCGCCGGGGCCGAGCGCTTCCTCGTCACCCGCGCCGAGCGCTCGGTGCGCGCGGCCATCCAGCCGGTGCTCGACGACGTGGCTCGGAGGCACGCCCGCGATCACGAGCGCATCGCCTCTTACTTCGCCGAGCTGGCCGCGGAGGCGCGCGCTCCTCGGCGGCGCGTCGATCCGAAGGCGGTGGAGGCCAAGGTGGCGCACCTCGTGGCGGAGCGCGACGCCAAGCTCCGCGACCTCGGGGTGCGCTTCGCGGTGAAGGTCAGTAGCTCGCTGGCGGCGCTGGTGGTCGCCGAGGTCCCCGCGGCCTTCCTGCAGGTGAAGCTCCGGCGTCGCAAGGAGTCGCGCGAGGTGGTGCTCCGCGCCCCGGCGCTCGCCCACGCCCTCGATCAGATCGCTTGCGATGGGTGCGCCGGCGCGACCGGGCACCCGGCGGCCTGCGACGATCGCCTCCACCTCCTCTGCGAGGGCTGCGCGCCGAGCGCTCAGGGGCGCCTGTCCTGCCCGGCTTGCGCCGCCCGCCGCTGAGGCCCTCGCCTCTTTGGTGAGATCGGCCACGGTGGGAGGGCGCCGAGGCCCTCGTGACGCGGCGTGCCGTCCGACGGCCCATGGGCTCGCCGTCGGTCCCTGACGAGCGGGGCGCGCCGTGTCACCCTCCGCGCCCCTCCCCGGTGATCGCCATGCGACGAAGAACTGAAATCCGCGAGACGCTCGCGCTCGCCACCCCCATCGCCTTCTCGCAGGTCGCGCTGATGGCCATGGGCCTCGTCGACGCCGCCCTGGTGGGTCGCATCTCCGATGGGGAGCTGGCCGCGGTCTCGATCGGCAACTCGCTGGCCTTCTCGCTCATGTGCCCGGCGATGGGCGTGACCATGGCCGTGGAGCCGATGGCGTCGCAGGCCGTGGGCGCCGGTGATCTGAACCGCGCCTGGGCCGCCCTGCGCTCGTCGATCGTCGCCTGCCTCCTGCTCGCCCTCCCCACGCTGGCGGTCATCGCCCTCTCGACCTTCGTCCTCGAGCCGGTGGGCGTCGACCCTCAGGTGGTGCCGGGCGCGCGGGCCTTCATCTTCGCGCGGCTGCCGGGCATCCCCATGTGGCTCCTGTTCATGTCGGCGAAGGCCTACCTCGAGGCGCGGGGCATCACGCGGCCGCTGCTCTGGGGAGGGTGGATCGCCAACGTGCTGAACTTCGTGGTGGCGTCGGTGCTCGTCTTCGGCGACGCGGCGCTGCTCAAGGTGGGCTTGCCGGCCGTGGGGCTGCCCAAGCTCGGGAGCCTCGGGGCCGGGCTCGGGACGTCGTTCTCGAGCGCCGTCATCGCCTTCGTGGCCCTGCGCGCCGCGTGGAGGGCGAGGCCGGAGGGCGAGACGTGGTTCGGCGGCGGCCGCGAGGAGCTGAACGCCACCGTGCGCAAGCTGCTTCGGATCGGGGTGCCCATCGGGTTTCAGATCCTCACGGAGGCGGGCGTGTTCGGGCTCGTCACCCTGCTCACCGGGAGGCTCGGCAAGCTCTCGTCGGCGTCGCACCAGATCGCCCTCGGGCTCGCGAGCTTCAGCTTCATGGGCGTGCTGGGGATCAGCGCGGCCACGGCGGTGCGCGTGGGCCGGGCCATCGGCGCGCAGGACGACACCGGGCCTCGACGCGCGGGGCTCGTCGGCTTCGGGCTCGTGGCGGTCTACATGGCGGGCACGGCCCTCGTCTTCGTGCTCTTCCCGCGGCCGCTGGCGAACATCTTCACCGACGACCCCGAGGTCATCGACCTCGCGGCCAAGCTGATTCGCATCGCCGCCATCTTCCAGCTCGCCGACGGCATCCAGGGCGTGGCGGGAGGAGCCTTGCGAGGCGCGGCCGACACCCGCTTCGCCTCGGTGATGAACCTGTGCTGCCACTGGGGCGTGGGCTTGCCCCTGGCCCTGCTCTTCGGCTTCGCGCTCGGCCATGGAGCGCTGGGGCTCTGGTGGGGCCTGTCGGCGGGCCTCTTCGTGGTGGCGGTGGCGCTCAGCCTCCGGTTCTGGCGCATCTCGTCGAAGCGCATCGAAGCCGTGGTGTAGCCGGGGTAGGGCGGGAAGACGGGGAGCGCCCTCGAGCGTTTGCCCCGGGCCCGCCCCTCCTCGCCTCGCCATGAACCGCCGCGCTGCCCTCCTCACCGCCCTCTCGATCTCCCTGCCCCTCGGAGGGTGCGGCAACGGCGCGCCTCGATCGAGCGACGCCGGGGCTCCGGCCACCTCGGCCTCGAGCCCTCCCGTCGCCTCGGCCTCGGGCTCGGCCGCGTCCTCGGCCTCGGCCATGCCCTCGGCTTCGGCGGCCCCGAGCGCCGCCGCCAGCGCCGACGCGCCGCCGCCCGTCATCGATACGAGCGACGACGAGCTGCCCCTCACGGTCAAGGAGCAGCGCGAGCAAATGTACGCGCGCATGACCCGCGAGCTCGAGCTGCCGGCGGAGAAGCTCGCGGCGGTGCGGGCCGTCATCGACCCGAACCCCATCATCAGCCAGGGCAACCCCCGCGTCGCCAAGCACCCGATGAAGCGATCGGAGTGCAAGAAGGCGCGCGTGGAGGCGAAGCTCCCCATCACGGCCGAGAGCCACGCGCCCTGCGCCCAGAAGAACATGGTCCCCGTCTACGACCCCGGCGCGGGGCAGACGGCGAACGACGCCAAGGTCTGCATCGACCAGTTCGAGTTCCCCGACGTGGCCTGCGACTACCCGCTGGTCCACGTCTCGGCGCGCGAGGCCGGCCTCCTCTGCCAGGCGATGGGCAAGCGGATCTGCGACGCGCACGAGTGGGAGGGGGCCTGCGCCGGCGCCATCCACTCGGTCGAGAGCGAGTACTTCTTCGACCGGCCGCGGATGCAGTCGACCTACCAGCACAACAAAGAGCGCGAGATCGTCTGGAGCTACGGCAAGACGAAGAACCACATGCTCTGCGCCATGGGGAGCACGAAGACCAAGGGGTGCGAAGGCGGCGGCTGGAAGGAGTGCGGGTCGAACACCTACCCGGCGGGCGCCTTCCCCGCGTGCTCGAGCCCCTTCGGCGCCTGGGACCTACACGGCAACGCGGCCGAGCACATGAACCTCCCGCTCAACGCCGAGGAGCTCGAGAGCCGCGGGGGCTCGGGGCAGACGGAGATGAAGGGGAGCTGGTTCGTGTTCCAACAAGGCGAGGCGCACCCCGACGACTGCCGGTGGCGCGCCCCCGACTGGCATCCGTCGAAGCTCATGGACCCGGCCAGCCACAGCAACTACCACCTCAGCTTCCGCTGCTGCGCCGACGTGGCGGAGACCAAATAGAGATCAAACCCGGGGGGCCTCGCTGCTCCAGAGCCAGAATCAAAACTCCGCCGCAGAGCCGGCGGAGTTTTGATGGGCGTTCCGCTCGCTGCGCTCGCTCCAGCCCGGTCTTTCTTCACGATGGGGGGTTGCCTTCGGCACCCCCCCATACCCCCAAGAGTTGGTTTACCCGATGAGATCGACGCCCCCCGGGGGCCGGCGCGGCACCGCCACCTCCGTGCGCTCCAAATGGGCCAGCACCGCGAGCACGCGGGCTTCATCCCAAGCGTCGCCGATGATCTGAAGGCCGATGGGGAGCCCGCCCGCGTCCACGCCGACCGGCGCGGTGCCCGCGGGGTTGCCCGTGAGGTTCGCGAGGAACGAGTAGCGGCACATGCCGTCGAGCGAGACGGGGTCGCTGAAGGCCGTCTTCTCGTCCTCCTCGGTGTACCTCGGCGCGGTGATGGCGGTCGTGGGGAGCGCGATGACGTCGACGCCGCCGAGGGTCTGGCAGACCTCTCTTCGCAGCCCGGCGCGGAGGCGCTGCGCGTCGAGCTGCTCGAGCGCCGTGAAGCCGGAGAGCACCGCGAAGACCAGGCGGAGGTCGTCGGCGAGCACCTCGCGTTGCTCGATCCACTCGCGCCGGTGGCTGGCGAGCGACTCCGGGCCGATGGTGAGGTAGCCGATTTTCGCCGCGTGGCGGGCGATGGGCATCGTCAGGTCGACGAGCACGGCGCCCTCGCGCTCGAGGGCCTTCAAGGCGTCGCGGCAGGCCTGCGCGACGGGCTCGCTGGCGTCCTTCCACTCGGTGTCGTCGATGCCGATGCGCAGGCCGCGGACGCCGCCGCCGAGGTGCGCCGCGAAGCCGCCCCGGGGAGGCGCGGGGGCCCACGAGGTGAGCTCGTCGAGCGGATCGACGGAGGAGCAGACGGCGTCGAGGAAGAGCGCGAGGTCGAGGGTGCTGGAGCCGAGCGGGCCCGCGTGCGCCACCGAGCCCTTGAAGCCGTCGCCGGCGCGGCTCACCCGGCCGAAGGTCGGCTTGATGCCGAAGACGCCGTTGAGCGAAGCGGGGATGCGGATCGACCCGCCGCCGTCGCCACCGGCGGCCAAGGGGGCGATGCCGAGCGCCACGCCGACGCCCGAGCCCGTCGACGAGCCACCCGGGGCCTTGGTGATGTCGTGCGCGTTGTGGGGCATGGGCTGGTTCACGTTGTTGCCGAGCGGGGACATGCCCCACTCGGTCAGCACCGTCTTGCAGACCACGATGGCGCCCGCGTCGCGCAGGCGGCCCACCACCGTCGAGTCGCGCTCGGCGAGCGGCTGGGGCTGGCAGCGAACGCCGAGCGAGGTCGGGAGCCCGCGGACGTCGAACTCGTCCTTGATGAGCACGGGCACGCCGTCGAGCGGGCCGAGGGGCTTGCCCTCCGCGAACCTGGCCGTCGAGGCGGCGGCGTCGCGCAGGGCCGCGTCGCGATCGCTCGCGATGGCGATGTTCATCGAGGGCTTCAGGGAGGCGAGGCGCTCGACCTCTTGCAAGGCGCGCTCGGCCACTTTCCGGGGCGTCGTCACCTTGTCGCGGTACGCCGACCCGAAGGCCGCCGAGGGTCGAGGCCAGGCGCGCACGGGGAGGGAAGGGGAGGTGGGCGTCTCGGAGAGGGCCGCGCTCGGGCGGGCCTGAAGCGGCCGGGCGTCGAGCGGCATCTCCCCGCGGAAGGCCTCGGGGAGGCCCGCGAGCTGGTCGATGCCGAGCCCTCGCTTCATCACCTCGCGGATGGCGACCTCGGTGCCTTTGGTCTCGGCGGCGATGCGTACGGCGGTGAGGGTGGGGCCGGAAAGGCGAGGGGGCTTGAGGGCCATGGGGCGCGGAGCTTACTCCAGAGCCGCGCGGGGTTGGGCACCCCGCGCGTGACCCGTGCCGGTGCGAAGACCGCTACACGCGCTTGGTGTCGGGCACCGCGTCGGGGTGCCTTGGCTCCTGGATGCCCTTTAGGCGCGTCGTCTTCAGGTGATTGCCGATGAAGGCCTTCTCCGTGAGGCCGAAGTCGGTCAGCGCCAGCACCACCAACTCGTCGTCCGTCGTGTTGAACGACTGGTGCATCGCCCACCGCGGGACGAACACGATGTCGCCCGGGCCCACCTCGAGGCTCGCCTCGTCCACGTGCACCCGGCCGCGCCCCGAGACGACGTGGAAGACCGACTCGTGCGGGTGCTTGTGGCGCTCGTTGTTCTTGTGCGGCGCGATGCGGAGGATGCGCGCGTCGAAGACCTCGGCGTCGAACGGCACGCGCTCGACCGAGAAGTCGATGCCGAGCCGCTCGTTCACGTTGGCGTAGAGGGGCAGCCCCTCGGCTCCGATGGCGTGACGAAGCTGCGCGGCCTTGGGCGCGAGCGGGGCCAGCGACTCGCCCGCCTGGATGCGATGGAGCACCTGCCGCACCCGGCGCAGCTCGATGGCGTCGTAGAGCTGCTCGAAGAAGCGCTGCCGGATGGAGAGCGCGTGGCTCATCGAGCGCATACAGGTGTTGAACCAGTCCGGCATGCCGAAGTAGCTCACCATGATCTGCTCGAGGGTCTCGGCGTGCTCGTCGTCGCACTCCATGTGGATGCGGAAGAAGGTGATGTGCTCCTCCGGGATGCCCGCCTTCAAGAGGCCGTCGACCATCACCGCGTACATGCGGGGGACGATGCCCTCGGTGCCGAGCGAGAGGAACGCGCTGGCCGCCACCGGGTGCGAGTGCAGGCAGAAGTCGAGGTACTCGCGCACGAAGAAGCGCGTCGAGTCGAGGAAGTCGATGTCGTCGATGTCGATCGACAGGCCCTCGCGCATGAAGCGCCGGAAGATCTCGGCGTGGCGCTTCTCCGGCGCGATGCCGCCGCCCTCCTCCCAGAGGTTCTCGGCCAGGCGGGCGCGGTGATAGTCGCTCTCGCAGCTCGCCATCAGCGCCGCGAGATAGCGGGTGAAGTTCTTCGAGTAGAGGTAGTACTGCGCGAAGATGAAGCGGTAGTCCTCGCGCGTGAGCTGCCCCGCCGCGCAGGCGCGGAAGAGCCGGTTCTGCCAGAACGGGTGCGCCGCCTGCGCCGAGTGGAGCAGCGGCAAGGCCTCTTCGGGCGTCTGCACGTCGGAGGAGCGCCTCCTTCGCCCGTCGACCGAGATGGCGCCCGCGCGGGAGGACGGGGGCACCACGTCGTCGCCGCGTTTTAGCGCGCCACCCAGCGCCGCGGCCGCAGAAGCATCGAACATCGGCATGTCTTCGATCGACCAAATGGTCATCACGGACCCCCAGACGATGGGGCGCCTCGAATCCCCCGAGGCGCGCGTTGAACTGTTGGACCAACCCCGAGACTCGGAAGCTCTCGACCCGGTCTCGCCTGGCATCCCCTGCCGCTCAGGCCCCGACCGTCAAAGCGAAGCTCCGCTGACGCTAGCAGCGGATTCGGAGCCTGCCAGTCGACGCCATGCGCTTTTTTCGCCGGCGAGGGGCCCGGCGCTCCCCGCGTCCCCACGCTCTCCACGCTAGGTCAGCGTTCCTCCTGGGGTTTCCTCTCGCGTTTCAGAGCCCGAGGAACCCTGCTAGGGTCCGGCTCCTCGTGGACAAATCGCAGAGCGGCAGGGAGCGCGGGCAGGCCCGGGGCGTGAAGCTGGTCTCGGGAGGGCTCGAGGTCGGCGGGGACTTCGTGCCGCTCATCGCCGGGAGCGTGCACTACTGGCGCCTCGATCCGCGCGACTGGCGGGCGTGTCTTTTGGCCACCAAGGATCTCGGATGTCGCCTCGTCGACGTCTATGTCCCCTGGTCGATCCACGAGGTCGCGCCCGGCCAGCTCGAGCTCGGAAGAGGCGACCCGCAGCGCGACCTCGGCGCCTTCCTTCGCATCGCGCATTCGCTCGGGCTCTACGTGATCCTGCGGCCGGGCCCGCACATCAACGCCGAGCTCACGAGCTTCGGCATCCCCGAGCGCATCGTGTGGGATCCGGCGTGTCAGGCGCGCTCGCCCAAGGGCAACCCGGTCATGCTGCCGATGCTCCCCTTCGCCTTCCCGGTGCCGAGCTACGCGAGCGCCGCCTTCCACGAGGAGACCGCGCGCTACTTCTCGCTCCTCGGCCCCGCCGTGAAGCCGATGCTGTACCCGGAGGGGCCCGTCGTCCTCTTGCAAATCGACAACGAGGGCGCGCTCTACTTCCGCGACGGCGCCTACGATCAGGACTACCACCCCGACGCCGTCGCCCTCTACCGCGCCTTCCTCCGCGACAAGTACAAGACGCTCGAAGCGCTCCAGGCCGTGTATCCGAGGGCCGAAGGCGAGGCCGACGACGCCGAGCATCGCTTCGCCACCATCACGCCGCCGGTGCGGTTCGACGCCGAGACCACCGCCGGCCTCGCGCGCCACCTCGACTGGGCCGAGTTTCAAGAGCACCTGCTCGAGACCGCCTTCGACAAGTTCGCGCAGGCCCTCGAGCACGCCGGCATCGACGGCCTCCCCACGACGCACAACCTCCCTCCCGGCCAGGAGGCGACGCCCCTGAACGCCGCGCGCGTCACGAGGTCGGTCGACCTCGTCGGGCTCGACTACTACGCGACCGCCTCCCCCTCGAGCCGCACCATCGTGGCCCGGAGGACCAGCGAGCTCGCGGTCCGCTGCGAGGCCACGAACACGCCGCCCTTCGCCTGCGAGCTGGGCGCCGGCTTCCCGCCCTTCTTCCCGCCCATCGAGGAGCGCGACAGCGCCTTCATCGCCATGGCCGCGCTCGCCTACGGCCTGCGCGGTTACAACATCTACATGGCCGTCGAGCGCGATCGGTGGATCGGCGCGCCCATCGATCCCCACGGCCGGCCGCGACCCTTCGCCGCCTTCTGGAAGCGGCTCGCCGCGGCGCTCGACGAGACCCGCTTCTTCTCGCTCCGCCGCCCCGCCCCCGTGCGCATCCTCACGCCGCGGAGCGAGCGCCGCCTCACCCGCGTCATGCACGCCTTCGGGCCGCTCTCGGGCGCTTTCTTCGCCGTGGCCGGCAAGGGCGCGCGCGAGGCCGTCTCCGAGCACGACCTCGGCCTCGGCTACGCGATCGGCGTCGAGACCGAGCTGTTCATCTCCGCCTTCGAAGAGGCCCTCGAGGCCCGCGGCGTCCCCTTCGCCCACGTGGGCGGCGAGGATCGCGAGGTCTCGCTCGAGGGCGCCCGCTGGATCATCGGCGCCACCTCGGGAGGCATGAACCCCGCGCTGTTCCGCCTCCTCGAGCGCGAGTCCAAGGCCGGCGCGCGCGTCACCCTCGGCCCCCGCGAGCCCTTGCTCGACGGCGCCTTCCGCGCCCTCGAGGGCCCGCTCGATCTCGCGCGCCTCGGCTCTCCCAACGGCGGCGTCTTCACGCAAGGCGACCCGGCCTCCGCCGACGCCGCCGTCGCGCGGGCCATCGAAGACCTCCGCCTCCCCACCTACGCCTGCGACCCGGGAGGCATCTTCGCGACCGTGCACGAGGACGCGAGCGGCGCCGCCAAGGTCCTCTTCCTCTTGAACCCGGGCGAGGCCGACGTCGTCGCCCGCGTGACGCTCGGCCCCGGCCCGACGCGCGCGCGCGACCTCTTCGACGACGCCGTCTTCACCTCCGATCGCGGCGCCTTCGAGGCTCGCATGAAGCCCCGCACCGTTCGGATGCTCGCGCTCGAGTAGGCTACTTGTCGTAGCGGAGCGAGTTGCCGTCGGCGTCGCGCATCTTGCCCATGCCGATGAGCGCCACGTCGATCACCGTCCAGATGCCGAAGCCTCCGAGCGTGAAGAGCTTCAAGAGCCCGAGCCCGACCTGGCCCAGGTAGAAGCGGTCGGCGCCGAAGCTGCCCGCGAAGTAGCTGAGGAAGAAGGCGATGGTCTGGCTCCGCGTCGGGTTGCCGACGGGGGGCTCGCGGGCGAGCGTGAGGCCGTTGCCGTCCTTCATGGCGCCGGTGCCGATGAGCAGCACGTCGATCATCGACCAGATGCCGAACCCGCCGCAGGTGAAGAGCTTGAGCAGCCCGAGCCCGGTCTGGCCCGCGTGGAAGCGGTTCACGCCGAAGTAGCCGAGCAACATCGCCAGGAGGAAGTTGGTGGCCTGATCGGTCTGCGACCATTGCTGCATGGCGGTCGAGCCCACCGGCATCATCGCGAAGTTGGGCATGGTCGCGCCGGGGAAGCCCGGGGCCGCGCCCGTGGGCGCGTAGGCGTCGGCCGCCCCACCCCAGCCGCCGTTGCCCGCGGGGGGCGGCGCGCCCGTTCCCCAACCACCATCTCCGCCGGGGGGCGGAGGGTACTGACCACTGCTCATCGATTCGGCTCCTCGTTTGTGGGCCAAGGATTGTTCACCAGCGCTCGATGCGCCACCGCCTTCGCTCGGCGACGCGTCGAAGGCGAGGGTCGGGGTTCACGACCACGGGCTCTCCGACCCTCTCGAGCAGGGGCAAGTCGCTGTGGCTGTCGCTGTAGAAGACGGCGTCCTCGAGCCGGAAGCCCAGCTCCTCGGCGAGCCTCTCGGCCCGCGTGACCTTGCCCTCGCCGAGGCAGAGCGGGGGCACGGCGCGGCCGGTGAAGCGGCGGCCGGCGTCGATCTCGAACTCGGTCGAGACCACGTGCTCGATGCCGAGCCGGCGCGCCAGCGGCCACGAGGCGTAGGGCGAGGCGCCCGTCACGATGGCGCAGAGGTCCCCGGCCTCCTGGTGGCGGCGCACCGCGATCCTGCCCGCGTCGGTGATGTGGCGCTCCACGTAGCGGGGGAACCAGTCGTCGCAGCGGGCGGCGAGCACGATCTCGGGCATGCCCGCGAGCTGCTTCAGGACCTCGACGGCGACCTTCTCGGCGTCGAGGATCCCGAGGGTGTACTGGGCCACCCAGATCATGGTCTTGGCCAGGTCGCGGTAGGAGGCCTTCCCTTCGTCGACCTGGAAGCGCACGTAGAGGCTCGCGGTCTCCTTGCGGACCAGGGTGCGATCCATGTCGAAGAGCGCTGCGCGGCGCGCGCTCGGGTGGGCGGGCGAGGTCACGCGGCGCAGCTTAGCAATTCTCGGGTACAGATCCCGCGCGGCCCATGGTACGGCCCGACCGATGGCAGCGTTGGTCGTCGGCATCGCCGGGGGAACCGGTTCGGGCAAGACCACCGTCTCGAAGACGATCGCGGCCACGTTGCCCGAGGTGGCGATGGTCGAGTTCGACGCGTACTACCGCGACCGCGCCGACCTCGCCCCCGAGGAGCGCCCGCTCCTCAACTTCGACCACCCCGACGCGCTCGAGATCGAGCTGCTCGTCGAGCACCTCCGCGCCTTGAAAGAGGGCGCGGGCGTCGACGTGCCCATCTACGACTTCAAGACGCACCGCCGTCTGGAAGAGTCGCGGCGCGTCGAGGCGGCGCGCGTCGTCATCGTGGAGGGCATCCTGGTCTTCGTCGACCCGCGCGTCCGCGAGCTGCTCGACATGAAGATCTTCGTCGACACCGACGCCGACATCCGCGTCTTCCGGCGCATCCGCCGCGACATGGAGCAACGCGGCCGCACCTTCGAGTCGATCCGCGAGCAGTACTACCGGACCGTTCGCCCGATGCACCTCCAGTTCGTCGAGCCCTCGAAGCGCTGGGCCGATCTCATCATCCCCGAGGGCGGCAACAACAAGGTCGCCCTGGACCTCATCGTCGCCAAGCTGAAGAGCGTCCTCCACCAGCCCTAGCCATGCGTCTCCTTCTCTCGCTCGCCCTCGCGGTCGCCCTCTCGACCTTCGGATGTCGAGGTGAGGGAGTCGACCCGCAGAAGCCCGTCCCCACCTCGTCGGCGCAGATCGAGGAGCTGACCAAGCAAGGCGTCGTTTGGAACGACGCCGAGGTGCGCGCCTATTACCTGAAGCAGGTGGCCGCCATCGGCCCCGCCAACGACAAGTGGAAGGCCGAGAAGGTCCCCGCCGAGGAGCGCGCGCGCCGCGCCTTCAACCTGCGCCACGAGGCGCGCGAAAACGCCCGCGCGATGATGCACGACAAGCTCGAGGTCGACGCGCTCCGAGCCCGCGACCTCCAGAAGTACGGCCACGCCGAGGGCCCCGCCTTCTACGAGCTGGTGACCAAGAACCAGGAGCGCGGCCTCACCGGCGACGCGGTCTACGAGGCCATCGTCGAGAGCGCGCAGAACACCAACACGCTCGTCAACGAATTCACCCGCTAGCTCCCCTCTCCAGCCCCCCAGTCACGATGTCTCGGGGGTCGCGGACGCGCCCCTCTCACCAGCCCCCCAGTCACGATGTCTCGGGGGGCGCGGGCGTGCCCCCTCACCAGCCACGAGCCCCCCAGTCACGATGTCTCGGGGGGCATCGGGGGGCGCGGACGCGCCCCCCGATCGTAAGAGAACGGGTCGAGCGAGCGAAGCGAGCGAGCACCCCGCGGAAGCTCCGACGGCTCTGCGGCGGAGCTTCCGCGTCTGAGAGCAGGGTGACCCAGTAGGTCTGATCCCTCTGATCCCTCTGATCCCTCTGATCCCTCTCCCGCTCAGCGCCCCCGGACCTTCTTCGCCATCCGGTTCAAGAAGGGCCGAACGGCGATCCGCGGCACCGACTCGAGGGCGACCACCACCGTGCGCATCGGCGCCCCCGGGATGAGCCTCGGCGTCCTCGCCTTGAGAGCTTCGATGCCTTCCTTGGCGCACTGCTCGGCGCTGATGCGGAAGGCCTTGGGCAAGGGGTTCGTCCCCTCGCTCCCCGCCACCTCTTGAAACTCGGTGGGTACCGGGCCGGGGCACAGCGTCGTCACGGAGACGCCCGTGCCTTCGAGCTCGGCGGAGAGGGCCTCGCCGAGGAGGTTCACGTAGGCCTTCGAGGCCGCGTAGGTGCCGAAGCCGGGCTGCGCGAGCATACCGGCCGACGAGCCCACGTCGAGGATCGCGCCGAAGCCGCGCCCGACCATGCCGGGGATCAGCCGGTGGAGGAGGAACGTGGTCGTGACGACGTTCAGCTCGAGGAGCTGCTCGAGCTTGGTCCAGCCGCTCTTCTCGAACATGCCGAAGTCACCGAAGCCCGCGTTGTTGATGAGCACGTCGATGTTCACCCCCTCCCTCTCGAGGCCGTCGAGCATCTCGCCCGTGGCCTTGCGGTCGAGGAGGTCGACGGCGCGGACCAGCACGCGCAAGTCGCTGCGCGCCGAGGTGAGCTCCTTCGCCAGCTCCTGGAGGCGATCTTCGCGGCGCGCGACGACGACCAGCGTGCCCACGTCCTTGGCGAGGAGGCGCGCAAGCTCACGCCCGATGCCCGCCGACGCGCCCGTGACGAGCGCCGTGCGCCCGCTGAAATCGAGGGCGCTCACTTCTTCCTCCCGTGGCCATGGGCCTTGTCGCCCTTCTCGGGCTTGTTGCTCAGCGCCTCCAGGCGGCCGAGGCGCGCCTTGAGCTCGGCGTGCTCGCCGCGGAGGGTCTCGAGCTCTTCCTTGATGCGATCGGTCTCGCGCTTCGACGAGCCGCCGAGGTCGCGCAGGACCTCGCGGATCCGGCGGCGCACGCGGCCGTCGAGGTCCCGATCGAGCGCGCGCTGGAGCGCCCCGCGGGCCTTGGGGTCGGCGAGGTCGCCGAGGGCGCGGACCACCTCGACGCGGAGGTAGGGGTCGGCCGAGTCGAGCAGCTCCTCGAGCGTCTCGCGCGCCTTGCGATCGCTCGAGAGCTTGGGCAAAGCCGTGATGGCCGCCCGCCGCCCGCGCGTGGGCACTCCGTAACGGGTGCGCGCGACGACGTGAGGGACCGCGCGCTCGTCGCGCAAGGCCGCGAGCCCATCGAGGGCGCCGGCGCGAATGACGTCGGCCCAGGCGGGCCGATCGAGGATGTCGATGAGCGTGTCGAAGGCGGCCGGCTGCCGGGTGTGCCCCAAGGCGCGCGCCGCCTCGGCCTCGACGAGGTAGCTCGGGTCACGGAGGGCGTGCTTCTTGAGCACGGTGGCGGCCTTGGCCGTCTTGAAGCTCCCGAGGGCGCTCATCACCGCGCGGCGGACCTTGGGGTGCTTGATCTCGGCGTTGTCCTCGAGGGCGAGCGCGGCCTCGTCGGAGCGGAGGGCGCCGAGCGCGGCGGCGGCCTCGTTGCGGACGCCCCAGAACTCCTGCTCGTCGGCGAGCGAGGCGGCGAGCGCCTTGGTGGTCGCCGGGTCGTCGAGCTTGCTGAGGCCCGGCGTCGCCTGCATGCGGCCGCGCGGTGTGGGGGCGTGGGCGAGCTGGTGGCGGAGCATGTCGCCGGGCGCCTCGATCTTGAGATCGCAGAGCACGGCCATCTCCGGGTCGACGACCACGAAGCGGGGCCGCGCCTCGGCCTTGAAGGCGAAGGTGTGGGACGCCTGGTCGACGCGCCGCACCTCGCGCCTCGTCTCCTTCCCTTCGCGCGACGTCGAGAGGCCGATGTCGAAGGCGAGGTCGAACGAGAAGAGCGGCGGCGCGTCGGGGGGGACCGGGCCGGGGCCGGCCGGGATCTGCGTCTGCTTCACGTGGATGGTGAGGACCTCGCCGTCGTGCTCGATCTTCACGTCGAGCTCGGGGTGGCCGGCCTTGAAGACCCACTGCTCGAAGAACTGCTCGAGGCTCCGGCCGCTCACCTCTTCGAGGGCGCGCATCAAGTCGCGGGTCTCGACCACGCCCTTCTGGTGGCGGTTCAGATAGTGGCCGACGCCCTTCCAGAAGAGCGCGTCGCCCAGCTCGCGGCGGAGCATGTGAAGGACGAGCCCGCCCTTCTCGTAGAGGTGGCGATCGAAGATGTCGATGGGCGCCTCGTAGTCCTGGCAGACGATGGGCCGGCGGTAGCGGCCGCGCGCCTCGCTCAGGTAGGCCTCCACGTCGCCCTTGAGGCCGTAGTCGTACTCGTCCCGGCCTTTGTGGTGGAGCCGGTCGACGTGCTCCATGTAGGTCGCGAAGCCCTCGTTGAGCCAGCCGTGGGACCAGTCGCGGCAGGTCACGAGGTCGCCGAACCACTGGTGGGCCAGCTCGTGGGCGATGAGGTCGTCGCTCGTGATGTCGAGGGCCGCGCGCTCGTCGAGCAGGATGTACTCGTACATCGTCGTGGCGGTGGTGTTCTCCATCCCGCCGAAGATGAAGTCGGAGACGACCACCTGCGCGTACTTGTTCCAGGGGTATTTGACGCCGAGCAGCTCGCCGAAGTGGCGGATCATCTCGGCCGTGCGCGCGAAGGTCCGCTTGCCGTCGGCCTCCTTCCCTTTGGGCACCAAGTAGCTGAGCGGGACGCCGTCGCAGTCCTCCTCGGAGCGGGCGAACTCGCCGGCCGCCAGCGTGAACAGGTAGCTCGGGTGGGGCTCGTTCATCTTCCAGTGGAAGACGTTGCCCTCCTCGGAGACGAGGGCGCCGTTCGAGAGCGCGTACCAGCCGGCGGGGACGCGGACCTTCAGCTCCGTGGTCTGCTTGACGTGGGGCTTGTCGTGGCAGGGGAAGATGAAGCGCGCGTCCTCGTCCTGGCACTGGGTCCAGACCTGCTTGGGGCGATCGGTGACGTGCTCGTCGGGGGCGAGAAAATACATGCCGCGGCGCGGGACGGCGCGGTACGCCACGCGGATCGAGGTCGCGTCGACTCCCTGGGGGATGGTCACCTCGAGCGTCTCGCCATCGTAGACGTGGGCCGCCGCCTCCCAGCCGTCGCTTTTCTTGTCGTGCTTGTGAGCCTTGCCCTTGCCCGTGTGGGTCTCGACGCGCGACAGCTCGAAGCCGACGGCGTCGAGCGCGATCTTGGTCGCCTCGGGGTCGACGCGCTCGACGTCGAGCGTGGCCGTCCCATGGAACGCCTTCTCGTCGACGTGGAGCTCGAGGTCCAAGGCGATGTGCTTGATGGCGAAGGGCCGGGGCCGCTCGTACACGCGCTTGGTGCCGGCGAAGGCGAAGGGTCGCGGGGCGGAGGACCGCTCCGCTTTGGCCAGCGAAGATCCGCAGGCGCAGCGGGCGTGGAGACGATGCTCGAGGCTCATTGGGGCAGCATCCTTTTCGCGCCTCGCGCCTCGACGCAAGCCTAGATCGCCCGCCCCATGTTCAGGGGAGGCCCGGGCAACCGATCACCGCCCGGGGGAGGCGGTTTCTCCCTGGCCTCCCATTCCCGTCGCCCCTGTCGATGGTCTCCGCGGGGCATGTCGGCCATTCCCGTTCCCCATGTCGACGGTTGCCGTGGGGCATGTCGACCACTCCGGGTGGCCATGTCGACGCTCCCTATGGGGC
>FTCO01000239.1_pt1 | contig 15794 bp, 10 predicted proteins | sample 1639701 | NCBI WGS metagenome assembly FTCO01 (sample SAMEA3914869, study PRJEB12502) | metagenome | biome: forest; material: soil | place: USA | collected 2012-03-12 | depth 0.1 m | reverse complement strand
GCGGAAGTGGGGGCTCGTCGCGTCCCACACCGCGCCGCCGGGCAGGGCGTTGAACGCCTTGGGCCCGCTCGGGTCCATCTCGATCACGAAGCGCTGGGCAGGGCCGGCGCCGTAGGTGAAGTCGAGCGCGGTCTGCGAGTCGACGAAGGTGTACTGGGCCGCGTCGACGGTGAAGCTGTCGCCCTTCCGCGGGAAGCCGTTGGGGAACGTGGTGTCGGCCGCCGGCGGGATCGACAGCGTGCCGAACACGGGCACCAGGGCGGCGAAGCGGATGGTGTGGAACGTCCCCCAGCGGTAGGTGGAGATGTCGGGCCCGGCCATCATGCCGAGGTCGGTGAGCGCGTCGAGCAGGCCGCGAACGATGCGCTCGTTCCGGCTCTCGACCACGCCCGCCGTGTCGATGTCGTCCCACAGGCTCGAGTCGCCCGTCGCCGCGTCGTAGGTGGCGAGGGTCTGCGGGTCGGCGTTGAACAAATGAAGGAGCGCCTTCGACGTGGGCTCGGCGCCCGGCTGAAAGCTCAGCTTCATCCGCGCCAGCTCGTCGCCGAAGATGCGGCTGGTCACGCGGACGAGCCAGGCGTTGAAGATGAGCGTGGCCTGCGAGGCGCTCACGGCGGCCGCGTCGGCTCCCGTTGCCGCGAGCGGCTTGTTGGTCTCCGGGTCGATGCCCGAGGGCGCCGCGTAGTCGCTGGTCTGCCCCCAGTCGGCGAGCAGCGCGCGGATGGTCTTGATCTTGGTCCCGTCGTACGCCGCGTCCTTCACGATGGCCGTGAGGTCCGGGTGGGTGCCGGGCGAGGCGCGCTCCTCCTCCGCCCGATCGAGCGCGGTGATGAGCGCGGGAGCCAGGGCCGAGCCCATGGCCGAGCGCATGTCGGCCTGGATGTCGGCGAGATCGTCGGTCTTGAAGGGATCGGTGTGCGCCTTGATGCGCGTCTGGATCCTCCCCTCGCGGAAGCCGATGTCGAACTGGCAGGCGAGGTACTGCGGCGTCCCGTCGGGGAGCTTGTCGTTCGAGGGATCGTTGTCGAGCGAGACGCCGATGGGGTCGTTGTTGGCGGTCGAGATGAAGCCGGCCGCGGGGTTCTTCACCCATGGGACGGTGTCGTCGGGCAGGTAGCCCTTCCACTCCGCGGTGCCGTCGCCGGGGAGGATGAGGCACGGCAGGGTGCCCGTGTACTTGGACGCGTCCCACTGGTAGGCGCGGGTGTCGCGGATGGGCACGTTGGCGTGCGAGGTCCAGAGGATGTTGCCGCTCGTGTCGCCGATCATCCAGTTCTGCGCGCCGACGCCGAACTTGTTGAGGGCCGTGCGCGCCTCGTCGACGTCCTTCGCCTTGAGCAGGTCGAACACGGCCGCGATCTCGGTGGTCGCCTCGAGGCCGGTCCAGCGCATGCTCACCGCGCCCTTGCTCGGGTCGAGCGGCTCGATGACGTGGTTCGATCCGATGGTGGGGATGATCGGCCCGTGGTGGGGGACGATCTGCACCGTGTAGGTGATGGGGTCGCGGCCCTGGATGATGATCTTCTCGTCGACGGTCTGGATGGCGACCGGCTGGCCATTGAAGACGACCGACTTCGCGTCGGCGGTCAGCGTCTCGGCGTAGGCGTCGCTCACGTCGTAGCCCGCGACCGTGGCCCCCCAGGCGATGTGCTCGTTGTGGCCGAGGATGATGCCGGGGATGCCGGGGAAGGCCACGCCGCCCACCTTCAGGTTCTGCGAGTCGTCGCCTCCTTTGGGCGCCGTGACGTCGATGGACACCGGCCAGAAGATCGAGGGCGCCGAGAGCGAGAGGTGCGGATCGCTGGCCACAAGCGCGTTGCCGGTGGCGCTCCGCGAGGGCGCGATCGACCAGTTGTTGGAGCCGAAACCTTCGCGCGTGAAGATGCTGCGCGAGGTCTGCAGGGCCTTCAGATACCCGCGGAGCGGCGAGAGGTCGCGGGCCTTGGGCGAGGCGGGCGTGCCCGGCCCTTTGGGGGTGGGCTTCTTCGCCTTGGCGCCCGCGGGATACCCGGTCGTGGTCGTCGCGGCGTCAGCGGGCGCGAAGCGAACCAGCTCCTGCTCGATGCCGGCGCGCTTGGCGACCGCCGGGTCCGCGTCGCCGGCCGAGAAGACCGAGCGGGCCGCGTCGAACAGCTCCTGGTTCTGGAGGTCGACGTCGCCGTCGTAGGAGAGCAGGTACGTTTGCAGCCGGCCGATGGCGAGCGAGTCGACGCCGGTCCAGTCGGTGAACGCCGAGAGATCGATGCCGAAGACGCCGTCGGGGAGCTTCGCCTCGTTGCTGCGGAGCTTCTTGTAATACTGCGTCACGCCATCGGAGTAGGCGTCGAGCGCGAGGCGGAGCGGGTCGTCCTTGGCGAGCGCGTCGTATTGCTTCTGGGCCGTGCGGGCGAGGCCGATGTGCCGGTAGCTGATGTCGACGTCGATGAGGCTCGCGTCGGCGCTGGCTAGGATCTCGGCGATGCGCCCCTCGGAGACGCGGCGGAGGAACTCGAGCTCGAGCCCGCGATCCTGCGCGATGAGGTAGCCCTCGACCTTCATCGCGTCGTTGATGTTGGTCGCGTAGATGTGGGGGCGGCCGTATTTGTCGCGCACCACGTCGACCGGTCCCGTGAGCCCGTCGATGGCGAGCTTGTCGTCGACCGCGAGCTGGTCGCCCAGCGGTCCCGTGACCGCGTCGCCGCCCCCGCCTCCGCCCGCGCCGCTGCCCGAGGACGAGGTCGTCGAGTGCTTGGTCGCTGCGTTGTCCGAGCAGGCCGGCAGGGCGAGGCCGGCGAGGAGCAGCGCCGCGGAGGCAGTCCGGGGGGAGAGGTTCATAGGGGCTCCATGTAACGCCAAGTCGAGGCTGGGCGTCGCCATAAATTGGGCCTGTTTGGATGCCCTCTGCTTAGGGTAGCCGGCATGTCGCTGGCATCGGCCGAGAGCCCCATCTTTTCGACGCCCCGCGGGGGCAGCGTGCCGGCCCCGGCGAGCGGCGGGGTGCTCTTCGTCGCCCAGAGCCGCAAGGAGGAGCTGGTCTCCGGCCTCCGCGCCCGCCGGCACCTGGTCGCCACCGTCGGCGTCCCGCGCGCGGGCAAGCTCCGCGAGGCCATCGAGGAGGCGGTCGAAGGCGCGCTGGTCATGCGCGGCGCCCTGCCCCCCGGCACCGACGTCGAGGCGCCCCTCGAGGCCACCATCCGCGACCAGATCTTCCGCGCCCGCGCGCTCGGCGGCCCGGGCCTCGTGGTCACGCTCCCCGCCCTCCGCGCCGCCATCGGCAAGCCCTCGCTCTCGGCCGACGACAGCTTCGCCCTCGGGGCCTGGCTCGCGGCCGGCAAGCGCTCGCCGCTCCTCGTCCTGCTCGACGACGCCGATCGCTCCTTGCCCGTGCTCGCCCCCGTCCCCCTCGCCGAGCTGGTGGGAGCGGCGCTGGCTTCGGACGACGCGCGCGACTCCGAGCCCCCGCCCTCGGGCGAGGTCGCCGTCGAGCCTCCCGCCCCCCCACCTCCGGTGCTCGCCATCCCCCGTCGCGGCGTGATGAAGCGCCGGAGCCTCGCGCGCGTCGAGGCCGAGCCCATCGCCGAAGCGGCGCCCGTCGTCGAAGCTCCCGCGCCCGTGGCCGTGGTCGAGGCTCCCGCGCCCGTGGCCGTGGTCGAGGCTCCCGTCGTCGAGGCCGCACCCATGAGCGAGCCCGCGCCCATGTCGGCGCCGCTCATCGAGCTGTTCCTCGCCGATCCGGAGCCCATCCCCGAGTCCGCGCCCCTCACCGTCGCCGTGGTGGCCGCGCTCGCGCCGCCCGCTCCGGTCGAGGTCGCGCCCGCGTCCGTCGTCGAGTCTCCTCCCGTCCTCGAGGCCAAGGTCGAGGCTCCGCCCGCGCCCGTGGAGGAGCCCAAGGTCGAGGCTCCGCCCGCCCCCCTCCCGCGTCGATCGGTGCTTCGCAGCGCCGCGGCCCTCATGCCTTCGGTCGCGCCCGCCGAGGCGCCCGCTCCCGCCCCCAGGCCGGCTCCCCCGGCGCGCGTCGTCCACGAGGAGGCCGCCCCGCCCCCGAGCCCGCGGGTCGAGGCGCGCGCCGTCGTTCGGCGCGTCGTCGACGCCGCCGAGCTCCGGAACCACGCCGTGGAGCTCGACAAGGCGCGCGGCCCCAAGCCCGTGGGCGTCATCGACAAGCTCTTCGCCCAGCGGTACATGCCGCTCGTCGGCGCCATCGCCCGCGGCGAGGCCGACGGCGCCATCAAGGGCGTGGTCGAGTCGTTCCGCGCCAACTTCGAGCACAGCTACCGCGAGGCGTACGCGGCCCTCCGCGTCACCGGCAAGCGCCCGCCCATGGTCTTCGACGCTCCCGAGGTCGCCGCGCGCATCGGCCGGCTCAACGGTGCGCGGGCCGTGAAGCTCCTCCTCGTCGACGCCATGCGCTACGACGTCGCCGAGCGCGTCTTCGAGCTCATCAAGGATCGCGTGACCGGCCGCGCCGTGTGCGTCGATCGCTCGCTCCTCTGGGCCGCGCTCCCCACCAACACGCCGACGCAGATGAACCTCCTCGGCCGCGGCGCCGACGGCCTCAAGGACGAGGGCCCCCAGAGCGACCCCGAGGCCGAGATCGCCCGCGGCCGCGCCGTGGGCCTCATCCGCCGCGAGCGCGTCGGCGCCCGCGAGGTCATGAAGCTCGACCTCGTCGAGGCGCGCCTCCGCGGCGCCGGACCGAGCTTCGAGGAGCGCCTCGAGTCGATCGCCGAGGAGGTCGCCCCCATCGTCTTGAAGTTCATCGAGACCCTCCCGCACCGCACCCTGCTCTTCATGTTCGGCGACCACGGCTTCCGCATGGGCGCCTCGGCGGACGGCCGCTCCACCGGCTCCGCGACCCAGGGCGGCTGCTCGCCCGAAGAGGTCCTGGTCCCCGCCCAGGCCTGGCTGGTCGGCGGGATGCACTGAAAGCAAAACGGCCGGTCGGGAGCCTTCGCTCCGACCGGCCGTCTCACGTCACCCCAGCTCGCATGGCGAGCGGGGCGCCCAGCTCACTTCTTGTTGCGGCGGCGGCCGATGACGGCCGCGGCGCCGAGGAGGGCCACGCCCGCCGCGAGGGGGGCGCTGCGAGCCATGCCGGGGCTGACGGTGCAACCGCTGCTGCTATCGCCGGAGCTGTCGCTGCCGCCAGCACCACCGGCGTCGCTGCCACCGTCGCCGCCGCCAGCGCCGCCGCCGCCGTCACCCGCGAAGGCGGGAACCGCGATGAGGGTCATGGCAAACGCGGCAAGGCATGAGATCTTCTTCATTGAGAGTCCTCCAGTGCCGTCCCGCGTCAGACATCGACGCGGTGACGAGCGTGTAGTCTTCATCGCAAACGAAAAGGGGTCATTGGTCAAGCAAACGTGCCACGGGGCGATCTGGCGCGCCGAGGCTTCGTCAACTTGCCGTGAGCGGTGCTCGCCGAGGTTTTTTTACCCTCCCGGTCGCCCGCGAACGGTGCTCGAGAGGGGGAGTGGGGGCTACAGAGCCCGCAGGCGCCTGGCGGCCTCCTCGAGGACGGTGTCTTCCTTGGCGAAGCAGAAGCGGCACAGGGTCTCGCCCACCGGGTCGGCGTAGAACGAGGTGCCGGGCACCGAGGCGATCTTGGTCTGCTCGAGGATCTTCATCGCGGCGGCGCGTGAGGTCTTCTCGCCGAGGCGCGTGACGTCGGCGAGCACGTAGTAGGCGCCCTTGGGCACGTACGGCGTGAGCCCGGCGTCGGAGAGGGCCGAGCAGAGGATGTCGCGCTTCACGGCGTAGCTTCGCGAGAGGTACTCGTAATAGGAGTCGGGCATGCCGAGGCCGGCGACGACGCCGTGCTGGAGCGGCGTGGGGGCGCAGACGTAGAGGAGGTCGTGCGTCACCGTGATGCGCCGCGCCAGCTCGGCGGGGGCGGTGAGGTAGCCGAGGCGCCAGCCGGTGATGGCGAAGGTCTTCGAGAGGCCCGAGAGCGTAACGGTGCGGGCGCGGGCCTCGCGGCTCCGCGTGGCGAGGGAGACGTGGCGCTGCCCGTCGTAGAGGATGTGCTCGTAGATCTCGTCGGTGATGGCGAGGAGATCGTGCTCCTCGAGCAGGGCCGCGAGCCTATCCAATTCGCCCACCGACCAGACCTTGCCGCTCGGGTTCGACGGCGTGCAGACGACGATGGCCCGGGTCTTCTTGGTGATGGCCTTCTCGAGCGCCTTGAAGTCGACCTCCCAGCTCGGGGGCCTGGTCGGGGCCAGCACCGGCACGAGACCGAAGGCGATGACCGTGTTGAGGTGGTAGCCGTAGAAGGGCTCGAAGAGGATGATCTCGTCGCCCGCGTCGAAGAGCGAGAGGCACGCGGCCGCGAAGCCGCCCGTCGCGCCGGAGGTGACCACGACCTCGGTCTTGGGGTCGTAGGCGGCGCCCTGGTGGCGCTGGATCTTGGCGGCGATGGCCTCGCGGAGGGGCGCGATCCCCTCCGCGGCCGTGTAGATGACCTTGTTGTCGGCGATGGCCTGGCGCGCCGCGTCGGCCACGGGGCCGGGGGTGGGCAAGTCGCAGATGCCTTGGCCGAGGTTGATCCCCCCGACGGCGTCGCACGCTCGGCTCATCGAGCGGATGTCGGAGATGACCAGCGAAGCGAGGCGCTTTCCGAGCTGCATGGCCCAGCAACCTACCGCAGAACTTCGCCGCCGGGGCGCCCCGGTGTCAGCATCGGATGCCCACGTGTCCCTCGGCTTCCCCACCCCGCGGAACGAGCCTCAGGCGCCGGGCGTTCCCCTGGCCGTGGACCTCGTCGCCTCGCTCGCTCGACCCCCATCGGCCCGCTCGTCTCGTGACCCGAGCCCGATGAGCCGACGGCTGCGCGCCGAGGCGCCCCTGGCCCGCGAGGTGTGGTCGCTGGCCTGGCCGGCCATCACCCACATGTTCCTGGTGACGCTCATGTTCCTCGCCGGCCGGGCGATGGTCGGGCGCCACTCGTCGACGGCGCTCGCTTCACTTCAGATCAGCGGGACGTTGACCTGGGCCGTGTACGCGCTCTTCACGGCGTTCTCGGCGGGCACGCTGGCCGTGGTGGCGAGGAGCGTGGGCGCGGGCGATCGCGTCGCGGCGGCGCGCGCCACTCGCAGCTCGATCGGCTTCGCGTTCGGCCTGGGCCTGGTGGTCACGGCGCCCATCCTGGTGGCGAACGGCTCGTTCTTGAGGCTCCTGTTTCCGCACGCCGAGGCGGCGGTGCTTCGAGATGCATCGGCGTATCTTCACATCGTCCTACCGGCCCTGCCCCTCGCCTTCGTCGAGGCGATCGCGGCGGCGGCGCTGCAAGGCTCCGGGGACACGAGGACGCCGCTGTTCGTGGCGCTCTTCGGCAACCTGGTCAACGTGGCGGTGAGCGCGACGCTCATCTTCGGGCTCGCGGGGCTGCCGGCGCTCGGCATCCGCGGGGCGGCCGTGGGGCACGCCTCGACGATGACGATCGAAGGCTGCCTGCTCCTCGCGGCGCTGCTCTCCAAGCGAAGCCCGCTGCCCCTCCGCGACCTCGGGCTCGGGTTCGATCGAGCTTCGCTCCGCCGGGTGCTCCGCGTCTCGTGGCCGGCGTTCGCCGAGAAGGCGGCGTACCACACAGGCTACCTCGGGTTCGTGGCCATCATCGGCCTCCTCGGGCAGAGCGCCATGGCGGCGAACCAGGCGTTGATTGCCATCGAGGCCGTCTGCTTTCTGAGCGCCGATGGGCTCGGGGTGGCGGCCGGCGCGGTGGTCGCGCAGAAGCTCGGCGCGGGGCGGCCCTATGAAGCGTCGCGCGCCGGGTGGATCGCCGCCGCCATGGCCACGGCGCTGCTCACGGCCCTCGGGCTCTCGTTCCTGGCGGCGCCTCGAGCGCTGGTCGGCGCCTTCTCGAGCGACCCTTCGATCGTGGCGCTGGGCGCGAGGGCGCTCCTCGTCACCGCCGCCGCCCAGCCCTTCGTCGCCTTCTCTACGGTGGCGGGGACGAGCCTGCGAAGCGCTGGCGACACGCGCCCGGTGCTCGCGGTGACCCTCGTCTCGACCCTCGGGGTGAGGCTCGCCGCGACCTGGTTCTTCGCCATCACGCTCGACCTCGGGCTCATCGGCGTCTGGCTCGGGAGCACGGCCGACTGGGTCTTCCGCAGCGCGCTGCTCGGCCTCGCCTACGCGCGTGGGGGCTGGCGAACGGTGCGGGTCTGACCGGAGACTTCACCCTGCTCTCGAGGGGGCTGCCGCGGCAACCCCCCTCGAGTCACTCGAAGGGGCGCGCTTTTCTCGCTTCCACTTCGACCTCGGCGAGGGCGGCTTCCAGCTCGGGGTCGGCGGCACCTTCGGCGATGGCCTCGAGGGCGATGCGGAGCTTGGGGGCGGCGGTCGCGGTGGCGGCGGAGCGCACGCGGGCTCGACCTTCGGCGTCGAGGTGCATGCCTAGCGCCACGGCGGCGGCGGCGCGCGCCGAGGCGTCGGTGGCCGAGTCCTCGACGATGCGAAAGAGCTGCTCGCGAGGCAAAGGAGCGGTGCGCGCGTCGACGTTGGCGCCCGATCCGATGGCTCGCAGGGAGGCGAGCCAGGCCTTGGTCTCGCGGCTGCCCCGCGCGAGGCGGGCGGCGTCGCCCGCGGTGCCCCCGGCGCGGTACGAAGCCATGGCCTCGGTGAGGCGGCCCTCCAGCTGGTCGAGCAGGGTCTGGCCCTCGCGCCGGTCCTTGGTGTCCGACGGCCGGAAGAAGAGCGTCTGGCCCGAGTGCAGCTGGACGAGGAGGCGGCCGGCGGTGCCGCCGAACTGGTCGCGCTCGATGGACTCGACGTCGCCGTAGCCGATGAAACGACGCACGCCCATCCAGCTCCACCAGAGGCCCTCGGCCCCCACGATGATCTTGGTGCGCGCCGAGCTGGCCACGAGCAAGGCGACGGCGGCGAGGCCGATGGCGATGCCGACCGGCACCGAAGCCGCGCTGGCGCAGAGGGCGACCGGGCCGAGGAAGAGCGGCGAGCCCATGGCCAGGGCGCGAAACTGATAGGCGTTGCGGCGGTTCACGAGGTACCGCGACATGCCGTGGTAGACCGTGAGGTTCTGCGAGGCGTCGAGGCCGAGCGCGAACAGGAGGGCGCGCGCGTCGGCCCCGCTCTCGGCGTCGAGCTCGAGGGCGGGCGCGAAGCGCCGGCCGAGCCTCACCTTGTTCTCCTCGCCGGACGAGACGAGCTGGGCCTTCAAGGCGCGACGAGGGAAGTGGACACCGTCGAGCCGCAGGCCCTCGGGATCGGCCTTGGCCCTGAGGGGCGTGCGGCGGGCGAGCCAGTTCCTTCCGTGGAGCCAGAGGAGCGAGGGGATGGCCGCCGTCGTCACGGCGACGACGCCGGTGATGCCGAGCGCGAGGTCCACCGGCTTGTCGAAGCCGACGGCGGCGAACATCGCCGCGAGCCCGAGGAACGGGGCGGCCCCCAGCCCCATGACGATTGGGTTGCGGCGGACCCGCACGACGTCGCCCTCGAACGAGCGCGGGGAGCCTTCGGGGAGGGGGACGGGCGCGGTCACGGGCGAGGCCGGCGAGTCTAGCTCACTCGAAGGGGCGCGCCTTCTCGGCCTCGACCTCGACCTCGGCCATGGCGGTGACGAGCTCGTTGTCCTCGGCTCCCTCGGCGATGACTTCCAGCGCGACGCGGAGCTTGGGCGCAGCGGTTGCCGTGGCGGCGGAGCGCACGCGCGCCCGGCCCTCGGCATCGAGGCTCATCCCCAGCGCCACGGCGGCGGCGGCGCGCGCGGGCCCGCCGGTGGACGAGTCCTCGACGATGCGAAAGAGGTGCTCTCGCGGGATGGCGGCGGTGCGCGCGTCGGCGTTCGCCCCCGAGCCGATGGTGCGGAGGGAGCGCAGCCACGCCTTCATCTCGCGACCGCCGCGGGCCAGGCGGCCGGCGTCGCCCTCGGTCCCCCCGGCGCGATAGGAGGCCATGGCCTCACGGATGCGCTCTTCGAGCTGGTCGAGGAGAGCGCGGCCCACCTCGAGGTCCCTGGCGTCCGTGGGGCGGTAGCGGAGGCGCTCGCCTGAAGTGAGCTGGAAGACGAGGCCGCCGACGGTGCCGCCGAAGCGGTCGCGCCAGATCGACTTGATGTCCCCGAAGCCGATGAAGCGCCGGAGGCCGAGCCAGCTCCAGCGCACACCCTCGGCGCTCACCACGAGCTTGGTCCGCGTCGCGGTCGAGAGGACCAAGGCGGCGCTGCACGCGGCCATGCCGAGCACCACCGGCATCGTGACGATGTCGATGGCGATGACCGCCAGCAGGCCGAAGATGCCCGGCGAAGCCACGCCCAGGCCCCAGAGCGTGTAGGAGTTGGGCGCCCCGGCGAGGAGGCGCGACATGCCGTGGTAGGTCGTGACGTTCTGCGAAGCGTCGAGGCCGAGGGCGAAGAGGATCGACCGAGCTTCGGCGGGGCTCTCGGCGCGGAGCGTGATGGTCGGCCGAAAGCGACGCTCGAGCCTCACCTCGCACGGGTCGGCGACCGCCGACACGAGGTCGGCGGTGAGCTCGTGGCGGCGATGGAGCACCCCGTCGAGCCGCAGGCCTTCGGGATCCGCGTGGACCTCCACGGTCTGGTAGCGAGCCCTAAAGCGGCGGCCTCGGAGCCAAAGGACCAGCGCCGTTGCGATCGATGCCGCGAAGGCCAGCGAGACGACGAGGATGGCGGTCTGTGGCTCCGGCCCGAGGTCCCTCAAAAAGGTGACGCAGAGCAGGAACATTGCGCCGAATGGCACGACCCCCATCACCGTGAGCGCCAAGGCGTTATGACGTATGCGCGCCACATCCCCATGAAAGGTTCGCGATGAGCCTTCGGGCGAGGGCGCGAGCGCGGCCATCACCGTGGTATACGCGAACCATGGCTCAGGTCCACGGCGGTCGTTTGGTCAGCAAGGCGCTCTTGCGCCACGGCGTCTCGCACCTCTTCACGCTCTGCGGCGGCCACATTCAAGCCATCTATGATGGCTGCCTCGACGACGGCATCCGCGTCGTCGACGTGAGGCACGAGCAGACCGCCGGGCACGCGGCCGACGGCTACGCGCGCGTGACGGGCAAGCCCGGGGTCTGCGCCGTGACGGCCGGGCCCGGCGTGACCGACACCGTGACGGCGGTGGCCAACGCGCAACGCGGCGGCATCCCCATGATCTGCATCGGCGGCGCGGGGCCCCGCGCCCTCGCCGACATGGGCTCGCTTCAAGACATGAACCACGTCGAGCTGATGCGGCCCATCACCAAGTGGAGCGTGTCGGTCCCCTCCACGGACCGCCTCCAAGAGTACGTGGACGCGGCCTTCCGCATCGCCCAGTCGAACGTGCCCGGGCCCGTGTTCCTCGAGATGCCGCTCGATCTGCTGATGAACTGGGCCGACGACGCCCCTCCCGCCACCGAGCCCGTCACGCCGCCACGGCCGGGCGGGGACCCGGCGCTCATCGCCGAGATCGCCGAGCTCATCAAGGCCGCCGAGCGGCCCATGTTCATCGTCGGGAGCCAGCTCCGTTGGAGCCCCAAGAAGGAGGCCCTGCGCGCCTTCGCCGACGCCGTCGAGGCGCCGTTCTATCTCAACGGCATGGCCCGCGGCGGGCTGCCCTACGAGCACCCGAACCTGATGACCCGCTCGCGCAAGTTCGCGCTCGGGAACACCGACCTCTGCGTCGTCTTCGGGACGCCCTTCGACTTCCGGCTCGAGTACGGGCGCGCCATCAACCCCAAGGCCAAGGTCGTGCAGATCGATCTCGACGGCAGCGAGCTGGGCAGGAACCGCAAGGTCGACGTGACCCTCGACGGCGACAGCGGCATCGTCCTCGAGCAGCTTTTGAAAGAGCTGGGGTCGAAGAAGAGCGACGGGTGGCGGGAGACCGTGCGCGCTGCGGAGGACAAGTCGCGCGCCAAGATGGCCGGCGAGATCGCCAGCGACGCCAATCCGCCGAACCCGCTGCGCGTCTGCTCCGAGCTCGGCAAGCGGCTCGGCAAGAGCGACATCGTCATCGGCGACGGCGGCGACTTCGTGGCCACAGCGGCCTACGTGCTCAAGATGGAGTGGCCGCAGCTGTGGATGGACCCGGGTCCCCTCGGCACGCTCGGCGTCGGCCCCGGCTACGCGATGGCGGCCAAGCTCGCGAGGCCCGAGGCCAACGTCGTGCTCGTGTACGGCGACGGGTCGTTCGGCTTCCATGCGATGGAGTTCGAGGCCATGGTCCGGCAGAACATCCCGGTGGTCAGCGTCATCGGCAACGACGCGGCCTGGACCCAGATCCGGCGCGGCCAGGTCGAGCTCTACGGACCCGAGCGCGCGCCAGCCACCGCGCTCGAGTACACGCGCTATGACAAGGTCGTCGAGGCCCTCGGCGGGTTCGGCGCCTACGTCGAGACCGTGGACCAGCTCGGGCCGGCGCTCGACGCCGCCTTCGCCTCCAAGAAGCCCGCCTGCGTGAACGTGAAGATCGCCGGCAGCGACTTCCGCAAGGGCGCCATCTCGGTCTGACCTGAGGGAGGGGGAGGGCCCGTGGAGCTGCGCTTCGTCAACCCCGAGCTCAGCCGGCTCGACGAGATCGACTCGGAGGTGCTGGCGTGCTCGGTGTGGAGCGACGCGCGGCCCTCCCACGGGCTCGCCGGGCTCTGCGACTGGCGGCTGGCGGGGCGCATCTCCGACCTCGAGCGGCGCGGGCTCATCACCGGCAAGCTCGGTGAGGTCGTGCTCCTCCCCGGCAAGCCTCGGCTCGGGTTCGACAAGCTCGTGGTCTTCGGGGCCGGGCCGCGCGCGGGCTTCACCGAGGCGGTGTTTCAGGCCGTGGTGATGTCGATGCTCGGGACCATGGAGGCGCTGCTCGCCCGCGCGTCGGTGGTCGAGCTGCCCGGGCGCCACGACAACCTGGTCGCCGCCGAGCGCGCGGCCGACATTCTCCTTGCTTGCGCGGCGCGCCGGCCGGCCCACGATGTGTGGACGCTCGTCGAAGACGCCGACGGCAAGGCTCGGATCACCCAGCAGCTCATCGAACAACGCCGCCGCGTCCGGCGGGTGCTTTGAAGGAGGATGCGATGCCCTCTCCCTATCAGCTCACGGTCGGCAACCAATCGGCGTGGTTTCACGACGACGGCTTCTCGGCCGGCGTCTTCCACACCTACGACGGCCTCCAGGTCGCGGGCCCGAACGACGAGCCGCGCAAGGTCCACGTCTTCATCCCTCGCAGCTACAATCAGAGCCAGGAGGGCTACCCGGTCGTCTACATGAACGACGGGGAGACGGCCTTCTACCCGGGGGGCGTGGCCAACAAGTGCTGGCACGTCGCGGAGGCGCTCTCCTCGCTCTACGAGGCCAAGGCCATCCCCGAAGTCATCGTGGTGGCCATGTTCCCCTTCGACCGCGAGTACGAGTACACGCACGTCGACTGGGCGCCGGGCCGGCCCTGGGGAGGGCTCGCCAACTACGCGGAGTACGTGACCCAGTACGTGAAGCCCTTCATCGACCGGAGCTACAAGACCAAGCCCGGGCCTCGCACGACGATGACGCTCGGCTCGTCGCACGGAGGCCTGGCGTCGTTCTACATGGCCGGCGTGCACCCGGAGGTCTACGGGCTCGCCGGCTGTCTCTCGTCCTCGTTCTGGGTGGGCCTCGACCCCGTCGATGGCGGGCCGTACGACAGCCCCCCGCTCGCGACCTCGGAGCTCTTGAAGCGCTCGCAAGGCGCCCTCACCCGCCGCGAGGGGAGGCCCAAGCTCTGGGTCGACTGGGGCCTCGTGCGCACCGGCGGCTCATGGAATCTGCATGTGGAGGGCGCGGCCACCAACCGAGGCCGCGAGATGGTGAGCCTGCTCCAGACCTCGTACGGCTACATCAAGGGTCACGACCTCGACTGGTACGAAGACCCTCAGGGCCAGCACGACGAGGACTCGTGGACCCGGCGCTTCCCCATGCTCATGCGCCACCTCCTCGGCGACGCCGACCAGACTCATTGATCCCTTCTTTGGGGGTACGGGGGGCTGCCGAAGGCGGCCACCCATCGTGAAACAGGACGGCTTGAGCGAGCGAATACCCCGCGGAGCTTTCGCCGGCTCTGCGGCGGAAGCTTCGCGTCCGAGAGCAGGGTGACCTGCCAGGTCAGGGCGACCGCCCCGCGAGCACCTCGCGGAGCCTCGGCGTGATCTGCGCGACGGCGCCCGGGCCCTTGATGGAGCCCTCGATTCGTGGGCCGGCGGGGGCGCCGTCCTCCCTCGGCAGGGCGAAGAGCGGGATCATCTTCGAGCCGTAGCCGGCGTCGATGAGGCGGTCGCGGTCACGGTCGAGGTCGTACTCGACGAGGCGGACGCCGGGGAAGGCGTCGTTCAGCTTGCCGGCCGTCGCGGCGTCGTGAAAGCGCTGGCAGGGCTCGCACCACTTCGCGCCGACGTAGACGAGGAGCTGCCGGCCCTCGGCCTTGGCCTTCTGGTACTCGGCCTGGACCTGCGCCTTCACCTCGCCCGCGTCGGGCGCCGGCACGAACTGAATGGGGAGCGACTCGACCTTGGCCGAGGCAGGCGGCGCCGGGTCGGGCTTCACGGGCTCGGGCGCGCCGCAGCCAAAGGCGAGCATCGAGATCGCAAAGGCGAGGAGCGGTCTCAATCGATCTCCTTGGCGATGGCTTCGCAGAGGGTCTTCAGGACCTTGATGCGGGCGAAGTATTTGTCCTCGGCCTCGACCAGGGTCCAGGGGGCGATCTCGGTGCTCGTGCGGTCCACCATGTCGCACACGGCGCGCTGGTAGGCGTCCCACTTCTCGCGGTTGCGCCAGTCCTCGGCGGTGATCTTGAAGCGCTTGAAGGGCGTCTGCTCGCGCTCCTTGAACCGGCGGAGCTGCTCCTCCTGGCTCACCTGGAGCCAGAACTTCACGAGCACGGTGCGGCTGCGGACGAGCTGCTCTTCGAAGTCGTTGATCTCGGTGTAGGCGCGCATCCAATCGGCGGTGCTGGCGAAGCCCTCGACGCGCTCGACGAGAACGCGACCGTACCAGGAGCGATCGAAGATGGCGAGCTTGCCCTTGCGCGGGAGGTGTCGCCAGAAGCGCCAGAGGTAGGGCTGCTCGCGCTCCTCCTCGGTAGGGGCGGCGATGGGCACGGTGCGGTACTCGCGAGCGTCGAGCGCGCCCGTGATGCGGCGGATGGCTCCTCCCTTACCGGCCGCGTCGGCGCCTTCGAACACGGCGACGACCGAGATGTGCTCGTCGCGCTTGCCGCGCGTGAGGAGGGCGAGGCGGCGCTGCCACCTGTCGAGCTCGGCCTCGTAGGTCTCCTTGTCGAGCTTCTGCGACAGGTCGAGGCGGCTCACCACGTCGACGCGATCGACGGGCTCGACGAAGGGCGCGGTGTGGGTCTCCGTCGGGGCCTTGGGCTCGTCGAGGCGGCGGCGCATGGCGGCGAGGATGGCTCGTCCGACGGTGAGCGTGCGGTAGCGCGCGTCGGTCCCCTCCACGACGATCCACGGGGCCTCGGCGGTGCTCGTCTCGCGCAGGGCGCGCTCGGAGACGCGGCGGAAGCGATCGTAGATGGCGAAGTTCTTCCAGTCGGCCTTGGTCACGCGCCAGCTCGTGCGGGCCTTCTTCGCGAGCTTTTGGAGGCGGGCGCCCTGCCGCTCCTTCGAGAGGTGGAACCAGAACTTGAGCACCAGCGCGCCCTCGGCCGTCAGCATGCGCTCGAAGCGGCGGTTCTCTTCCATGGCCTGGTCGAGGTCGGCGTCGCGGGTGCGCTTGTGGGCGCGGTCGAGGATGGGCGCCGTGTACCAGGAGGTGAACAAGATGCCCATCTTGCCCTTGGGGGGCAGCACCCTCCAGAAGCGGAAGAAGGGCGGGCGCTCGACCTCCTCGG
>FTCO01000465.1_pt1 | contig 16043 bp, 16 predicted proteins | sample 1639701 | NCBI WGS metagenome assembly FTCO01 (sample SAMEA3914869, study PRJEB12502) | metagenome | biome: forest; material: soil | place: USA | collected 2012-03-12 | depth 0.1 m | reverse complement strand
TCCCCCACGAGCTGCCCCCCGACCCGTTCGCCGCTCCCCCCACCGGCTCGGCCGACGCCGGAGCCCCTTCCGCCACCAAGCCGCCGCCCATGAATGGGAAGGGAAAAGGCAAGGGCAAGCCCGAGAAAGGCATGGATCTGTGAGGCTCTTCTTCCTCGGCCTCGTGGCCGTCAGCGCGCTCGCCGGCTGCAAGCACACCCCTCCCCCGGCCCTGCCGGACCTGCCGCCGCCCGAGTACGAGGCGCCGCGCGGCTACGAGTTCAAGGCCAAGGGCGCGGCCCCGGCCGAGGGTCCCGCCGCGCCCGCGCCCGTGAAGCCCGCCGGCTCGGCGGCGCCTGCTCCCGAGAAGGCGGCCCCGCGCCGTTGAAGGGGCGCGAGGGGCCGCGGGTAGCCTCGGCTCATGGCCCGTGCTAGCCGCCTCGCCCATGGCCACGAACGCCGCGCCCGAGCGAGAGCTCGTGCTCATCCTCGACTTCGGCTCGCAGTACACCCAGCTCATTGCCCGCCGCATCCGTGAGGCGGGGGTCTACTGCGAGATCCACCCCTTCCACCTGCCCCTCGCGCAGGTTCGGGCGCTCGCCCCGCGGGCCATCGTGCTCTCCGGCGGGCCGGCCAGCGTCTACGGGGAGGGCGCGCCGACGGTCTCTCCGGAGCTCTTCGCGCTCGGGGTGCCGCTCCTCGGCATCTGCTACGGCCTCCAGCTCACGGCGCACCTCCTCGGCGGCAAGGTCGAGCGCGGGGCGGGCGGCGAATATGGGCCCGCGCTCGTCGAGGTCACGAGCCCGAGCGGCGTGCTCGCGCGCTTCGCGAGGGGCGACGCCCTCGAGGTGTGGATGAGCCACGGCGACCGGCTCGCCGCCCTGCCCCCCGGGTTCACCGCCGTCGGGACCAGCGGGGGCGCGCCCTTCGCCGCCATCGCCGACGAGGCGCGGCGCATCTTCGGCATCCAGTTCCACCCCGAGGTCGCCCACACGAAGCGCGGACGCGAGGTCCTCGAGGCCTTCCTCTTCGACGTGGCCGGCCTCGCGCCCAGCTGGACCCCGGCGTCGTTCATCGATCAGGCGGTGGAGGGCGTGCGCGCCAAGGTCGGCCCCACGGCCCGCGCGGTGCTCGGCCTCTCGGGCGGCGTCGACTCGTCGGTGGCCGCCGTGCTCTGCCAGCGAGCGCTGGGCGACCGGCTCACCTGCATCTTCGTGGACAACGGCCTGCTTCGCCTCGACGAGGGCAAGAAGGTCGTGGCCATGTTCGCCGAGCACTTTCGATTGAACGTGGTCCACGTCGACGCCTCCGAGCGCTTCCTGCGCGAGCTGAGCGGCGTCACCGACCCCGAGAAGAAGCGCAAGATCATCGGCCGCGTCTTCATCGAGGTCTTCGACGAGGAGGCCAAGAAGGTCGAGGGGGCGCGCTTCCTCGTGCAGGGCACGCTCTACCCCGACGTGATCGAGAGCGTCTCGTTCAAGGGCCCCAGCGCCGTCATCAAGAGCCACCACAACGTCGGCGGGCTCCCCGAGAAGATGAACCTCGGGCTCGTCGAGCCCCTCCGCGAGCTCTTCAAGGACGAGGTGCGGGCGGTCGGCACCGCGCTCGGGATGCCGCGCGAGGTGCTCTACCGGCACCCCTTCCCCGGCCCGGGCCTGGCGGTCCGCTGCCTCGGTGAGCTCACCCAGAAGCGGCTCGACACCCTGCGCGCGGCCGACGCCATCTTCGACGAGGAGCTGCGGGCCGCCGGCGAATACGACAGGGTCTGGCAGGCCTTCGCGGCGCTCCTCCCCGTGCGCAGCGTCGGCGTGATGGGCGACGAGCGCACCTACGACGAGGCCATCGCCCTCCGCGCCGTGCATTCGACCGACGGGATGACGGCCGACTGGGCCCGCCTCCCCTACGAGCTGCTCGGCAAGGTGAGCACGCGCATCATCAACGAGGTCCGCGGGGTCAACCGCGTCGTGTACGACGTGTCGTCGAAGCCCCCGGCCACCATCGAGTGGGAGTGACGGTGGCGGCCCCCTCGCGCTCGCTCTCCTCGGCGCTCTCGACCCTGGCGGCGCTCTCGCTCCTCCTCGCGGCGTGCGTCTCGGCGGCGCCCAAGACCACCTCGTTGCGCCTCAAAGGGAAGGACTACGAGGCCACGGTCACGGTCGACGACCAGTACCTCGGGTCGTTCGCCTATGTGCTCCGGAAGGGCGTGGCCCTACCCCCGGGCAAGCATCGGATCACGGTGCAGAGGCTCGGCTACTTTCCGTGGGACAAGCTCGTGGAGGTGAGGGAGGGCGACCCGCCGGTCAACCTCCCCGTCGAGCTGGTGAAGATCCCCGACTGACGAAAGCGAGCTAGCCCGCGCGATGGGCGGCGACGAGGGCGGGCCAATCCGCGCTCGCCGGCAAGCGGCCCTCGGCGTACTCGGGGCGACCTCCGCCGCGCCCCCCGGCGGCGGCCGCGGCGCGCTTCAGGAACGCGCCGCAGTCGAGCGAGGCTCCGGGGCCCCGGGCGACGACCACGGCGAGCCCGTCGGCCGAGCGGCTGGCGAGGAAGACCTCGGCGCCTTCCTTCCCCGTGAGGCGGGCGGCGAGGCGGCGGAGGATCTCGGGCCCCGCCCCCTCGAGCACGGCGACGCTGGGCCCGGGCGCCTCGGCGAGCTCCCTGGCGAGCGCGTCGGCCTCGCGACCGCGGGCGTGTCCGAGGGCCTCGCGGGCGTCGTCGAGCTCGCGGCGCAGCTTGTCGATGGCGCCGCCGACGTCGAGCGGCCCGCACGAGAAGCCGCGCCCCAGCTCGCGGAGAGCATCGACACGCGACCACAGCTCCCGCCTCGCCCGGGGGCCGGCGGTGAAGACCACACGCGACTTGCCCTTGTAGCGCTCGACGGCCTCCACGCGGACCAGGCCGATCTGCGCCGACCGGGTGCAGTGGGTGCCACCACAAGGCGTCACGTCGAAGTCCCCCACGGCGACCACGCGGATGTTCTCCGTCACCTTGGGCTTCCGGCGGAGGGGCAGCGCCGCCAGCTCGTCGGGCGTGGGGAAGAAGGCGCGGACGGGGACGTCGTCGTCGATGACCTGGTTCACGAGCGCCTCGGCCTCGGCCACCAAGCGCTCGGTGACGCCGTCGCGATCGAGGTCGATGGTGCACTGGCTCTCGCCGAGGCGCGACGAGACCGTGGCCGCCATGGCCACGTCGGCGAGGGCACGGGAGAGCATGTGCTGGCCGGTGTGGAGGGCCATGTGGGCCCTCCGCCGAGGCCTGTCGATCGAGCCCTCCACTTCGGCGCCGACCTCGAGCCCCGCCCCGCCTTGGAGGAGGTGATGAACGACCCCCGCCTCGTCGGCCTGCACGTCGATCACGGGCAGGCCGCCGAGCTGCCCCCGATCGGCCATCTGCCCGCCGGCCTCGGGGTAGAATGCGGTCTGATCCAGCACGACGGAGGGCTTGCCCTCCCACGTGCCATGCGCGACCACGCGCCCCTCGAAGCTCGCGAGAAACGGGTCCGCGAAGTACAAGCGCTGGGTCATCCGTTCCCCAGTACACCGGTGCTCAAAGCGCCGGCAACACCGTGTCGCGAAGGACCGTGGGGAGCAGATGAAGCTGGGCGCAGTGGGCGTCTCGTCCATCGCCCCCGTAGCCCCGGATGGTCAGCCGCCCCTCCTCGGCCAGCCGCCGCAAAGGAAAGGGATCGGTCGAGCCCGGGTCGTCGACCGAGGTGGGCTTGAGCTCCAGCTCTCCGAGGAGGTACGAGGCCACCTCCTTGGTCGAGGCGTAGCCGGGGGTGCGGATGTCGGTGTGGGTCAGGTAGAGCAACGCCCCGCCCTTCTGCGCCGCGCGCGCCGCCTCGACGAAGAGCGGGATCTGGCCGTGCTCCATGGTGTGCTTGCCGTTCGCGTAGCCGGCGTAGAGCGAGTCGAGGAGGACCACGGCCTCGACGCGCTCGTGGGGCCGCGAGAGCACCTGCGTCACGGCGCCGTAGCCCGCGCTCCACGACGAGAGGATGATCTGGCTCGCGTGCGCGGCGGGCAGGCCGTTCTGCGCGGCCACCTCGGCCTCGGCCGCCGTCACGAGCTGCGCGAACGAGGCCGGGTCGGCGAAGGCCCGGTCGTAGGCGCCCGATCCGACGCCCGCGTCGACGGCGGCGATCACGAGATCGAAGCCCTCGGGCGCCAGCTCCTTGCGCACCGCCTCGGCGCCGTGAAAGTGGACGAGCAACCGGAAGGCTCCGTCGCCGTCGACGCCCCGACCGAGGGGGACGAGCACCCGCGCGCCGCCGGCGTTGGCGAGCTTCTTCCACTCGCGGTAGTCGCCAAAGCCGCGGTCCTTGAAGTTGCAGCCGGCGCCGCGCTCGTCGTCGCCGGGCACCTCCTCCAGGCCGCGAGGCGCCGCGCCGCTGGGGAGGGGCGGTGGCTCGCCGGCGCTCGCAGCGCTGGCGCTCGCGACCGGAGCCGCCGCCGACGCCGGGCGCCGCGCCACCGAAGCGCCCATCACCACGACGACGGCGCTCCCGAGGAGCACGCAGGCGTCGCGGACCTTGGCGCTCAAACCAATCACATCAGCGCCGGCTCAAAAGCCCGGGTTGATGAAGATGGGGACCTTGTCGGTGGTGACGTGCTTCACGGGCTCTTGAGGCTTGGGCTCGGCCGGCTTGGGGGCGGGATCGGCCGTCGGGGCGACCGGGGCCACGGTGGGCGCCGCCGTCGGGGCCGCGGCCACGGCGGTCGGGCTGGCGCTCGCCTTGGGAACCGTCCCCTTGCCCCGTTGCTTCCCTTCCTCGACGTCGGGGAGGCTGTTGATGCTGAGCACCGTGCCCGAGGGGGCCGCCGATGCTTGTGCGGGCGCCTGGCTGGCCGCGGCGCTCGGGGCTGCGCTGGCCGCCGGGGCCGCCGAGGCGGTCGCGGTAGGCACGGGCGACTGGGTGGCGATCGCGCTCGCGGTGGGTTGCGCGCCCAGCTTGGCGTTGACCCCGCCACCCGCGGGCCCGCCGGGCTTGAGGACCACGAACCCGGCGATCCCCAGCGCCGCCAGGGCCACCACCCCACCCGCGATCAAGCCCGAGCGCCCCCTGCGCCCCGCCGTCGGGTCGGGGATCGCCACCAGCGGTTGCCCCGTGGTCACCGACTCGGGCGCCGGCGCGTGGGTGCCCGTGGTGGCGCCCATGAGCAGCCCGCTGGTCACCTGCGAAGGCCGATCCCCGATGGGCTCCATCCCGACGCCCGAGTTCACCTTGGTGAGGATGATCTCCGACACGCCTTCGTGAAGGTGCGCCGGGACCACTGCCTGGTGGACGCCGGTCGCGAAGCGCTCGTCGGCCTGACGGACCGCGTCGCGGATGGCCGCGCGCCGCTTGGCGCCGCGATCGCCCATGAGCTGCCGCACATAAGCCCCGAGGTCGTCCTCGGCGATGCCCATGTTGGCGAGCGCGCGCTCGATGGCAAGGCCCAGCTCGGCCATGGTCTGGTAGCGCTTGTCGGCGTCCTTCTGGAGGCACTTGACGAGGATCTGCTCGATCTCGATCGGGAAGCCGGGGTTCTTCATCCGCGGGGGCAGGAGCGGCCGCGAGATGATGTTCTTCATGGTCACGAGGTCGTTCTCGCCCATGAAGGGGTGGAGGCCGGTCGTGAGCTTGTAGAGCACGATGCCCATCGCGAAGATGTCGGTGCGCCGGTCGACGTCGGCCCCCCGCGCCTGCTCGGGCGACATGTAGGGGACCTTGCCCTTGAGCTGCCCGGCGTTGGTCTCGCCACCGCCCCGGCCCACGGCCTTGGCCACGCCGAAATCGACGAGCTTCACGATCCCGTCGTACGTGACCAGGATGTTCTGCGGTGAGACGTCGCGGTGGACCAGCTCGAGGGGGATGTCGTTCTCGTCGCGCAGCTCGTGCGCCGCATGCAGCCCCGCGCAAGCCTGCATGACCGCGCGCATGGCGAGGCGGAGGGGTAGCTGCTGCTCGGCCTTGCGAGCGGCCTTGTGGACGATGCTGATCGCCTCGCCGTCGATCCACTCCATGACGATGTAGAGGATCTCGTCCTGCTCGCCGAGGTCGAGGATCTCGCAGACGTTGGGGTGGTGGATCTTCGCCGCCAGCGCCGCCTCGTCGAGGAACATCTGCTCGAACTGCGGGTCCTCCGAGAGGGTCGGCAGCATCGTCTTGATGGCGACCGTCTTCTGGAAGCCGCGCGAGCCCTTCTGGCGAGCGGCCCACACCGTCGCCATGCCGCCCTGCGCGATGGGGATGAGCAGCTCGTAGCGACCGAGCACCATCCCCGGGGTCAGCTTGTCGTTCGTGCTCATGGGTCGCCGCGTGCTCTCCTGTCGCGCTCCCTACGGAGCTTCGACGCCAGGCGGGTGATGATCGGCTCGGCCCCCCTTTGGAGAACCCGGGTCGCGTCGATCAACAACGGCCTTGGGCTGAACGCCGGTAGCTTAGCACCGCTTTTGGGGGCCTAGGCAACGAGGTCGTTGCGAAAAGATAACGCCTTGCGTCTAGACCTCTTACATCTGGATACGAAAAAGGGCGCCGGCGTGAAACGCGGGCACCCTTGGTCGTCGATGAATCGCGAGGCTCAGCCGCCCTGAGGAACCGGGCCCCAGCCGAGCCGCTCGTAGATGCGGGCCAGGTGGTCGCGGCTCTCGCCGGTCAGGCCGTTGACCTGGTAGGGCCAGCGGGCGCCGTCCATCATCACCTGGTTGCAGGTGAACGAGACGAGGAGATCGACCTCCGGCGCGTTGGGCCGTTGCATCACGATGCCGAGGCCCGGGGTGAAACAGGACCCTCGCTGGGCCGAGAAGTTACTCTCGTGGCCGAAGACGTCGAGCAGCTCGTCGCGCATGCCCTCGTCCGAGAGCGGCATCTGCTGGGCGATGGTGAAGCCCTTGAACTGCTGCGCGCTCGGCTGGCCGGGGGCCGCGCCGCCGGGGATGAGCCCGGGGGGGAGCATGCCCTGCGGGATCATGCCGCCGAGCCCCTGGATGGCCTGCTGGCCGAGCTGCCCGATCTCCGCGGGGAGGCCGGGGATGGCCGGGATGAGACCACCACCGGGCTGGAGCGGCGAGGGCGCGGGGGCCGTCAGCCGCAGCACGGTGATCTGAGCCTTGTCCATCTGATCGAACGGCGCCGTCCGCGCGCATCCGAAGGCAAGGGGGAGGAGCAGTGCGAGTCCGGCGAGGTTTCGAAGTTGGCTCATGGCTGTATGGACGACGATCTAGCACCTTCCACGCAGCCATGGAGGCAGCCCCAGCCGTCGAGAGTTTGCTGGGGCTGCGATGGGCTCAGCCAGCAGCTTCGGCCGCGGCGGGCTTCTTCTTGGCCGCCTTGCGAGCCTCGGCCTCGAGCAGACCGATGCGGGCCTTCTGGCCGCGCTTGATCCGCTTCTTCTTGAGGGGGGTCGCAAGCCACTCGTGCTTCTGCCGGGCATTCCACTTCGGAGTATTCGCCATGGGTCGCTTTCTAGCCTGGTTGGGGCGCGCGAGGGTACCTGCGGGGGAGCATCCGTCAAGCTTTGTTTGCCCGCGGGGGGCGCTCAGGGCCCAGATTTCTTCCGGCGGCGCTCGGAAGCCGGGGCGTCGGCTTCGGCGAGGGCGGCGGCTTCGACGGTCTCGAGGCGTACCGAGACCTTGGGGGCCGCGACCTTCCTCCCGAGCCTCGCGGCGTCGACGGCGCGCTTGGCGTCGGCGGGCGCCTCGACCCACGGCACGGTCGCCCGCGGATCGTGGGCGCTCGAGAGCTCCTCCACCTCGATCTCGGGCGCGCTCGCCAGCTCCACGCGCACATCCTCGGGGGACGACGGCGCGATCTGGCGCGGCGGAGGCGGCAGCGACGCCTGCCTCCCCACGTCGAGATCGATGGCCACCATCGTCTCGCGCCCGAGCGACGCCTCGCCGATGTGGATCTCCGGCGACGAGTCGCGCGCCTTGGCCTCGATCTCGATGGCCACCATCGTCTCGCGGCCCATGTACGTCTCGCGGACGCGGATCTCGGGCACCGACGAGCGCCTCCCCGGATCGCTGGGCGGCGCCGCGGGAGCCACGGCCGGCGGCGGGGGGACCGGCGAGGCGCCTCGGGTCACGGCGGCCTCCGACGCCCGCGAGGCGCGGGCGCGCGGCAGCCCCTTGCGGAGCAGCGGCTCGAGCCCTCGCAGCCCCGCGATCACGGCGGGCATCGCGCTCGCCTTGTCGGCCCAGGTCGCCATGACCACGCACAGGATGGCCTGCTCGTCGGCCACGCCCAGGTAGACGTCGATGGGCGCCGCGCCCCCGTAAGGCACCAGCTCCTCGCGGGGCATCACCACCTCGGCCACCCGGTCGCTCCCGGAGACGTCGCGCGCCGCGCGAGCCAGCCGGGTACGACCTATTTCGGGCATGTCCCGGGGGGCGGCTCGGGTACAGAGCCGCCCCTTGCGGGTGAGCACGAAAGCGAAGTCCGCACCGGCGCGGGCTCGCGCCTCTTCAACCACGCGTTCGAAGGCGCTCATCGCAGCATCCCGTTTTATCATACGGCGGGGCGCTGGCGAGCTTTAGCGTCGGCTGCGTCAGTAAGACTTCGCGAAGACCACGCGGCGGTCGCTGCTTTCACCACATACGATGCAAGCGCCCTGCTCGTGCAGCTTGCTCTCCCACGGCGCGCCCGCGAACCCGCCCTCGGGGATGCAGCGGATGGTGACCTTGAGCGCGTCCTTGATGGCCGTCTCGCAGGTCCCCTTGCCGCACCAGTGCGAGAGCGCGAAGCCGCCGTGGATCGCCTTCTCGTTCTTGGGCGTGAAGAAGGCGTCGAACTCCGCGCGCGTGTCGAGGGCCCTGGTGTTCTCGTCGCGGTTCGCCCGCGCCTTGGCCAGTAGGCCGGCCTGCATGTCCTCGAGGATCGAGGACACCTGCGCCACCAGATCGGCGCGCGTCATCACGGTCTTGTCCTTCGACCCGCGGTCGCGGCGGGCCACCATGGCTCCTCCCGAGTCGACGTCGCGCGGCCCGATCTCCACCCGGAGGGGCACGCCCTTCTTCACCCACTCCCAGGTCTTGTCGCCGCCGCGGATGTCGCGCGCGTCGATCTCGACCTCCACCTTGCGACCGCCGAAGGTTTGCGCTCGAAGCTCCTTGGCGAGCGACTCGATGTACTCCATCACCTTGGCCTTGGTGTCGTCGCCGCGGAACACGGGGAGGATGGCGACGTGGGCCGGCGCGAGGCGCGGGGGGAGGACCAGCCCGTCGTCGTCGGCGTGGGTCATGATGAGCCCGCCCACGAGCCGGGTGGAGACGCCCCACGACGTCGTCCACGCGAACGAGCGCGTCTCCTCCTTGGTCTGGAACTCGATGCCGCTCGCCTTGGCGAAGTTCTGGCCGAGGAAGTGCGAGGTGCCGGCCTGGAGCGCCTTCCGGTCCTGCATCATCGCCTCGATGGCGTAGGTGTCGACCGCGCCCGGGAACCGCTCCCCCGCCGTCTTGGGCCCGCGCAGGACCGGCATGGCCATGAAGTCCTCGGCGAAGGTCGCGTAGACGCCGAGCATCTTCATCGTCTCCTCGCGCGCCTCCTCGGCGGTCGCGTGGGCCGTGTGGCCCTCCTGCCAGAGGAACTCGGCGGTGCGCAGGAACAGCCTCGTCCGCAGCTCCCAGCGGACGACGTTGGCCCACTGGTTGATGAGGAGCGGCAGGTCACGGTAGCTCTGCACCCAGCTCGCGAAGGCGGCGCCGATGATGGTCTCCGACGTCGGCCGGACGACCAGCGGCTCCTCGAGCTCGGCCTCGGGGTCGGGGATGAGCCCGTCGCCCTTCGGGTCCTTGACGAGGCGGTGGTGCGTGACGACCGCGCACTCCTTGGCGAAGCCCTCGACGTGCTCGGCCTCCTTCTCGAGGAAGCTCTTCGGGATGAACAGCGGGAAGTAGGCGTTCTTGTGGCCCGTCGCCTTGAACATGGCGTCGAGCTCGCGCTGGATGTTCTCCCAGATGGCGTAGCCCCACGGCTTGATCACCATGCAGCCGCGGACCGGCGAATTCTCCGCCAGATCGGCGGCCCTCACGACCTGCTGGTACCACTCGGCGTAGTCCTCCGCGCGGGTGGGGGTGATCGCCGACTTCGGTGCCGCGGATGAGTTGCCGCCCTTGCCGCCTGCCTGTTCCTTCGCCACGAGAGAGTCTCCTCTTGCCTGGACCGACGGGCCAGGGGGGCGGGACCTTACCCGATTTCACCCCGCGCGACGCTATCTGGTCGGCGCTCGGCGCGGGCCGCTCTACCATCCCCGCGATGATCGCCCTCGAGGCCGTGAAGAAGAGCTTCGCCGGCCGCGTGATCCTCCCCGGCCTCGACCTCGTCGTCGCGGAGCGCTCGTCCGTCGCGCTCCTCGGCCCGAGCGGCTGCGGCAAGTCGACGATCCTGAAGCTCGTGCTCGGCCTCCTCGCGCCCGACTCGGGGAGCGTCACCGTCGCCGGCACGCCCGTCACCCGCGCCTCGGCCCCCGCGCTCCGCGCCCTTCGTCGAAAGATCGGCTACGTGATCCAGGACGGCGGCCTCTTCCCCCACCTGACCGCGGCCGAGAACGCCACGCTCGTCGCCCGCGAGCTCGGCTGGGATAGCGAACGCCAGCGGGGCCGCCTCGACGAGCTCACGGCCCTCGCCCGCCTCTCCCCGGCGCTCCTCGCCCGCTACCCCGCCGAGCTCTCCGGCGGCGAGCGCCAGCGCGTCGGCCTGGTCCGCGCCCTCATGCTCGACCCCGAGGTCCTGCTCCTCGACGAGCCCATGAGCGCCCTCGACCCGGTGGTCCGCGCCCGCCTCCGTGAAGACATGCGCCGCGCCTTCGACGAGCTGCATAAAACGGTGCTCCTCGTCACCCACGACCTCGCCGAGGCCGACGCCCTCACCGACGAGGTCGCGCTCCTCTCGGCCGGCCGCGTCCTTCAACGCGGGCCTCTCCGTGACCTCGTCGCCGCCCCCGCCGACGAGGTCGTCGCCGAGTTCGTACGAGCGCAAAGGGGTCCGGCCTCGTGACCCGCCGCCTCTCCTTCGGCCTCGCGCTCGCCCTGGCGGCGCTCTCCCCCTCCCTCGCGCGCGCCGCCGGCGAGGAGCTGAAGGTCGGCTCCAAGCGCTTCACGGAGAGCTACCTCCTCGCCGAGATCGCCGCCGGCACCGCGCGGCGAGCGGGCGCCACCGTCACCCACCAGCAGGGCATCGGCGGCACCGCCCTCGCCTTCCGCGCGCTCGAGGAGGGCTCGATCGACCTCTACCCCGAGTACACGGGCACCATCGTCGAGGCGATCCTCCAAGGCCAGAGCAAGGCCGCCGACGTGCCCTCGCTCCGCCGCGCCCTCGCCCCGCGCGGCATCGGCGTCTCCGACCCCCTCGGCTTCGACGACGGCTACGCCCTCGCCCTCCCCGAGAAGCTCGCCGCCGAGAAGAGCCTCCGATCCATCTCCGACCTCGCCCGCGCCCCCGACCTCAAGTTTGGTTTGAGCCCCGAGTTCCTCGGCCGGAGCGACGGCTGGCCCGGCCTCTCGAAGGCCTACGGCCTCGCCCCCGCCGCCGTGCAGACCCTCGACCACGGCCTCGCCTACGAGGCCATCGCCCGCGCCGCCATCGACGTCACCGACGCCTACTCGACCGACGCCAAGCTGGGACGCTTCCACCTCACGGTACTCCGCGACGACAAGAGGTTCTTCCCCAGCTATCAGGCCGTCTACCTCTATCGCGAGGACGCCGCCCGCCGCGCCCCCGAGTCCTTCCGGGCCCTCGCCACCCTCGCCGGCTCCATCGACGAGAAGACCATGATCGATCTCAACGCGCGCGCCGAGATCGACCAGGAGGAGTTTCGCTCGGTCGCCGACTCGTTCCTCGCCAGGCGATCGAACGAGGCCCCCACCGCCGTGAAGAAGCGCGGCTCGCTCGCCCGGGGCCTCGTCGAGGTCGTGCGATCCGAGGGCCCTCGCCACCTCGGCCTGGTCGCCGCCGCCGTGCTCCTCTCGACGCTCGTCGGCCTCCCCCTCGGCGTCGTCGCGGCCCGCTCCCCTCGCCTCGGCGCGCTGCTCGTCGCGGCCACGGGCCTGGTGCAGACCATCCCCTCGCTCGCGCTGCTCTGCTTCTTCATCCCGCTCTTCGGCACGGGCGCGCTCCCGGCCCTGGCGGCGCTCTTCCTCTACGGCCTCCTGCCCATCGCGCGCAACACGGTGGCCGGCCTCGCGCAGATCCCCGGCTCGCTCGTCGAGGCCGCCGAGGCCATCGGCCTCTCGCCCCGCGCGCGCCTCCTTCGCGTCCTCTTGCCCATGGCCTCGCCGACCATCCTGGCGGGCATCAAGACGAGCGCGGTGGTCAGCGTGGGCACGGCGACGCTCGCGGCCTTCATCGGCGCCGGCGGGTTCGGCGCGCCGATCAGCACCGGCCTCAACCTCAACGACGATCGCCTCATCCTCGAGGGCGCCATCCCCGCCGCCGGGCTGGCCTTGCTGGTCGAGGGCGCCTTCTCCCTCCTCGAGCGCTGGGTGGTCCCCCGCGGCCTCCGCCTACCGCGCTCCGGCTGACCTGCGGCGCCAGCCCGCGACCAGGGCCAGAGCCCCGAGCGACGCCGCGACCGGCGCCGGCGATCCCTCTGCCGCGCGGACCGCGCAGCCATAGGTCACCGGCAGCTCGTTCCCGCCGATGGGCACGGCGGCGTGGTTGGGATCGCCGCCATACGACAGCTCGTCGAGATCGTACTGCCCGTCGCCGTCGCTATCGATGTGGTCCTTCGCCATGCGCTCGAGGGCGAGGCCGAGCGAGGCGTCGTCGTCCCCGCGGAGGCCGAGCTTCACGAGCGACCTGCCGAACGGCTTCGTCACCGCGCCCACCTTCGCCTCTGCCTCGGCGTGGCAGACGTCGCACCCGGGCTCCGTGTCGAGATCCAGGTCGGTCTGCATCGACATCGGGTAGCCGCTCGACGCCGCCGCCTCCCGCGCCATCACGAGGGAGGCTGTCGCCGCCAGCGCGAGGGTCGCGCGCTTCATGGCGCTTGCTTGGTCAGCTCGACCTTCGACGTGTCGAACTTCTTCTCACGAGCACGGGCGAGGATGCCATCGAGCTTGTCCTTCTCCATCGAAGGCGTGCGGCTCAGGATCCAGAGGTAGTCGCGCGACGGGTGCCCGACGACCGCGTACTCGTAGTGCTCCCCCACCTCGAGCACCCAGTAGTCGCCGAAGAAGCCGCCGACGTCGATCTTCATCTTGGCGGTGACCGTGGGATCGTTCACCACCGCGCGCGCCGTGCGGCTGTGCAGCTCGCCGTCGAGCGTGTGCAGCCGGCACTGGTGGACGACGTCGAGGCCCCCGTCGCGCACCGTGTAGAAGGCCGTCGTCCCCGTGCAGTCGGCCTGGGTGATGCGCGGCAGCTTGCCGATCTCGAACCACTGGCCCTGGAAGCGCACGAGGTCGACCCCTTCGGCGACGTCGAGCGGCTCGTCGGCGCAGCCCGTGAGCGACAGGGCCGAGGTCATGGCGGCGAGCGAGAGCGCGAGGGCGGCGAGCAAGCGAAGGCGCATGGGTAGAGCGACGCTAGCTTGGAGCGGGAGGCCCATCAAGGCAGGGCGTCGTTTCCCTGGGCCGCGCTCGAGAGCCTCGCCTCGGAGCACGTCCACTTCGGGGCGGCACAGCTCGACGACCTCACCACCGAGATGCCCGTGAACGGGCGAAAGCGCGCACTCTCGGGGCCGACCGCGAAGATGTTGACGAAGTCCTGCTCGCACCCCCGCGCCGTCGCGTGGGTCTCCTGCACGATGTACGCGCCCCCTCGCGCGGCGACGATGTAGGCCTCATCCCCCTCGCCCACCGAGACGCCATCCGTGTCGTCTTGGGAGATGCGACCGTCGTGCTCCAGGGTCCAGACCACGCTGCCCCCGCACACGGTCTGGGCCGGGAACGTATCGGCGCCGGTCTGCTGGCAGTCCGAGTAGTCCCACGCGCCCTCGAGCGGCGGGGGGTCATCGCGGCCGTAGTCGTCCATCCAGGCGCCGAAGCTCGGCGTGTCGAAGGCCTCGGCGAACACGGCGCAGTCGCCCGCCGCCTCGCCCCGCGCGGCGAGGTCCGCGAGGGCCCCCTTCACCGCCGAGTCGTCGAGGAGTTTCGACGGCCGCGCCCCGCACCCCGCCGCGAACACGGCCATCACGGCCGCCGCCAACGCCTCGCCCGCCGAGCCACGGTGCATGGACGATGGCTATCACGCTCGCCGGCCTTCGTGCAGCCTCACTCCGAGGCCGACATGGAGATGTGGGCGCCCGAGCAGACCCACTTCGCCGACGTGCAGCTCGACGACTTCACCACGGAGATGGCGGCGAAGCTGCGCTCGCCCCCGCCCTGCGTGCCGATGGCGATGATGTTGACCAGGTCCTGCTCGCACCCCTCGCCGGTCGCGTGGTTCTCTTGAACGATGTAGGCGCCGCCCCCCGCGTTGATGATGTACCCCACGTCGCCCGACCCCTCCGTGGCGGCGCCCATGTTCTCCTGCGTGATGCGCCCGCCCGACTCCTCGGTCCAGGTCACGCTCCCCGCGCACTCGGTGGACGCGGGGTAGGTGTTGGAGTCGCTCTCGAGGCACCCCGAGTAGGTCCACGTCCCCACCAGGCTGGGTGCGGTGGTCGAGCCGTAGGCGTCCATCTCCGAGGCGAAGCTCGACTTGGCAAACTCGGCCGCGTACGCGGCGCAGTTCTCGAAGGAGTTGTCCCGTGAGGCGAGGTCCTCGAGCCCGGCCTGCACCGTCGAGTCCTGGAGCAGCGACGAGGGCCCCCCGCCACACCCGACGGCGAACACGGTCACCGCCACTACGGCCATCGATTCGATCCCAGCGCGCGCGATTCGTTCCAGCATCGAGGGTGCCGCCTATCACGGGCGCAGCGCGTCGTGGAGGGCATACCCGCCGACGGGCACATTGGAATGGAGCGCGAGCCCCTGCTCATGCGATGGTAGCACCATGCGCACTCTTCTCGCTCGACGCCCCCGCGGCGCGGTCGCGCTCCTGGTCGCGATCACGGCCACGCTCTCGGCTTGTGGCAGCTCCCCCTCGGCGACCACCACGTCGACGGGCTCGGGTGGGGCGACCGCGAGCGCCTCCGCGGCCGGCACCGGCGGCGAGGGTACGGGTACCGGCGGCACCGCGGCCAGCTCCGGCACCGGTGGGCAGGGGACGGGCGGCGCCGGGGGCACGGGAGGCAGCGGGGTCTGCGCGGCGGGCGACACGCAGCCTTGCTACTCGGCCGACCCCGCGACCAAGGGCGTGGGCGCATGCAAGGCCGGCGTCCAATCGTGCGTCGATGGAGCGTGGGGCGCCTGCGTGGGCGAGGTGACGCCCGTCACCGAGGCCTGCAACGGCGTCGACGACGACTGCAATGGTCAGGTCGACGAGGGCTTCGGGACCATCACCTGCGGTCTTGGGGTGTGCACGGTCACGGTCGACACCTGCGCCAACGGCGCGCCGGTCACCTGCGTGCCGCTCCCGCCCGGCCCCAAGGACCTCTGCGGGGGCATGGACGACGACTGCGACGGCACCATCGGCAACGGCTGCGACTGCCTCAACGGCGCCACGCAGCCCTGTTATTCGGGCTCGGTCGCCACCCAGCACGTCGGGGAGTGCGCCGACGGGGTCCAGACCTGCGTGGCCGGTGTCTGGGGAGCGTGCGTCGGCGAGGTCACCCCCAAGACCGAGACCTGCGACGGCAAGGACAACGACTGTGACGGGGTGGTCGACAACGGCAATCCCGGCGGCGCCGTCGCCTGCTCCACGGCGAAACAGGGAGTCTGCTCGGCCGGCCTCACCGCTTGCACCGGCGGCAGCATCGTCTGCAACCAGACCACGCAGCCCGGCGTCGAGGTCTGCGACGGCAAGGACAATAACTGCGACGGCCAAGTCGACGAGGGCAACCCCGGCGGCGGGCAGAGCTGCAACACCGGCAAGCAGGGCGTCTGCTCGGCCGGCGTCACCGCCTGCACCGGCGGCGCCATCGTCTGCAACCAGACCACGCAGCCCGGCTTCGAGGTCTGTGACGGCAAGGACAATAACTGCGACGGCCAAGTCGACGAGGGCAACCCCGGCGGCGGGCAGAGCTGCAACACCGGCAAGCAGG
>FTCO01000162.1_pt1 | contig 16326 bp, 15 predicted proteins | sample 1639701 | NCBI WGS metagenome assembly FTCO01 (sample SAMEA3914869, study PRJEB12502) | metagenome | biome: forest; material: soil | place: USA | collected 2012-03-12 | depth 0.1 m | reverse complement strand
GCCAACACGCTCGGGGGCATCCCGGCGCCGCTGCAAGACCGCATGGAGATCATCCAGCTGTCTGGCTACACCGAGTTCGAGAAGCTCAACATCGCGACCAAGTACCTGGTGCCGCGGCAGCGCAAGGAGTGCGGCCTGGAAGAGGTGCCCCTCGACATCACCGAGGGCGCGCTCCGCACCATCATCCACCACTACACGAAGGAGAGCGGCGTCCGCTCCCTCGAGCGCGAGATCGCCAGCGTGTGCCGCAAGGTCGCGCGCAAGGTGGTGGCCGAGGGGAAGGAGAAGCCCATCGAGATCGTCGCCAAGGCCGTCCCGAAGTACCTCGGGGTGCCCAAGTTCCGGCTGGGCCGGCGGGAAGAGAAGGACGAGATCGGGCTGGTCAACGGGCTCGCGGTCACGTCCGTGGGCGGCGACCTGCTCCCCGCGGAGGCGTCCGTCATCCCCGGCAAGGGCAAGCTCGTCATCACCGGCCTGCTCGAGAAGGGCATGGAGGAGAGCGCCCACGCCGCCATGAGCTACGTGCGCTCGCGCCTCGACAAGCTCGGGCTCGACAAGGAGATCTACCAGAAGGTCGACGTGCACGTTCACTTCCCCGACTTCGTGCGGAAGGACGGGCCGAGCGCCGGCGTGACCATGGTGACGGCCCTGGTCAGCGCGCTCATGAAGGTGCCCGTTCGAAGGGACCTCGCCATGACGGGCGAGATCACGCTGCGGGGCCGGGTGCTCCCCATCGGCGGCTTGAAGGAGAAGCTCCTGGCGGCCCACCGCGGCGGCATCGCCACCGTCATCCTGCCGAAGGAGAACCGCAAGGACCTGCGGGACGTGCCGCGCCGCGTGCTCAAGGCCCTGCGGCTGGTCCTGGTCGAGCACGTGGACGACGTGCTCCGCGAGGCCCTGGTCCTCCCGAACGGCTCGCAGATCTTCGAGCGGAGCGAGGGCGTCCTCGAGTACCGCGACGGCGAGATCGTCGACGGGTCGAAGCGCGAGCCCGGCGGAGCGCCTGCCGACCGTCCCCTCCCCTCCCCCGGCGAGCGCCCGGGGGCCTGAGGCCTATCCGACCTCAGCGCGGGCTGAGGTCGTTCTGCTGGCTCTTCTCGCCTTCAATCCGCTTGAGCCGGTTCAGCTCTATCCAGCCGTCGGGCCCGTGGACGACGCAGTCGAGGTAGGCCTCCGGGTTCGTGTGGGCCTTGGCGCCGGTGGTCCGGCTCGGGTAGGTGCGGGTGAGGCGAGCGCAGTCCTCGTGGTTGCGATCGAAGCGGTCCCGGCAGTCCATTTCGCTCCCCACGCGGGCGACGCAGGGCGCGAAGCTGTCGTCGCGCAGCTTGGAGTCTTCTCGCGCCGCCTGCCAGCGGGTGGCGAGCACGACCACGAGGATGACGGCGCCCCCACCGAGCGCGAGCCGAGTGAGCCAGGTGTGCCCCGGCGACGAGAAGTCCAAGCCCGCCATGTCCCGCGCAGCCTAGCCCGACGGGCCCCCGCCGTCTCGGGGCTCACTGCGCGGCTCGGCCCGTCAGTCCTCGGCTTCGGCCTTGGCCTCGAGGCAGGCGGCCAGCTCCTCGAAGGCCGGGCCGAGGTCGGGCATCGACTTCGTGATCAGGCCCGCGAAGAGGCCGGTGAATTGCTCGCGCATCGAGAAGCGGACGCCGCCGGCCTCGGGGGTGAGGGTGAAGGTGCGCTCGCCCTTGAAGAGGCCGAGGGGCATGCCGCCGGTCCACACCATCCGGGTCGGCGCCTCGAGGGCCGTGACCTTCAACGGGAAGGCGCGGTCGGGGCTGATCTTGGCGTGCACCGTGATCTTCTGCCCGAGGGCGATGGTGCCCTCGACCTTGGTGACCGTCGTGTTCCACGCGGGGTAGTTGGGAGCGTCCGTGAGGATGCGCCATACGGTCTCGGGCTTGGCTCGAATGAGGGTCTCGCACTGGAAGGACTTCATGGGCGCCGACGGTAACATTTTGGTTACCGATGGCAACCTCGCGCCCTAAACCTCGTGGGAGAACGAGGCGAACGCGGGCAACAGCAGGGACCAGGAGGCCTCGAAGGCGGCGTTGCGGCGGGTCCAGGGCTCGATGCTCAGGGCCGTGGGCCGGTGTTGCACCCGAACCCGGGTGGACTCGCCCTCGGCCTCGAAGGTGACCTCGACCTCCGTCGGGTGCTGGGCGTCGGTGCCCACGTAGAAGTCGAGCAGCAGCCGGCTCGGGGGCTCCCACGAGCGCACCCGACCGAGGTCGACCTCGCGACCGTCGTTGGAGCGCTCCCAGAACCTGCCGCTCTCTTGGAGGAGGATCTGGCTCTCCGGATCGCCGAGGTGCCGGCGGCTCGGCGGCCACCACGCCGAGGCGCGCTCGGTGAACAGCGAGAAGGCGCGAGCGGGCGAGCCGCGCACGAGGATCGATTTGTCGATCACAGCTCCCCCAGCTCTTTCAGGCGGGTGAGCGCGTCGTCCCAAAACTCGTCGAGCAGCTCGCGCAGGGGCGCCAGCCCTCGCGGCCGGAGCGCGTAGAGGTTCTTGGTGCCCTCCGAGCGGGCCTCGACGAGGCCGCCCTCCGCCAGGATGGCGAGGTGCCTGGAGATGGCCGGCCGGCTCACGGGGAAGCGCTCGGCCAGCTCGCCCACCGACCTCGGCCCGCCCCGAAGCTCGCGAAGAATGTCGCGCCGAACCGGGCTCCCGAGGGCATCGAACACATCCATTGGCAGCTCGGCGACGAGCATAGCTCGGCCGATGGACGACGGCCTGCCCCACGACTACGAAGCCGGCATGATCCACCGCGCCCTCCTTTCGGTCTCCGACAAGTCCGGCCTGGTCCCCTTCGCCCGCGCGCTCGCGGCCCGAGGCGTCGAGCTCCTCTCGACCGGTGGAACCCAGAAGGCCCTCGCCGACGCCGGCATCCCCGTGACCTCCGTCGAGTCCTACACCGGCTCGCCCGAGGTCATGGATGGCCGGGTGAAGACCCTCCACCCCAAGGTACACGGGGGCATCCTGATGCGCGGCGAGCAGGACCAGGCCGACCTCGAGAGGCTCGGCGGGAGCCGCATCGACCTCGTGGTGGTCAACCTCTACCCCTTCGCCGAGACCCTGGCGCGCGCCGGATCGTCCCACGACGAGGTCATCGAGAACATCGACATCGGCGGCCCGGCCATGGTCCGCTCGGCGGCCAAGAACCACGCGCGCGTCGCGGTGGTCGTCGACCCCAAGGACTACGCGGGCGTGCTCGCCGAGATCGAGGCCGAGAACGGGGCCGGCGAGGTCTCGCTCGCCACGCGAAGGAGGCTCGCCGGCAAGGCCTTCTCGCACACCGCGGCCTACGACGGGCTCGTCTCGGGCTACCTCACCTCGGCCGAGGGGGACGCCATCCCCGACCGCTCGGCCCTCTACCCGGCCTCCCTCACCCTCGCCTTCGAGCGGGCCTACCCACTTCGTTACGGCGAGAACCCGCACCAGTCGGGCGCGTTCTATCGCGACCGCGACGCCGGGCCCGGCACCTTGGCGCGCGCCGAGTCGCTGGGCGCCGGGGGCAAGGAGCTGTCCTTCAACAACCTGGTCGACGTCGACGCGGCCCTGGAGGCCGTTCGCGAGCACGACCAGCCCGCCGCGGTGGTGGTCAAGCACAGCAACCCTGCCGGCGTCGCCACCGCCTCCGACCTCGTGACGGCTTACCGCTTCGCCCGCGAGGCCGACCCGGTGAGCGCCTTCGGGGGCATCGTCGCCTTGAACCGCGCGGTCGACGAGGCCACGGCGCGCGTGCTCGCCGAGACCTTTCTCGAGTGCATCGTCGCCCCGGCCTTCAGCCCGGAGGCCCTCGGCCTCCTGCGCGCCAAGAAGAACCTGCGGCTCCTCGCCACCGGCGCCTGGCTCGCCGCCGACCTCGCCGAGCGCACCTTCAAGCGGGTGAGCGGCGGGCTGGTCGTCCAGGCCCGCGACGCCACGGCCGCCGGCGAGGTCCAGAAGGGCCGCGTGGTCACGAAGCGCGCCCCCACCCCCGGCGAGCTGCTCGCCCTCGACTTCGCCTGGCGCGTCGGCAAGCACGTCAAATCGAACGCCATCGTGCTCGTCCGGGCCGACGAATCCGGTGTCCTCCGCACCGTGGGCGTGGGCGCCGGCCAGATGTCCCGCGTCGAGAGCGTCAAGATCGCCGTCGGCAAGGCAGCTCACGAATCTCAGGGCAGCGTGCTGGCCTCCGACGCCTTCTTCCCCTTCCCCGATGGCCTTCAAAAGGCGGCCGATCACGGCATCGCCGCCGTCGCCCAGCCCGGCGGCAGCGTCAAAGACGACGAGGTGATCGCCGCCGCCGACCGCGCGGGCATCGCCATGGTCTTCACCGGGGCCCGTCACTTTCGCCATTGATCGAGAAAAACATTCTCGAATTGTTGGCCCGGGTCGGCGGCTTATGGCTATTGCTTGGGCCACGGCCCGGAGTCCCCGCCTGGTGTGGGTATCGCCGGTCCTATCTACCCCCCGGGTGGGCTCTGTCGAGGGCCTCCCCTCAGCCAGGAGTCCGCGCCGATGGCCGGCATCAGCGAGACCTGCAGCGTTTGCAGCGGCGAGTTCGAGGTCCAGTTCCGCTACCAGATGGAGGAGCGCGACGGGGGCTTCTCGTTCTTCTGCTCGCAGAAGTGCCTCGAAACAAGCCAGCGGGGCGCCGAGAGTGGCAAAGAGAGCGCCACTTGCGACGCCTGCGCCAAGCGATTCCACCCCGAGCTGGTCTCGCAGGTGCTCTACATCGCCGGCAAGCGCAAATACGCTTGTTCGCTCGGGTGCCGGACCCAGGTCCTCCGCGAGGCCAAGGGGGCTCGCCTCGGCGACATCGCCTCCGCGCGGCCCGAGCCTGCTGCGCCGGCCGTGCCCGACGCGCCCCTCGCCGATCTGCCGCCCGCGCCCTCGTTGAAGCCGCAGAGCGTGCCGGAGACCGCGCGCACTCCCTTGCTCGGAGAGCCGTTGGGCAAGCGCGAGAGCGCGCCTCCCGCCGTGGGGGTCGCCGCGCCCTCGACCCCGCCGCCCGCGCCCAAGAAGCTCGTGGAGCCGGCCGTGGCCCTCCCCGTCGTGCCCGCCAAGGCCAAGGGCGGCGAGAAGGCGCCTCCGCCGCGCTCGTTCGAGAACGTGCCGCGCTACATCGCCGTGTTCAATCACAAGGGCGGCACCGGCAAGACCACCACCGCCGTCAGCGTGGCCGCCGGGCTCGCCGCGCGCGGCAAGAAGGTCCTGCTCGTCGACACCGACGCGCAGGGCAACGTCTCCGTCTCGCTGGGCGCCACCGTCGAGCGCTCGCTCTACCATGTCCTCGTCATGGGCCTCCGGGTCTCCGACGCCGTGCAGCGCGTCCGCGAGAACCTCGATCTGTTGCCCTCCAACGAGACCTTGGCCGCCGCCGAGCTCTACCTGGCCGGCCGGCAGAACCGCGACCGCGTGCTCGACGGGCGCCTCGCCTCCGCGGCGCAGGGCTACGACTACGTGGTCCTCGACTGCTCGCCGAGCCTCTCGCTCATGAACCAGAACGCGCTCGTCTTCGCCGACAGCGTGCTGGTCCCCGTGGCCTGCGACTACCTGTCGCTCGTCGGCGTCCGCCAGGTCATCAAGACGGTGAAGAACGTCAACTCGCTCCTCCACCACCCGGTGCAGATCTGGGGCGTGCTCCCCACGTTCTACGACTCGCGCGCCAAGATTTGCCGCGAGGCGATCACCACGCTGAAGTCCCACTTCGGCGACCGGTGCCTCCCGCCCATCCGCGCGGCCATCAAGGTCAAGGAAGCTCCGGCGCAGGGCCAGAGCATCTTCGAGTACGCCGCCGACTCCAACGCGGCCGAGGACTACGCGAGCGTGGTCGAGACCATCATCGCCAGCCGCGAGCGCGGCGAGCTCGTTCGCAAGGACAGCGAGCCCAAATCACGCCCGGCCGACTCGGCCGCGGCCAGCGCCTGAACCGAGGGGGACGACGAAGTGAGCATGAAGAGCGAATCGACGGCGCGGTCCATCCTCGATCGGGACGAGGTCGAGGGCGTCCTCTCGGGGGCCTTCTACGCGCCCCTCGACCCCGAGGCGCAGCGCGTCCGGCCGAAGACGGTCACGGCCGCCGAGCGCCCCACCCACTACAAGGTCATCTGCATCTCGATGTACACCGGCGACCTCGAGCGCCTCGACGAGATGGTCGACGAGCTCAAGGCCATGGGCCTGACCAAGGCCAACCGGAGCGCGCTCATCCGCCACGCCCTCTCCCAGGTCGACCTGACCAAGGTCCCGCGCGGGATGTGAGCCGCGGGATGGTGTAGAGTTCACGCCAATGCGTGGTCTGCCCATCGCCCTCGGGTGCGCGCTCGTCGTCTCGGTCGCCTTCAACGTGCGCTCGCTCGTGAAGGGCGACCCGAAGCCCCCCGCGCCCAAGCCCTGCCCCACCGCCACGGTCGACGAGACCGACTCGGCCGCCGAGCTGGCCTCGCTCCAGCGCCGCCTCGACTCGTGCGAGAAGCGCGGCCGCGACGCCGCTCGCAAGGCCGCGAGCGCCGACTCCTCCGCCAAGCCCGTCGCCGCGGCGCCCGGCGGCGAGAAGCAGCCCCCCACGCAGATGGAGACGCTCTGCGAGAAGGCCAAGCGCACGCTCCGCGAGGACTGGGAGCGGGACAAGGACAAGATCGTCGCCGGCCTCAACAAGAGCCTCGCGGACAAGTCCGAGCAGGACAAGGTCATCGCCTTCGACCTCCTCCGCATGCAGGCCGTGACGGGGATGAGCGAGTCGACGCGCAGCGAGATGGAGAAGGCCTACGGCGACGCCCGCCGCGCCCGCGTCGCGAGCTCGGCCGCCGCGCTCGCCAAGAACCCGCCCGACTACGCCGCCCTGCTCAACGAGGGCCGCGGCCTCATCAGCGACGAGGACACGCTCATGAAGCGCATCGCCGGCCCCGCCGCCGCCGAGAGCTGGCGCAACGAGCAGACCGGCTCCCGCACCGTGCTCCTCGCCCTCCTCGCCACGCTCGCGGGCCAGGACTGGGACGAGTCGATCAAGTTCTGATCACTTCGGGTCGGGCGCGCCCAGTGTCATCGCCGCGTCGGCGGGGGTGATGCCGATGGCGGTCACCGGCGAGGAGTCGAAGGTCCCCGCCGGCTGGGTCGCGTAGATCATCGCGAGCTTGCCGAAGTCGACCACGCAAGGCTCGCGAGGCGCGGTGACGTGGGTGTTGCCTCCGAACACGCTCACGGTGGCGCGCTCGAAGTCCCCCTCGCTCCCGTAGCGGGCCGCGAGGCCGATGACGCGGTTGCCGAGGGCGTCGACCGCCCCGTAGTAGAGCCGGACGATGAGCCGGCCGTCGGCGGACTGGTCGGTCATGGCGAAGGGCCCCTCGACCGACACGCCGTCGATGGGCACGTCGGGTGCCCCGCCGTCGGCGCCCGCCCCTCCCGCGCCGGAGATGTTCATCGGGCCCCCGGTGGGCGCGAGGACCGGGCCCTTGCCGAGGCGCGTCCACGTCTTGCCGCCGTCGGTCGACCTGGCCTCGCCGATGGCGCTCCCGTCGGTCGAAACGGCGACCTCGTAGAAGAGGTGCAGGGCTCCCTCGATCACGACGGCGCCCGGGCTCCTGGGCACGGCGCCGGCCTCCCAGCCGCTCGCGTCGGGCCCGAGCACGGGGCCATCGACCTTCTCGAAGGTCTTGCCGTCGGTGCCCGTCGCGAGGCCGATGCCGCCGGCCGCCGCGTAGAAGAGCAGATAGCCGCCTTCGGTCTTCACGATGGAGGGGGCCTGCATCGAGCCGCCCTCCCAGTCCTGATCGGCCGTGAGGATGACCTCGCCGTCGAAGGGGAAGGTGCGCCCGTCGAGGGCTTCGAAGCGGGTGATGGCGCTGCTCGGCGTGTCCTTCTTGGGGGACATGCCATCCACCTGGCCGGCGGCCGCGAGGTAGGCGGCGACCTTCAGCGAGTCGCCGGTGCCCGTGCGAATCACCGACGCCTCGCGCGAGTAGCTGCGAATGTCGACGAGGCCGTTGGGGGCCACGTGGGAGTTGCCGATCTGGCCGTCGGCGAGGGCCAGGAACGGCCCCCCGCCGGCCGCGGGCAAGCCCACCTGGCCTCCCGCCGACTCGGGGAGCGTGCCGCACGAGGCGACCCCGAAGGCCGCGCCGGCGAGCGTGAGGGCCAGCGCAAGAACGCGAGGGAGAGGGCGAGCGAGGGGGAGGCGCATCCTAGAACTCCACTCCGAGGGTGGTGCCGAAGCCCAACATGTTGCCGCTCTGCCGGTAGTCTCCCACGAAGTCGGCGGCGTTGGCCTTGTGCGTGACGCGCTCGGGGAGGATGGAGGCCGAGGCGTGCAGATCGAGCGTGAGCGCGCCCGGCAGCGCCGTGAAGGGCCCGTTGACCACGAGGCCGGTGCCGAGGGAGACGGTGTGCCGGTCGGCGTCGACGAAGTTGGTCGTGCCCGTCTGCGGGGGCACGGGCGACAGCTCGTACACGTAGCCGGCGCGGACGGGGATCTCGATGAGCCGGCGGTCCTCGTCCGAGCCGGGGAGCTTGCGGTAGGCGCCGCCCACCGGGATCACGTACTCGAGCCCGACGTGGGGCACGACGCGGTTCTGAAAGCCCGGCGGGATGATGGTGACGACCTTGGGGTCGGCGGGCAGGGTGATGGGCACGCCGGGGGGCAGGGCGACCTTCAGGTGCGACACGGTGAGGGCCGTGGGGCTCTCGTAGGCGGCCCAGTCGACGAAGGTGAAGTCGACGTTGGCCTTGAAGTGCTTGATGCGCTGGAACGACGCTCCGAGCACGACCTGTTGCGGCAGGAAGGCGTTGTTGGTCTTGGAGCTGAGGTCGTAGGTGAGCGGGATCTCGAGGCCGCTGAACTCGACGTTGCCGTGCAAGTGGGCGGTGAGGTCGAGCTTGATGCGCGTCTGGCCGCGGTAGACGAGCCCGAGGTAGCCGAAGCCGTCGAGCTTCACCCGCGCGCCGAGCTGGGGGTAGCGGACGCTGGCGAGGTCGGCGTCGACCTCGTGGCGGAGCTGCGAGTCGTAGGGGTGGACCACGTCGGCCACGCCGGAGATCTGAAACGTGCCCTTGGTGGCGGCGAGGAACGTGACGCCGCCGCCGAGCTCGAGCCAGCTCACGGGCCGGATGGCGATGTTGGCGGAGATGTAGATGATCGACGAGCGCTCGTCGTAGAGGGCCCACCGCGGCGTCTCCTGCCGCAAGGCCTTGATGCGCGAGAGCCCCGAGTCGGGGATGTAGACGCCGAGCCCGAACGCGAAGGGGACGCCGAACGCCTTGCCGGGCGCGGCCAGGCCGCCGACGATCCCGTGAACGTTGGAGACTTTGTTGTCGGCCCCGTTGATCGAGAGGTGATTGGCCGCGTAGGTGTAGCCGAGGGACAGCGAGAGGCCGCGCGCCCCCACGAGGCCGGCGGGGTTGTAGTAGTTGGCCGAGAAGTCGGTGGCGTCGGCCGCGACCGCGCCCCCGAGGGCCGTGGAGCGCGAGCCGAGGCCGTAGGTGTCGGCCTCGTTGGCGCGTGCGAGCGACGGCGCCGCGGCCAGCACGAGGGTAGCGGCTCCGAGCGAGAGGGAGAGGGAGCGGCGCATCAGAACTTCACCCCCACCGTGGCGCCCGCCGCGCCCACGAAGCCGCTCGAGGTCACGCTCTTCGCGCCCGCCGCCGCCACATCGGCCGCGCTGACCGAGTCGCCTTTGACGTGGGTCTCGGGGATGAGGGCGTGGAGCTGGCCGAAGAGGTCGAAGTCGATCTTGGGGAACGGTGGGCCGAGCTGGACGCCGTAGCCGAGGGTCACGGCGACGCGGGTGTTGTCGTAGATGTTCGAGGCCTTGGTCTGCGAGGGGGCGGGCGAGGGCTCGACGAGCACGCCACCGCGGAGGGCGATGCCGACGCCCTCGGCCGGCTCGAAGGTGCGCTCGACGCCGGCGCGCGGGGAGACGGTCGAGTGGAACTCGGGGGGAGGAACCTTGGCGGGGTTACAGTCCGCGGTGAAGGGCTTGCCCGTGTCGGGGTCGAGGACGGGGCAGCGCACCGTCTGCTCGGCGGCGCCGGGGTAGGCGCCCCAGTGTTTGTAGGTCACGCCGAGCGCCAGCTTCCACGGTCCCTTGACGCGCGCGACCTCGAAGGCGAGCTGCCAGGGGTCGTACTGGGCCGTTCCCGAGATGTTGAGCGGCGGCACCGTCAGATCGCCCAGGTCCTTGACGGTGATCTGAACGTTGAAGCGGCCGACGAGCGTCCCGCGAAAGGTGGCGCCGAAGCGGTAGGCGCCCCCGGGCGTCTCGTAGGACACGCCGACCGTGGGCGCGTAGCTGGCGACGAGGGTGTCGTCGACCGTGGTGCCGACCTTGCCGGTGGCGTCGGTCGCGACCAGCACGGTGCCGGAGAGCGCCGCCAAGGCCGCGAAGCCGCCGCCGATACGGACCCCGTGGCCGATGTCGACCCCGAGGCCGGCCTGGATGGCGAGCGACTGGGTGCGGTCGGCGAGCGGGAACTGCGGGACCTCGGGGTAGAGGATGCGGCCGCGGACGATGAGATCGAAGGGGGTGAAGAAGCCGACCCCGAGGGCGATGCGGTCCTTGAGGATGCCGCCGAACGGCAGCGGGAGGACGGCGCCGATGACGCTGCCCTTCATGGCCTCGTACGAGACCTTTTGATGGGCGTGGAGGTCGAAGGCGACGCCCTGGATGCCGATGGTGATCTCGCGGCTTCGGGCGAGCGAGAGCAGGGCCGGGTTCGCGTAGACGGCCTCGTACCCCTCGGCGCTGGCGGCTCCCGTGGCCCCCATGGCGGAGGAGCGGGCGCCGAAGCCGAGGATGTCTTCGGGCGAGGCCTCGGCGACGCGCTCCGAGGCGAGGGCGGCCGAAGCGGCGCATACAAGGGCGAGCGCTATGGCGACGAGCTTTCGGCGAGCCGAGGGCATGGGGCGAGCGACGGTAGAGGATCTTGCTGCCTCGGCGCTAGTCCACCGACCGCACGCCTGCCTCATCGACCGAGTCGCCTGCCTTCAACGACCGAGCCGGCTGCTCGCGCGATCGAGCCGGCTGGGTCCGACACGCAGAAGGCGGCTCCGCAAACCGAGAAAGCTCGGTCTCGCGATCGGCTGGACGAGGTCGGAGGGCGCGACGACTGCGTTGGAGACCCAGCACCAGCCATCTGCGACCCAGCCGCCGAGGTTGAGGACGCTGTCCACTGCTCGCCCGACGCAAAGGACTGGATCAGGAAACCGGAACTCTCGATTGCAAAAGCACGGGTCTAGGTTTGTGGATCTAGATTTCAAACTCCAGGATCGGTCCAGCGAGGTCTCCAAACGGCCGCTCGAGGTCGCGATTCCCGTCGGGCTGGAACGGTGACCGCGAAGGATGGGGTTTGCGCCTCGCTGTCCGGGGGGCTACCGGAGGGGTCGTGATCGCGCTTCAAGCCGTGCTGCCCGACGAGCTCGCCCAGGCCGCCGGGATCGACGTCGTCGATGCCAGGCGCCTCGTCTCGCTGGTCCACCGGCTCCCGAACGGCGAGGCCCTCCCCTCCCGCGCGCCCGCCACCGTGCGAAGGAGCGCGCTCGACGCCGTGCGCGCCCTCGGCCACGTGCCCTCGATCGAGATGGTCGAGCGCCGCGCCAGCGCCGAGGATCCGTTCGTCAAATACGGCTTCAAGCTCGCGGATGGGTCCGTGGTCGAGACGGTGCGCATCCCGCTCGAGAAGCCCGGCCGCTTCTCGGTCTGCGTCAGCTCCCAGGTCGGCTGCGCCCTCGCCTGCGCCTTCTGCGCCACCGGGCGCATGGGCCTGACGCGCAACCTCGAGACCTGGGAGATCGTCGAGCAGGTGCGCCGCGTCCGCGCCGACCTGCCCGAGGGCGGCAAGGTCCACGGCGTCCTCTTTCAAGGCATGGGCGAGCCCCTCTCCAATGCCGACCGGGTGATCCAGACCATCCGCGTGCTCTCCGAGCCCAGCGCGCAGGCCATCGACCGCCGGAACATCACCGTTTGCACGGCGGGCCTCCCGGCGGGCATCCGGCGGCTGCTCGAAGAGGTGCCCGCGGTCAGGCTCGGGCTCTCGCTCGGCTCGGTGCTCCCCGGTCGCAGGAAGGCGCTCATGCCCATCGACGGAGCGCACCCCCTCGCCGACGTGCTGGCGGTGGCCGGCGAGCACGCCCGGGCCACGAATCAGGCGCCCATGCTCGCCTACACCCTGCTCGCCGGGGAGAACGACTCGGCCGCCGACGCCCAAGCCCTCGCCGACCTCGCCAAGGGGTTTCGCGAGCGCTACGGGGTGTCCCCTCGCCTCAGCCTCATCCCCTACAACTCCCTCGGGGACGACCTGTTTCGGAGGTCGGAGGCGCTCGAAGCCTTCCGCGCCGTGCTTCGGGAGCGAGGCGTCGGGACCATCGTTCGCTACTCGGGCGGCGGCGACGTGGGGGCGGCCTGCGGGCAGCTCGTGAGCGCCTCGACAGGGCGCGGCGGGCGCGGGTCTCTCCGGGTTGCCGCTCCCACCGCCGGGAGCTAGCTTCCCCCGCGGGGGATGAGGCGGGGAGCTCACATCGGCGTGGCGGTGGTCAGCGTGCTCGGCCTGCTGGCGACGGCGGGCGCGTGGGCCGGCGTCCTCATGCTGGGCGATGGGCGGGGCGGCGACTCGGCCTTCCTCGGCAACTGGGGGTCGCCGACCAGGGGCCAGGAGGTCTCGATCCGCGGCGGCAACATCGACACGGCCGAGGAGCAGGCCGAGCACGCCAAACGAGGCGCCGCCGGCGAGCTGCGCGAGGAGCTGGGGGAGCTGCGGCGCAAGGTGCTCGGCGACCAGCGCAAGATGCGCGGCGACCGGGTCCGCGGCCGGCTCGCCCTGCCCCCCGGCGTCGGCAACCAGAACCCGAAGGAGGCGTGCCGGGCCATGCAGCTCGGCGACCCCGACCGCTTCGGCGGGCTCGACTGCGAGGGCGAAGATGACGCGAAGCCTTGAGGTGTGCTCGCCTCCGTCAGCGCTTGGGGGAGGCGCCCGCGTTCGTCTTCATGGCGTCGGCGGTGTCGATGACGCCTCGCAGGGCCAGGAGGCGATCGGCCGTCGCGCCCTCGGGCAGGAGGGTCAAGGCGCGGTCGATGGCGGCGCGCGCCTCGGGGATGCGGCTCAGGGAGAAGAGCACGGTCGCGTGGATTTGCTCGAGCTTGGCGTCGATGGGGTCGACGCGCAGGGCGCGCTCGATGACGCGGAGGGCCTCCGGCCGGTTGCCGATGTCGGCCTGGTAGAGCGCGACCATGGCGAGCTGATCGGAGCTGGTGGCGAGGGGCGCGAGGTGGGCGATGGTGGCGCGGAGGGTCTCCTCGACGTGGGCCTCGGCCCGCGCCTCCTTGGGCGTGCCGAGCAGCACGACGACGCGGGCACACAAGAATCGGGGATCGTCGGGGCGCGCGGCGAGGGCGGCCTGGATCTCGCGATCGGCCTCCTCGCGCTGCTTCCGGCGCAAGGCGAAGATGGCCCTTCGATAGTGGACCTCCGGCGTGACGGGGGAAGCGGGCGCGCGCGCCAGGGCCTCGTCGAGGTGGTGGGCGACGGCGTCCCACGCGCCCTCCTTCCACGGGAGGAGGCGGGCCCAGAGCAGGTGGACCTCGGCGTCCTCGAGGGCGCGCTCGGCGGGCGGTGGCGCGGGGGGCGGGGCGGCGTACGGGGAGCTGGCCTTGCCGAGCGTGGTCTCCAGCAGGTAGCCGCGGAAGGCCGTCTCGAGGCCGGCCCAGTCCTTGTCGAAGCGGGCGTGGAAGGCCTCGCGCCCGCGCTCGCCGTGCTCGAGGGCGGCGGCGAACGATCCGAAGCGCTCGAGGAGCGGAGGGTAAGGGCCGTTCGAGAGCATCTGGGCGAGCTTCCACGCGCCGCAGTAGCGGGCCACGTGACGCTCTCGCTCTTCGCGCGACGCGCCGGCGTCGTCGTAGAAGTCGGCGCGCTGCCCGTCGACGAGCTCGCGCACGGTGGGCGCCTTCGCGATGGGGATCTGGAGGCGATTCGGGTGGTCCGCGTCGCGGTGAAAGGTGCTCAGGGCCGTGAAGGCGCACGTGAACAGCTCGCCGCCGACGTCGACGTGGTCACCCTTGATCTCGGCCGTCGAGTAGAGCTGCGCCATGCCCTCGGAGAACCACACGGGCTGGTTCACGAAGCGGCGCCAGAGGAGGCGGTGGGCAAGCTCGTGCTTGAGAACGGCCCGCGCCTCGTCGGAGATCACCGGCCCGGGGCCCGTGAAGAGGGTGCCGGCCGCCTCGTCGAAGAACCTCGGCGCGACGACGATCGGTTGGGCCTCGAGGTCGGCGGAGAGGTGGGGAACGAAGTAGGCGGCGCGCGACGAGCCGACCTCGGCCACGGCCGAGTAGTCCGCGGGGCGCTGGAACAGGACCACCTCGACGCGCGGCCCACCATCGGAGCGCGGCGGCCGGATGACCTGCTCGAGCGCGCCGTAGCTCTCCTCGAGGAAGGCGAGCGTCGTCTTCGCTGCGGCGGAGTCGGAGTCGGTCTCGAGCAGGAAGTGAGGGGACGACAGCTCGCGCCAGGGCGCGCCGCCGTCGGCCGGGCAGGTCAACGGATTGCCGACGGCCCGGTTCCACGTGGAGCAGCCGAGGGTCGCCTGGCCCAAAAAGCCGGCTGCAATCAGGGAGATGAGGGCGCGGGAGCGAGCGAGGCCGACGAACATTCGCCGGCGGAGGGTAGTTCGGACCACCAACCGCGCGATAGCTCAGTCGGTGCAGGCGAGGCAGCCGACGTCGTATTTGTCGAGCCCGTCGTCCTCGGCTTCAGGGGCCGAGAGGGGGGCGGGCGAGGAGTCGCCGCGAGCCTCGTCGGAGCAGCGCTGGGGAAGCGGGAGGGTCGTCGTGTCTTCCATGACCGCGACGTAGAGCAAGGGGTGTTCCGAGGGCAAATGGCCTGCATTTGCCCTGCGATCCAGGGAACAGGCGCGGCCGGCCGGACACGGCGTGCACCGCATTTCGCACGGCCCCCGGCAGGGTGCCCGGCCGGCTACGCTTCACGCGCCGCGCCAATGCGCGGACGGCTACTTGGCGATGACGCGGTTGGCCGCAAACTTGTAGAAGCTCGAGTAGGCGGCCGCGTCGAGGCAGGTGGCGAGGTCGACCGTGTTGTTGCTCTTGTCCTTGCAGGTGGTGACCTGGCGCTGGGTGTTGGCCGAGAGCTTGTAGGGGCCGCCGGCGCCCACGACCGTGGCGGAGGCGTCGACCTTGTCGGGCTGGACCGCCTTGACCTGCTGCTGCGTGAGGATGGTGCAGCCGCCGACCAGGAGGTCGAGCATCGAGTTGGTGGCGGCGTAGTGCTCGCCGCACGCCAGCAGGCCGCCGCCCGCGAGGGCCGCGGGGATCGGCACCTTGGCGAGCGACGAGGCCGCGACGTTGCCGCAGAGGCGCGCGGCCCCCGTGGCGGTCTGCGCGCCCAGCGTCGCGAAGCTCGAGAGGGTCGGGTCGAGGTGCTCGCCGGCGAGGTGACCGGGCGAGCCGCCCGTCGAGACGGTGGGGATCGACGAGGCGCCGACGCCGCCGGTAAGCTTGGCCGAGCTCATGTGGAGGGGCGCGAGCGCGCCCGCCAGGCTGAGGGTGAGGGTGACCGCGCCGGTGCCCGAGGTGACGACCTTGTTGGTGATGGTGGCGGTGAGCTTGCTGAGCGGGTTGCGGGAGGCGTCGATGGAGGTCGGGTCGGTGGTGTACCAACCATCGAGGTCCTTGGTGCCGTCGTAGTTGGTCGTGGTGACCGGCTTGGCGTTGAGGAAGCCCAGCGAGAACGAGGGGTCGGTCGTCCCCGAGAGGTCGTCGAGGTCGAGCGCCTTGACGACGATCGAGATGGAGCCGTCGGCCACGCCGGAGTCGAGGCCCGACTGGACCTGCTGCTGGGCCGTGCCGCTGACGATGGCCGCGCCGAGGGCGTTGGCGGTGCAGAAGGTGTCGGTCGCGAACTGCTGCTTGAGCCACGTGACGCGCACGTCTTGCTCGAGCTTGCAGCTCGCGTCGCAGCCGTCGAGGTTCGTCAGGTTGCCGTCGTCGCACTGCTCGCCGGCCTCGCGCACGCCATTGCCGCACTTGGCGGGGCCGGTGGGCAGATGGCAGGACGTGTCGCAGGTCGTGCCCCCGGGGGGGTCGCACTGCTCGCCGGCCGAGGGGTCGACGCAGCCGTCGCCGCAGAGGCTCGGCTTGCAGGTGCCCGCGTGGCAGAGGCCGCCGGGGCACGAGGCGCAGTCGGCGAGGGCCACGCCGGGGGAGCACTTCTGGCCCGCGTGACCGTTCACCGTCACGGGACCGCACTTCTCGACGCCGTCGCAGGTCTCCGCGTCGGGGCACGAGTCGGGGGCGGTGGTGCACGAGAACTTGCAGTTCTTCTCGCAGCCCGTGCCGGGG
>FTCO01000357.1_pt1 | contig 16571 bp, 14 predicted proteins | sample 1639701 | NCBI WGS metagenome assembly FTCO01 (sample SAMEA3914869, study PRJEB12502) | metagenome | biome: forest; material: soil | place: USA | collected 2012-03-12 | depth 0.1 m | reverse complement strand
GGAGGGCGAGGCGGGCTGGGGAGCCGGCGCCTCGCCCGGGCGGGGATCACTTCGCCATGAGCGAGACGGCGTCACACCAGTCGGCGGGGCCGTCGTTCTTGGTGCTGCGGACGCGGAAGTAATAGAGCGTCCCCGAGGCCAGGCCCTCCACCTTGGTGGTGGCGCGGGTGGTGCTGGGGAGCCGCGTCCAGGTCTTCTGGTCGGTGCTCACCTCCCAGTCGTAGAAGGCCTTGCCCTTGGCCGCCTTGGCCTTCAGCACGATGAGGCCGAGGGTGCGACCCCAGCGGGCGGAGAGGGCGGGCTTCTCCCTCTTGGAGCGCTTCTTGAGCGACATGCCCGCGCTCTGGGCGATGGCGAGCGCCTCAGTCGGGGACGCCTCGATGACCACCTGCACGTAGTCTCGGGTGCGGCGCAGGCTCTGGCGCAGCTCCGTCAGCGCGAGGTTGCGCTCGGCGGCAGCCCCGCGACCACTCGTCTTGACCTTGGTGTGGGCCGCGACGAGGGTGGCGACCTGCGACTGCAGGGTGGAGAGCGGGATGGGCGGGTTGGGGAGGCGCGGGTTGTCCGTCATCTTGACGATGATGACGTTGCCGGAGGCGATGGCCTGCGCGGCGGCGGAGTTGGGGGGGAGGACGGCGAGGAGGATGTAGGTGTTATCGATCGGAGTCAGCATGCGACACAGTCTGACTCCGCCCTTTGTCCCTGTCGGTAGGGGGCCACCGGAGAGAGGCATAGGGAGAACCCTGAATCTGCTTTCGCTCTCGGGAGGGTTCAACGGTTGGAAAATAGAAGGGTATTCGGTCGATCTCGCCCGGAAGAGCCTAGCTCCGGGCCGTCGATGGGCGACGATATCCCCTCCGTCCGCTTGCTCGGGACCGCGATCTTCGTGCTCGAGGTTGCAGCCGGCTATTTCTGACCACGGCGCGCCCGTACGGCGCTGCGCGTGGGCTCGGGCAGCTGGTCGACGTAGTCGTCCCCGAACGCGCGCAGGGCTTCATCGGGCAGCGCCAAGATGACCTTGTCGAGGCCTGCGCCACTACGGATCTGCTCGGGAGCAAGCCCCTGGAGACGCTGCTCGAGGGTGAGGTCGTTGACGTACCGACGAATGACCTCGTCGTACTCTTCCATCTCCTGCTCGGTCATTCTGGCCTCCTTTCCGGGGCGGTGCTCGGCCCAGAACCTGCGGGCTTCCACCGTACGCATCGGCTCGTCGACGAAAAGGCGTAGCACGTCGTCATCCTCATCCTTCGCCGTCACGGCGAGCTCGACGAGGAAGAGACGGAAGGATTCGCCGAGCAGCTCCGCGCAGCCTCCACCAAGATCATTCGAGCGAAGGCCACGGTGCGTGATCTCACCATCCAGCGTGGGAGTGCGCCAGGGAACGACCAGGAGCCCGGCCAGATCATCCTGCTGCTCTACGGCCCAGCCCTCTCCAGGGAGCGTCGAGCCTGATTGCTCACGGCGCTCGCGACTCGAGTAGTAGATGTGCAAGTAGCCGAGGAGCCGCTCGAGGTTTTCGCGCTCGGTAAGGGCGCCCCATGGTCTTCCGCTCGGCGATCGTGCTGCGAGGGAGAAGCGGCCACAGGTGGCGGAGCGATCGGGCGTCGTCGCTCGAAGACGCTCCCTCCATCCGATGGAGGAGCAGATAGTCCAGCCGGAGAGGCTCATTCGAGAGCGGCACTTCGTCGCGAACCTCGAGCCAGCGCGGCCCTCGCTCGCGGAGCAACACGGTGAACAGGACGTGTCACGCGGTTCGAACGGTTCCCACGCCGGCCCCCTGGCGCCCTGGGGGCATCGTCGCAAGCCCCCCTCGTTTTGAGCGGCCGGCGCTTGACGGCTGCGATGCGAATGAATATTCGTTCACCCGCCGATGAGCCGCCTCGCTTCCTCCGTCGTCACGACCGCCCCCGCGTCCAAAGGACCCGAGGGTGGTAAGCGCGAGGCCATCCTGGCCGCGGCCCTTCACCTCTTCTCCGAGCGCGGGTTTCACGGGACCGCCATGCCCCTCGTCGCCGAGGCGGCCGGCGTGGGCGCGGGCACCGTCTACCGCTACTTCGAGGGGAAGGAGGCGCTCGTCAACGCGCTCTACCGCGAGTGCAAGCAGCGCTTCGCCTCGACCCTCCTCGGCGGGCTCGACGCGAGCCTGCCCACCCGCCGCGTCTTTCACGACCTCTGGAGCAGGCTCGGCCAGTTCGCCGCCGCCGAGCCCGAGGCGCTCGCGTTCCTCGAGCTCCACCACCACGGCGCTTACCTCGACGAGCAGAGCCTCGCCATGGACCGCATGATGACCGCCGCCGTCGTCGAGGTGGTGGCGCACGCCCAGCGCCAGGGCACGCTCAAAGCGGTGCCCGCCGAGATGCTGTGCGCGCTCGTCTTCGGCGCCTTGTCGGGCATGGTGAAGGCCGAGAAGGCCGGCCAGCTCGCCGTCACCCCGGCGCTCCTCGATCAAGCCGAAGCCTGCCTCTGGGAGGCGATCCGCGCCTAGGCGCGGATCTTTTCGTCACGCTGCCGCGCCCTCGCTTTGGGGCCCCAACCCCAAAGCGGTCGTCGAAGGAAGAGACCGGCAGCGCATCTTCTCGCTCACCATCCGAATGAACGTTCATTCGAATCGACCTCGAGACAAGGACCTCGCCATGAAGAGCCAGACCATCCTCATCACTGGCGCCACCGCGGGCATCGGCCGCCACGCCGCCCTCCACCTCGCTCGCAAGGGGCACCGGGTCATCGCCACCGGGAGGAACGAGAAGCTCCTCGGCGAGCTGAAGGCCGAGGCCGCGGGGCTCTCGCTCGAGACCGTGAGGCTCGACGTGACCGACGCCGTCTCCGTGACCGCCGCCGCCGCCGAGGTCGACGCGCTCACGAAGAACGAGGGCATCGACGTGCTCGTGAACAACGCCGGCTACGGGATGGGCGCGCCGCTGGCCGAGTGCGGCGACGCCGAGCTCAAGGCCCAGTACGAGACCAACGTCTTCGGGCTCATGCGCGTCACGCGCGCCTTCCTCGGCAAGATGATGGCCCGGAGGCGCGGGCGCATCGTCAACGTGAGCAGCGTCGGCGGGCGCATGACCATGCCGCTCCTCGCCGCCTACAGCTCGACGAAGTACGCGGTGGAGTCGCTGTCCGACGGGCTCCGCATGGAGCTTCGGCCCTTCGGCATCGAGGTCGCGCTCGTCGAGCCCGGGCCCATCCGGACCGAGTTCACCGGCCGCACCATGGAGTCGGTGAAGGAGCACAGCCGCAGCGACTCGCCCTACGCCGCCGTCTACGCCGACGCCGAGGAGCTGCGCAGGAAGACCGACGAGCAGGGCGTCGGGCCCGAGGTCGTCAGCGAGGCCATCGAGCACGCCGCCACCGCGCGCCGGCCCCGCGTTCGTTACGTGGTGCCCTTCAAGATGCACTTCGCGCTCTTCTTCGGCGCGATCCTGCCGACCCGGGTCATGGACTGGATCACGGCGCGCATGTTCGGGCTCACGAAGGAGAGGCTCCTCGGCGCCGGATCGGCGCGCCCCGCTGGCGAGGCAGCTTCGGCGATCTGATCGCTACTTCTTCTTGCCCGCGTCGGCGCCGGCGTCCGAGGCCCCGCCGTCACCCGCGCCGGCGTCGGGGGCCGGCGGCTCGGCGATGGAGAGCAGCTCGACCTCGAACACGAGCGTCGACTTGCCCGGGATCTTGGGCGGCGAGCCCTTGTCGCCGTAGCCGAGCCGCGAGGGGATGGTGAGCTTCCTCTTGCCGCCCACCTTCATGCCGACGAGGCCCTGGTCCCAGCCCTTGATGACGGCGCCCTTGCCGATGGTGACCTCGAAGGGCTTCTTCCCGGGGCCCACCGAGGTGTCGAACATGAAGTTCGTCTTGAGGAGGCGGCCCGTGTAGTTGACCTTCACCTTGTCGCCGGTCTTGGCCTCGGCGCCGCTGCCGACGACGAGATCCTCCTGGATGAGGTCCGGCGGCTCGGGCTTCTCGGGCTCGGGCTGAGCGGAGCTCTTGAGGCCGGGGGGCGGCTCGGGCGCGGCGCCGTCACAGGCGACGAGCGCCACGATGCCGGTCGATAGGCCGAGGGCGAGGAAGGCGCTGCGCAAGGCAAAGAGTCGCTGCATGGGAGCCCGTCATAAACAGGGGCGCCCCGCCGATCAAGCTCTTCGCCCCGCGGGCGCTTCCGGGCTACGGTCCGCGCCGTCTTGGGCTCGCGGCGCATCGTCGACACCGGGGGAGGCCAGCCGCTCTCGGCGCGCCCGGCCACGCTGGCCCCGCCTCGCCCCACGCCGGCCGACTTCGTGGTGGGGGCGCTCGCCATCGCGGGGCGGAGGGCCAACGCGGTGGGGGCCGTGCGCCTCCGTCTGGCCACGGGGGGCCTCGAGATCGAGCTGGTGAAGGTCTCGGGCTTCTCGCCGGGCTTCGCGCCCTCGGGCGTGGCCGAGCCCGTGCTCCTTCGCGTGCCTTACCGAGCGGTTCGAGGCCTGACGCGCGAGGGGAGGCTCCTCTACCTCTCGCTCGACGCGGCGGCGGCCGGCCCCTACACGCGCTTCGCGCTGGGCAGGTTCACGCACGACCCGGGGGAGGCGCTGGGGCAAGCCTTCGTCGCGCGAGCCTGGGCGCGGGTCGCGACGTGGGGCCTCCCGCTCCCTTTCGGTGCGCTGGTGGCGGCGCTGTGCCCGGCGAGCCTCGTGGGCGGGCCGCTCGGCCGGGCGTCGGTCGGGCTCCTCGCGGCGCTGGGCGCGGGCGCCTTGCTTCGCGAGGTCTCGGGCTTCTGGACGTGGGGCGGGCCGCTCTCCGATCGCCTCCGCGACGCCTTCGAGGCCGACCTCGCGGGGCGCCTCGGGCTCGCGCCCCTCGGGGCCCTGGCGCCGCCGATCCCGAGCCGGCTCGCGGCCCCGGCGCAGCCTTTCTTCAGGCCGCTGCGCGCTCGACCTCCGGCGTTGCCGGCGGCCTCTTCGAGCGCGCCCCCTCCCGCGCCTCCGATGGAAGCGCCGAGCCCGGCCCTCTCTCCCTCGCGTGCCGAGCCGTCGTGGAGCGAGGGGCTGCGCGGCCTCTACCCCCTGGCTCGTCCCGCGCTCGGCATCGCGGCCGCCGCCGTGATCGTCGTGGGGGGCATGGCGTTCTACAAGAAGACCACCGCGCCTCGGACCGAGCCCTTGCCCCCGCCCGTCGAGTGGCTGCGCACCGGCATCGCCGGCGTGGTTCGCGGCATCGAGGTCGGCCTCCCCGAGCCCGATCCCATCCCCGATCGCTGCGGGTGCGCGCGGGCCGACTCGCCGCTCTGGGAGGAGGGCATCCCCAGGGTGAGCATCCTGCCCATCGACGGCGACGACGACGTCTCGGGGACGCCCGCGCCCCGCCCCAACGCCCGCGGCCGCCTGGGCTTCGACTTCGAGGTGGCGATCGTGAACAACGCCTCCCGCTCGACGCGCGACGTGACCATCACGCTCACCTTCGCGCGGCGCAACAAGAGCAACGAGCGCGTGAACGCCGTCGACCGCGGCCTCTTCTGGGGCGACATCCTGCCCGGCGGCAGCTCCGTTCACTGGCACGTGAAGGCCCCCGGCACCGAGATGCGCATCGACACCAACGTTTCCGGGACGCTCGAGGAGGCTGGGCTCGGCCCGGCCAAGGGCGACGCCTTCTACGCGCTGATGACCTCGCGCTACCGGGCCGTGCGCCTCCAGGCCGCCACCATGCTCGCCTACCTGCGCGACAAGCGCGCCGCCGAGGCCGTGGCCAACGTCGGCGGCTTCGGCGGCCCCGAAGAAGAGAGGCTCCAGCGCCTCCGCCGCGCCTCGGCGCCCGTGATCCTGTGCGACGTGGCCCGGCGAAGCTTTCGCCTCGACGCCTGCCTCTTCAACGCCGGCGCCGAGCCCAAGACCGCCGTGTCGATGCGCGAGCTGTCCGCGCCCCGCCGGCTCTTCTCGATCAAGAACGAGCTGCCCCCCGGCGACGGCATCCGCGTGAGCTTCGCCGTCGAGTCCCCGGTCGAGGGCGAGCTCGCCGTGCTCGTGGGCGGCGCGGAGCAGTGATCAGAGCGCCCTGCGCCGCACCCGGTCGATGATGGCGGCCACCACGATGATGGCGCCGGCCGTGATCTGCTCGACCCAGTTGGGCAGGCCGAGGTGGGTGCAGCCGGTCTTGATGACGGTCATGAGCAGGGCGCCGAGGATCGAGCCGAGCACCGAGCCCTCGCCGCCGGCGAGCGAGCCGCCGCCGATGACCACCGAGGCGATGGCGTCCAGCTCGAGGCCCGACGAGTCGGTGGGGTCGCCCACGGTCAGCGTCGCGAACTCGAGGATGCCCGCCACGCCGGCGAGGGCGCCGCACAGCGTGTAGACGAGGATCTTCACGCGGGCCACGGAGACGCCCGCGAGCCGCGCGGTCTCCTCGTTCGAGCCGATGGCGACGACGTGCCTCCCGAAGCGCGAGAGGCCGAGCGCGAAGGCCACGGCGAGCGCGACGGCCGCGAGCACGAAGATGGCCGGGGGGAGGCCGAGCGCGCCGCCGTGCGAGACGAGGGAGTCGAGGCCGCGCGCGTCGGTGTCGATCTTCTGCTCGTGGGCGACCCCCTTGGCCACGCCACGCAGGATGCTCATCGCGCCCAGCGTGACGATGAAGGGGCGGAGCGAGAGCTTGGCGATGAGGCCGCCGTTCACGGCCCCCGCGAGCGCCGCCGCGCCGACGCCGAGGCCCACGGCCGCCATCGGTCCGAGGCCCGACTTCAGCGCCGAGGCGATGACCACGGTCGTGAGCGCCACCGCCGAGCCGACGGAGAGGTCGACGCCCCCGAGGATCATGACCAGCGTCATGCCGGAGGCGACGACGCCGAGCGCCGACATCTGCCGGGCCATGGTGACGAGGTTCTGCGCCCGCCCGAAGGTCTGCGGCGTGAGGCCCAGGAAGAGCCCGTAGACCGCGACCAGCGCGAGCAGCGAGCCGAGCCAGGGGCGGCGGGAGAAGGCCTTGAGGATCTCGTTCACGAGCCGGTCGCCTCGAGGAGGATGGCCTGTTCGTCGAGCCCCTTCACGGGCCGCAAGGGACCGAGCTCGCCGCGGCACATGACCGCGACCTCGTCGCAGAGGCCGAGCAATTCCGTGAGCTGGCTGGAGACGACGAGCACCGCCTTGCCCGAGGCGGCGGCCTCGTCGATGAGCCCGTGGATCTGCGCCTTGCTCCCGACGTCGACGCCGCGGGTGGGCTCGTCGAGGAGGAGGACATCGACGTCGTGGCAGAGGAGCCTGCCGAGCGCGACCTTCTGCTGGTTGCCGCCGGAGAGCCCGCTCACGGCCTGGTCGGGGCCCTGGCACTTGATGGAGAGCTTCTCGATGAAGCGGCGCGCCACCTCGTCCTGCTTCTTGCCGCTCACGAGCCCGAAGCTGCCGAGGCGATCGAGGGTCGAGAGGGTGAGGTTCTCGGCGATGGAGAGCGTCGTGGCGAGCCCCTCGCGCTTTCGATCCTCGCTGAGCAGGCCCACGCCTTGGGAGAGCCGGCGGGCAGGGGAGGCAGCGCCGACGAAGGCGCCCACGCGGATGGTGCCGCGCTTCACGGGGTCGAGGCCGAAGACGATGCGCAACAGCTCGGTGCGCCCGGCGCCCACGAGGCCGGCGATGCCCGTGACCTGGCCGCGGCGGAGCTTCAGGCTCGCGCGCCTCGGCTTGCGGAGGCCGGCGAGGCCCTCGATCTCGAGCGCGACCTCGCCGGGCGAGCGCGCGGTCTTGGGGAACAGCTCGCCCATCGATCGGCCGGCCATCAGCTCGACGAGGGTCGCCGAGGTCACGCCTTCCATGGAGCCGGCGCCGACGGTGCGGCCGTCGCGGAGCACCGTGTACGAGTCGCAGAGCGCCCGGACCTCGTCGAGGAAGTGGGACACGTAGAGGATGGTGCGCCCCTCGTCGCGGAGCCTCCGGAGCACGCCGAAGAGCCGCTCGGTGTCGGCCGCGCCCAGGCTCGAGGTGGGCTCGTCGAGGATGAGGAGCTTGCCCGACGCCCCGGCGATGGCGCGCGCGATCTCGACGAGCTGCTGCTCGGCGGTGGAGAGCTCGCCCGCCATGGCCCCCGGGTCGATGGGCGAGCGCGCGTCGGTCACGGCGGCGAGCGCTTCCCGGGCGAGCCTCGCGGTCTCGGCGCGCTTCACGAGGCCGAACGAGGTGACCTCGGCGCCGAGGAAGAGGTTCTCGGCCACCGTGAGGTGAGGGCAGACCGACAGCTCTTGATGGACCATGCCCACGCCCGCGCGCCGCGCGTCCATCGGGCTCGAGGGGCGATAGGGCACGCCGTCGATCGCGATGGTCCCGCCGTCGGGCGCCATGGCCCCCGCGAGGATGCGGAGCAGCGTGCTCTTGCCCGCCCCGTTCTCGCCCACGAGCGCGTGGATGGAGCCGGGCGCCGCGGTGATGCTCACCCCGGAGAGCGCCTTGGTCTCCCCGAACGCCTTGGTGATGGCGCGCGCCTCGAGCCTGGCGCTCTCCCCCGCGGCCACGCTCACTCCCCCAGCCACTTCTTCAGGTCGGGGTGGAGCAGCTCCTTCACGGCGGGGTCGGTCATGTTGGCTTTGGTAACCAGCTGCGCGCCGGTGTCGATGCGCGGCTCGACCTTGGTCCCACGGATGACCGAGACCATGGTCTGTACGGCCAGCTCGCCCATGCGAAAGGGGTTCTGGACCACGAGGGCGTCGATGACGCCGTCGTCGAGCCCCTTCACGAGCTTCTCGGAGGCGTCGAAGCCCACGAGCTTGATCTTGCCGGCGAGCTTCTGGTTTTGCAGCGCGCGCAGCATGCCGAAGGTGGTGGACTCATTCGGGCAGAAGACCCCGTCGACCCCGCCGTCGGCCGCCTTCTGGGCCGCGAGGATGTTCTCGCTCGCCGTGAAGGCGCTCTCGGTCGTGGCCCCGCCGTATTGATTGTCGCTGACGAGGCTGACGCCCTCGGCCTTCTTGATGGCCTCCACGAAGCCCTGCTCGCGGTTCTGGGTGCTGGCCGAGCCCTCTTGATAGCGGAGCAAAACGACCTTGCCCTTGCCGCCGAGGGCCTTGGCGAGGTGCTCGCCCGCGAGCCTGCCCGCGGCCACGTTGTCGGTGGCGACGAAGCTCGCGTGCGCCTTGCCCTGGAGGTCCGAGTCGAAGATGACGACGGGGATCTTGCCGTCGACCGCGCCCTTCACGGCGTTGACGAGCCCCTTGTCGTTCAAGGGCGCGAGGACGATCCCCGCCACCCCTTGCGCCTTCATGCTCTCGACGATGTCGATCTGGGACTTGAGGTCGTCCTCCTTGAGCGGGCCCTTCCAGAGGATCTCCACGTCCAGCTCCTTGCCGGCCTTCACGGCGCCCGCGTGAACGCTCTTCCAGAACTCGTGCGTCGTCCCCTTGGGGATCACGGCCAGGGTCGGCTTGCCCCCCGCGCCCGCTCCGCCGCCGCCTTTCGACGAGCAGGCGAGGAGCGCCGGGCCGGGGACCATGGCGAGGAGCGCGAGGAGGGCGGTGCGTCGGCTCAGCATCGACTCAGCGTCATATCATTCTTGCTATGCTCCCACGATGGCCGATGGGCTCTACCTGGGCATCGACGTGGGGACGGGGAGCGCGCGCGCGGGCGTGTTCGACGCGGCGGGCAAGCTGCTGGGCGCGGGCTCGCACCCCATCGCCCTCCACCAGCCGGCGGACGACTTCGTCGAGCAGTCGTCCGACGACATCTGGAAGGCCTGTGGCCTCGCCACCCGCGCGGCCCTCGCCGAGGCCGGGGTGCCGCCCCACCGCATCCGCGGGGTCGGCTTCGACGCCACCTGCTCGCTCGTCGCTTTGGGAGCCGACGACCGGCCGGTGACGGTCAGCCCCTCGGGCGACGACCAGTGGAACGTCATCGTCTGGATGGACCACCGCGCCGTGGAGCAGGCCGCGCGCATCAACGCGCGGGGCTACGAGGTGCTCCGCTACGTGGGCGGCGTCATCTCGCCCGAGATGGAGACCCCCAAGCTCGTCTGGCTCAAGCAGCACCTCCCCGAGAGCTTCGTGAGGACCGCGCGCTTCTTCGACCTCGCCGACTTCCTGAGCTACCGCGCCACCGGCAACGACGCGCGCTCGCTCTGCACCACGGCCTGCAAATGGACCTACCTCGGCCACCTCGCCGAGGAGCGCGGCTCCGGCTGGGACGCGGCCTACTTCGCCGAGGTGGGCCTGCGCGAGCTGGTCGACGAGGGCTTCGCGCGCATCGGCCGCTCCGTGAAGCCGATGGGCGAGCTCGCCGGCCACCTGCTCCCCAAGGCCGCCGAGGAGCTGGGGCTCATGCCCGGCATCGCCGTGGCCATCTCGATCATCGACGCGCACGCGGGCGGGCTCGGCCTCCTCGGCGCTCCCCTCGACGGCGTCGCGCCCACCGAGGAGGCCATGGAAGAGCGCGTCGCCCTCATCGCCGGCACGTCGACCTGCCACATGGCCGTGTCGCGCACCCCCCGCTTCGTGCCCGGTGTTTGGGGCCCCTACTACTCGGCGATGGTCCCCGGCCTCTGGCTCACGGAGGGCGGCCAGTCGGTCACCGGGGCGCTGCTCGATCACGTCATCCTCTCGCACGCCCGCGGCCCCGAGCTCGTCGAGCAGGCCAAGCGCGAGGGCTCGAGCCCCCAGGCCATCTTGAACCGCAGGCTCGAGGCGATGGCCGCCGAGTCGGCCGCGCCCTTCCCGGCCCACCTCACCCGCGACCTCCACGTGCTCGCCGACCATCACGGGAACCGCTCGCCGCGCGCCGATCCCACGCTGCGTGGCATGGTCAGCGGCCTCGCGCTCGGCGGCTCCGTCGACTCCCTCGCGCTCCTCTACCTCGCCACGGTGCAGGCCATCGCGCTCGGCACCCGCCACATCCTCGAGGCGTTGAACGCGCAGGGCTACCGGGCTCGCTACCTCTTCGCCTCCGGTGGGCTGGCCAAGAACCCGGTCTTCTTGCGCGAGCACGCCGACGCCACCGGCTGCTCGGTGGTCTTGCCCGCGGAGCCCGAGGCCATGCTCCTCGGCGCGGCCATCCTCGGCGCCGTCGCGTCGGGCGATCAGCCGAGCGTGCTCGCGGCCATGGCGGCCATGAACCGCGTGGACCGCGTGATCGCGCCGGCCGGCGGCGAGGTGGGCGGCTACTTCGATCGCAAGTACGCCGTCTACCAGCGGATGCACGACGATCAGCTCGCCTACCGCGGCGTCATGGAGGCGAAATGAGCGCCGACGCCTTCTCGTTCGAGCTGACCATCCCCGTGCTCTGGGGGGACATGGACGCCCTCGGGCACGTGAACAACACCCGCTACTTCACGTGGTTCGAGGCGGCTCGCATCGGCTACTTCGGCAAGCTCGCGGCGATGGGCGCGAAGCTCGAAGACGGCGTGGGGCCCATCCTGGCCACGACCACGTGCGACTACCTGCGGCCGGTCGCGTTCCCCGGCGACGTGAAGGTGGGGGCGCGGGTGAGCGAGGTGGGGAACAGCAGCCTGCGCATGGCCTACGCCATCGCGCGCACCGACGCGCCGGAGATCCTCTGTGCGCGGGGGACCGGCGTGGTGGTGCTCGTGCGCTACGCCACCCTCGAGAAGGTCCGGGTCCCCGACTCCGCGCGAGCCGCCATCAGCTCCCTCGAGAGACTGTAGGCCGGCCTGTCCGCGCCCCCGATACCCCGCGAGACGGCGTGATGGGGAGCCCGGGCGAGATATTGCCTGGAGGCCTTTAGACCTTGGCGGGGGCGCCGGCGCCAACGCGGCGGCGGAGGCGGGAGGCGAACACCAGGGCCTCCATCATCCGGTACTCGAGGACGATGGGGGCCAGGGGATCGGGGCCGAGGACCAGGAGCGAAGCGCCGATGCGCTCGGCGAGGACCTCGAAGCCCCAGGGGGCGCCCTCGTAGACGTCCTTGGGGGCCATGATGACCAGGGGCCTCAAGGCGGCGACGTCGTTGCGCTGGAAGGGGACGGGCATCGACCGGAGGAGCACCTTGGCCCTCGAGGCGATGTTCCGGCAGCGGTTCACCAGGGCCTCGTCGCATCCCAGCATCAGGACGGTGGGGAGAGCGACCAGGTTGGTGCCGTTGGGCAGGCTCGTAGGCGCGGTGGTGGTGACCCGGGGGGATTGCACGCCAGCGCACTCAGCACGGACTGCGCCAACTTCGTGGAGCTTCGGTAAGTGCCTGTTCTCGAGCGCCCTCGGTGGGCGGGATCACCCGCCAGGCGGGAGGCATCTCCCGAAATCGGGCGTCGAGTGGTCGGTTTCGGGCATCGCCTACCGAAGGCCTTGGCACGAGCCTAGGGGAAGCCCTTCATTTCGCCTCGGGGGAGCATGGGAACCCCTGACGTCGGCGTAAAGAAACTAGCGCTGTGGTCTGGTGTGCGCCAGGGTCCCGGCCGCCATGATCCAGCTCTCGGGACGCCGCTTCGCCCTGCCGCGCCGGCCCGTCGTCGTCTTCTGCGTCGACGGTTGCTCGCCGGACTACCTCGACGCGGCGCTCGCCCAGGGGCTCATGCCCCGCCTTCGCCGCGGGCTCGACGAGGGGGCCTTCTCCGCCACCGTGCGCGGCCAGATGCCGAGCTTCACGAACCCCAACAACGTGTCCATCGTCACGGGCCTCCCGCCCAGCGGGCACGGCATCTCGGGCAACTTCTACTTCGACGCGGCGGCGGGGCGGGAGGTGCCCATGAACGAGCCCCGCTTCCTCCGCGCGCCCACGATCCTCGCGGCCCTCGAGCGCGCCGGGGTGAAGACGCTCTGCGTCACCGCCAAGGACAAGCTGCGCGCCCTGCTCGGCAGCGCGCTCGGCTTTGAAGACCAGGGCCCCGCGCCCCTGTCGCTCTCGGCCGAGAAGGCCCACGAGCAGCGCGTCGAGGCCCTCGGCGGCAAGACGGTCGTCGAGCTCGTCGGCAAGCCCAACCCCTCCATCTACGACTGGGAGATCTCACCCTACGCCATGGAGGTCGGCCTGGCCCTCCACGCTCCCCTCGGCGCCCGGGTGCTCTACGTCTCCCTCACCGACTTCGTGCAGCACAAGGACCCGCCGGGCGGCCCCCTGGCCAGCCGCTTCTACGCCCGCTTCGACGAGCTGTGGGGCCGCTACCTCGACGCGGGCTTCCTCTGCGCCCTCACCGCCGACCACGGCATGAACGACAAGACCAAGGCCGACGGCTCGCCCGACGTCCGCTACCTCGACGACCTGCTCGCGGGCGCCGGGCTCACGGGCTTCCGGGTGATCCTGCCCATCACCGACCCCTACGTCGTCCACCACGGCGCCCTCGGGTCCTTTGCCACCGTCTACTTGCCCCCCGAGGATCGCGAGCGCGCCCGCCGCGTCCTCGCCGCGGTCCCCGGCATCGAGCGCGTGCTCGCGCGAGACGAGGCGGCGCGCGAGCTCGAGCTGCCCGAAGACCGCATCGGCGACCTCGTCGTGCTCGGTGACCGATCCACGGTGCTCGGCAAGAGCGAGGCCTTGCACGACCTCTCCGCCGTTCGCCAGGGTCTGCGTTCCCACGGCGGCTTGCACGAGGCCAGGGTCCCGCTCATCGTCTCGAGCCCGCTCCGCGAAGGCGCGCCGCCGCCGCGCTCGAACGCCGACATCTTCGACGTGGTCCTCAACAGCATCGACTGAACCGCTTCGACCATCGACTCGTCCCGGGGGGGAAGAATGCTCGACATCCGGCAGCCGCCGTTCGTGTTCCCGTGCTTCGTCGAGGGTCGCCCTCTCGAGATGGTGGACCGCACCGATCGCATCCTCGTCGTGCACCCGTACTCGGGGCAGGTCATCGGCAGCGTCCCCAGGCTTCATCGCGACCAAGTCGTCCGCGCCCTCGAGGTGGGGGCCGCGGCGGGGCCCTGCCCCTCGCGCCACGAGCGCAGCCAGATCCTCCTTCGCGCCGCCGTTCACCTCGAGCGAGACCGCGAGCTCGTCGCCCGCCTCATCACGTGGGAGAGCGGCCTCTGCCTCAAAGACACGCGCCACGAGGTGGGCCGGGCCCTCGAGGTGCTCCGCGCCGCCTCGCGGGAGGCCCTCGGCGACGATGGGCGCTGCTACTCGTTCGACGCGCTGCCCGGCGGCCCCGACCGACGGGGCTTCACCGTGCGCGAGCCGCTGCGCCTCGCGACGGCCATCACGCCCTTCAACCACCCGCTCAACCAGGTGGCCCACAAGGTCGCGCCCGCCATCGCCGCCGGCACCCCCTTGGTCCTCAAACCTTCCGAGCGCACGCCGCTCTCGGCCCTCTTCCTCGCCTCGATCCTCTTCGAGGCCGGCCTCCCCGGCCGCATGCTCGCGGTGGTCACCGGAGACGCCGAGGTCCTCGGGCCCCTGCTCGTCCAGCACCCCTCGGTCGAGCTCGTCTCGTTCACGGGTAGCGTCGCCACGGGCAAGCGCATCGCCGGGATGCTCGGCTACCGGCGGGCCCTCCTCGAGCTGGGCGGCAACGACCCGCTGATCGTGTGCGCCGGCGCCGACCTCGACGAGGCCGCGCGCCTCGCGACCGAGGGGGCCTTCGCCAACAGCGGCCAGCGTTGCACGGCCGTCAAGCGCATCCTCGTCGACCACGCGGTCGCCGACGCCTTCGCCGGGCGCCTCGCCGCCGCCGCGGCCCGCCTGCGCGCCGGGGACCCCTTCGACGAGGCCACGGAGGTCGGCACCGTCATCTCGGAGGAGGCCGCCATCCGCCTCGAGCTCCTTGCGGAGCAGACCATCGCCGACGGCGCCCGGCTCCTCGCGGGTGGCCAGCGTCGCGGCGCCCTGTATTACCCGACCGTGCTCGACCACTGCCGCCCCGACTCCGAGTCGGTGCGCACCGAGACCTTCGGGCCCCACGCGCCCATCGTCCGCGTGTCGGGCCCCGACGAGGCCATCCGCATCGCCAACGACACACCCTACGGCCTCTCCGCCGGCGTATGCACGGGCGACCTCAAGCTCGCCCACCGATTCATCCGCGAGCTGCGGTGCGGCACCGTGAACATCGGCGCCGTCCCCGGCCTCCGGACCGAGTCGACGCCGTTCGGAGGCTGCAAGGACAGCGGGCTCGGGGTGAAAGAGGGCGTCACCGAGGCGATGAAGGCCCTCTCCTTCGAGAAGCTCTACACGCTGCCGTGGAGCTAGCGAACCAGCGTCAGAGGTGGTGTCGGGCTTCGGCACCGCATTACGCCGCCTATGGCGCTCGTTGGCCGGTGCTCTGGGCGCTCCGCGCTAGCTTCGGCGCCCGCGAACGCGAACGCGAACGGGCGCCGGCCGGCTCAGCCTTCTCCCGAGGATGCTGGCCAGGGCGAGCGCCACGAACCCGAGGCCGATGAAGGGCGCGGGGTTCTTGCGGGCCCCGGGCGTGCCGCCGCCGAGGGGCGCGAGGCTCAGCGGGGGGACGTCGTCCGGGCACAGGCCGCCGGCGTTCTTGAATCTGGTGGCGGTAAGGTAGTTGCTCACGGCCGACTGATCGACCGAGGGCTGGAGGGTCAGGTCGTGGGCCAGCGCGTGCCTCGGGAGGTTGGCTTCGAGCCTCGTGAGCCAGACGCTCCTCGGGTGCAGGCCGATCATGGCGGCGGCCAGGTCGTCGAGCTTGCCGCAGGCGAGCGAGCGTGCGTCGAGCTGGGAGGCGCCGATGGCCCCCGTACACGACGGGTCGTCGAACGCGACGCCCGGCGGGCAGGGGTCGGTCACGACCGCGTCGATCGTCCCCGCGTCGGAGCGGGTGGCGTAGCACTGGTAGTCGGAGGGGGTGCCGTCGCCGTCCGCGATGCCCTGTCCGACATAGGCCTGCGCGAGGGTGTCGAATTCGACGTAGCAGTACGGCTCACCGGCCTCCTCCGTGCACAGGTCTTCGCTGTAGCCATAGGCGAGCTCTTCGCCGTAGGCGGGGTCGCTCGTGGGGGAGAGCAAGACTCCCTGCTGGGCGTACGACGTGATCCAGGTGAAGCCCTCGTTTTCGGCCAGGATGCCCTGGCGGACCTTGTCGTAGCTCGACGTCTGGGCGGCGAAGTCCCAGGTCAGATCGCTGCCCCGGATGATCTCGTTGCGGTAGCCGCTGGGGGCGAGGCGCCCCTCGGTGATGGTGAAGAGCGTGATGGCCACGTTCACGCCCGTGCCGGCGGCGACCATCCGCAGCGGCAAGGTGGTGGAGGCGCCGGGCGTCACGACGCGCACCGGCTTCATGGCGTTGACGCCCTTGTCGGGCAGGAGCCGGAGCGCGACGAAGTCGAACCCCTCCGAGACGTACGCTTCGATGATGGGCTCGATGTCGGCGTCGATGTGGTAGCCGTGGCCCGTCAGCCAGTCGGTCAGGGCGCTCCCGTCGTCGGAGTGGAGCGTCACCGTCTCGTAAGGCCCGACGGTCCCCTGATGGACGATGGTCACGGGCGGAGGCAGAGCCGCGGATCCGTCGCCATCCCCGCCGTAGGAGCCGGAGCCGCCGCCGGAGCCGCCCTCTCCGTCGCCGGTCTCGCTCCGGCCGCATCCCCGCGGGGTGGTGAGCGAAGGGCAGGTGTAGACCGGGCTCGAGATCTGCGCCGTCGTCGCGCCGTCGAGGGTCTCGAACCAGGCGTCCTTGGACTCTTCGAGCACGGCGCCCGGGCCGACGGGCAGCACCCAGGCAAACTCCTTCGGGTCGCCGCTGTATTGGAT
>FTCO01000460.1_pt1 | contig 16605 bp, 12 predicted proteins | sample 1639701 | NCBI WGS metagenome assembly FTCO01 (sample SAMEA3914869, study PRJEB12502) | metagenome | biome: forest; material: soil | place: USA | collected 2012-03-12 | depth 0.1 m | reverse complement strand
CTGGTTGCGCTCCCACCCCGCGCGGTTCTTCTTGAAGGCGCGGGCGTCGTCGAACGCTTCACGGGCGCGGAGGATGGCCGTCGCGTGCCCCCCGCGGTCCCCGCCGGCCGCGGCGTCGAGGCTCACGTGGATGGCGAGGGGCGAGGCGGCGATGGCCTCCTCGGCCGTGGCGCCGTCGAGATCGGCCCACGCCGACTGGCCCGAGATGAGCCCGCCGTGGGGGATGACGCCGGCCGACGTGAGCCCTTGCGAGCGAGCCACGGCGATGGCCGCGGAGCTGGGGTTGTACCCATCGGCCGCCCGGAAGCCGGCGCGGATGATCTCGCCGCCGGCTTGTCGGTCGTCGTGCAGATGAGGCTCGAGGTCGACCTCGATGAGGCCCAGCGACGTGAGCGCGTCGACGAGCCCAGGCGTGACCACGAGCCCGGCGCCGTCGATGGACTCGGCACCGCCGGGTACCGCGAGCCCGGCGCCCACCTTCTCGATCTTGCCGCGGGCGAGGAGCACGGTGCCGTTCTGGATCACCTCACCGGTGCCGGTGTAGACCGTGGCTCCCACGACGGCGAGGGGCCTCGCGTCGCCGTCTCCCGCGCGTGGGGCCGCCGGCTTCAACGGCTTGAGCTTGGGGGCCTGCGCGTGGGCTTCTCCGGGCATCGCCAGCGCGGCCGCCGCACCCAAGAGGCCGAGGCAGAGATCGCGGCGCTTCACTCTGCACCTCCGGGCGCGAGGAAGAACGAGCGCGTCCCGTCCTTGCGAGGCTGGAGCTTCAAGCTCGGATCGATCTCCACGTCGCTCCACCTGGGCTTGCCTCGCTCGAAGGTGGGCACGCCGTCGATCCACACGCGCTCGGCGACGGCGTAGACCGAGAAGGGGTTCTTGCTCCAGAGGACCACGTCGGCGTCCTTGCCGGCCTCGAGCGTGCCCACGCGGTGGTCGATGCCGAGGGCCCAGGCGGGGTTCACGGTCACCCAGCGGATGGCGTCTTCCTCGGTCACGCTCACGCCCGCGGCCCGGCCGCTCGCCATGGCCTTCCCCGCCTCTTGATTGAGGCGCTGGATGCCCTCCTCCGAGTCGGAGTGAATGATGGGCCTACCCCCCGCCTCGTGCATGAGCGCGGCGTTCTCGGGGATGCCGTCGTAGGCCTCCATCTTGAATCCCCACCAGTCGGCCCAGGTCGAGATGGAGATCTGCTTCGAGGTCAAAGCGTCGCGGATCTTGTAGGCCTCGAGCGCGTGGTGAAACGATCGGATCTTGAAGCCCACCTCGTCGGCCAGCGCCATCATGGCGAGCATGTCGTCGGCCCGGTAGCAGTGGATGTGCACGAGCACGCGGCCCTCGAGGGCACCGACCAGGGTCTCGAGCCCGGGGTCGCGGTCGGGCGGGGGCTGCCCTTTGTCAGCCGGCGCGTCCTCGAGCGGCGCGTCCTTCCACTGCTTGCGCCAGGTCTCGCAGGGCTCGGGCTCGCCTCGCTCGCGGCAGTAGGCGTCGCGACGGGCGCGGTCGTCTCGCTTGGCCTCCCAGGCCGTGCGCTTCTTCGAGTCGGACTCGATCCGCCGCGACTCGTCGTCGTGCCAGCGCGCCCACTGGGCCTGGAGCTTCTTGGCGCGGAGGAAGGCGGCCCGCTGGAGCGCGACGTTCCCCATGCGGGTCATGGGAGCCGACCTCCGCTCGGCGCCGTAGACGCGCTTGGGGTTCTCGCCGCAGGCCATCTTCAGCCCGTCGAGCGCGCCGACCACGTGCATCGCCCTCGCCCCTTGCTCGGGCCGGAGCTTGATGGTGATGGCCCGCCCGCCGATGAGGTTGCCGGAGCCGGGGAGGATCTGCGCGCTCGTCACGCCGCCGGCGACCGCGCGCTCGAGCCCGGGGTCCTGCGGCCAAAAGGCGTCGGCGGTCTCGACGTGGGCCGTGACCGGATCGGTCATCTCGTTGCCGTCCTCGTGGGCCTGCGCGCCGAGCGTGGGGTAGACGCCCATGTGCGAGTGATCGTCGATGAGGCCGGGGGTCACGAACTTCCCGGTGCCGTCGATGACCGTCGCGTTGGCCGGCGCCGGCAGCTCGCCCTCGGCGACGGCGACGATCTTCCCTCGCTCCAGGATGATGGTCCCTCGCGCGATGGTCTTGCCGGTCGCGAGCATCAAGGTCGCGTTGCGGATGACCACGGGCGCGGCGGCGGGCACGGCCGCCTCGTAGCCATCGGCGATGGAGGCGCGCGTCTGCCACGGCGGCCCGGGGAGGATGGGCTTCGGCGCCTCGGGTGCGGCGGGCGCGGCGGGGCCACCGGCCGCACAACCGACGGCGAGCAAGAGGACGGGGAGCGACAACCCCCATGTCGACTGTGTCATTGGGGCGCCGACGCTATCACGCGGGCCGCCGCGCGATCACGAGGGCGTCTCCGAAGGCCCGAAAGCGACCGGGGGTCAGGGCCTCGCACGTGAGCCCGGCAGCCTCCAGGCAAACGATCGAGGGCGCGACGAGCCGGCGAGGTAGCCGAGCGAAGATGCAGCCTCCGTCGGGCAGCGAGGCGGCGGCGTCCTCGAGGCTCGGCTCGGCCCTCACGCTCGTCGCGACCCCCATCTCCTCGAGCACCCTCGCGATACGGCCCGGCTCGTCGCCGACGACGACCACGTCGCCGAACGAGCCGGCCGATTCACCGGCGAGCCGGCCGAGAGCCCGGACGAGCGGGTCGGTGAGGAGGGCGAGGCGCGCTCGATGGAACCGGGCTCGTTCGGAGGCGTGTGGCGAGTCGCTCCGGCCTTCGCGGTGGGCCAGCCGCTCGACGGCGGCGACCCAGGCCGGCGCGTCGTCACGAAGCCTATAGGGCGCCCGCCTCTCGCTGGCCGGAGCCCAGCGCCTGCGGGCGAGCAGGACGACGAAGGTGACGGCGAAGCTCGCCGCCCCGAGCCCGAGGCCGACGACGGGCGCGCCGACGACGAGATCGCGCCCCACCTCGTCGAGCGCGTCGAGCCGAGTGAACGCGCCCGGCCGAGGGAGCGCGCCCCTTCGCAGGTAGGCCCCGACCGCCGCCTCGCTCGCGAGGAGCGCGGGAGCGAAGAGCGGATTCGACACGTTCGACCCCGCCCAGGCGACCAGCGCGTCGAGCCGTAGCCAGAGGCAGAGCGCGACCACGATCGGCGTGTGCAGCCCGAAGATCGGCAGGCTGCCCACGAAGACCCCGAGCCCCAAGGCAAGCGCCCCGCGCGCCGGCGAGAGCTGCCCGCCGCGAAGCTCGTGGTAGGCCCGCCGCAGCTCCTCGCGGACGAAGGGGTAGCCGCTCACAGCCGCTCGGCTGGCGCTCAGGTCAGCGGCTCTTCCGGCGTCGGGGGGATGGTCGCGGGCGCCGGCCGCGCCGCCGGTCCTGCCGTCTTCTGCGCCTCGACCATGCGGAGGTACATCTTCGCCGAGCGGTTGTCGGGCTGGGCCTCGAGGGCCTGCCGCCACTCTTCCGCCGCCTCGTCCGGCAGCCCGAGCGAGAGCAACGTCACCCCGAGCAGGACGCGCGCCGGCACGAACTTGGGGTTGGCCGCGCGCGCCGCCTCGTAGTGCTCCCGGGCCATGGGGAGGTTGTTCTCGTCGCGGTAGAGCGAGCCCAGCTTGGTCTGCAGGTCGGCGAACGAGGGGCACAGCTCGACGGCCTTGCGGAGCTGCTCGATGGCCTCGGGCCGGCACCCCGCGTCCGAATAAGCCTGCGCGATGGCGGCGTGCATGTTGGCGATCTTGCCGCGCGCGAAGGGATCCATGCCCCCGGCCCCGTCGCCGTCACGCTGGATGCGCCCGTAGACCTGCCGCGCCGCCTCGTACTTGCCGAGGTCGTTGTAGGTGACGGCGAGGTTCAGCAGCGCCTCGGTGTAGTTGGGGTTGAGCTCCACGGCGCGCTCGAAGCTCCGCTCCGCCGTGACGAAGTCCCCCTTCTCGTGGGCGATGACGGCGAGCATGTTGTGCACGTCGGGGTAGCGGTCGGAGGCCTCGAGCACCTGGCGGAGGACGTGCTCGGCCCGATCGTACTCGTGCCTCTCGTAGTGCTCCCTGCCGAGGAGCAGGAGCTGTTTGAGCCGCTCGTCCATGGCTCGATGGTAGTCGACGCAGCCCAAAAGCGGCGCTTGTACAGTTGCCGCTGCCCTCCGAGCGGGCTACGCCGGGGGGGATGGATGTCGTACCGCCCCTCCCCGACCCGGAGCCGGGCGATGATCTTCGCAAAGGCGAGGGCGAAGGCAGCGGCACGGGCGAGGCCAGGCTCGGCGAGCCGTCCCCCGACGCGGTGCTCCTCGGCAAGACGCGCCTCCCAGCCCCCGCGCCCACCGGCGGCCCGCCGAGCGACCGCGGGCTGACCCCGCGGCCTCCTCTCTCGACCCCCCGCCCGCCGCTCTCGACCCCGCGTCCCCCGGTCTCGAGCCGCCGCTTCGCCGCCGAAGGAGCCCCCTCGGCCCCGCGCCCCGGCACGCCCTACCCGACGTCGGACGCCTCGGCCCCGCCCCCGCGCCGCTGGCTCGCCCCCCTCGACTCCAAGGCCAAGGAGGAGCCCGCCGAGGCTCCCCCGGGCATCCCCATGTCGCCGCCGGCCGTGCCGCTCTCGCCCAGAATGCGCGCGGTCTTCGCGGTCATCTTCGGCGTGTCGACCATGGGCGCGGGCCTGGCGCTGCTCATCCAGACGAGCCAGCCGCGTGACGAGCGCTCCCTCGTCGCCGGCGTCGGTAGCGCCGTCTCCTCGGCCGAGGCCTCTGCGAAAGCCGCCGAGCCCGACGCGCCCAAGAAGAAGGTCCGCGTCGCCATCCCCGGCCCCTGGCGCCTCAGCGAGCTGCAAAAGGACTCGAGCATCCAGATCGAGAGCGGCGTCATGGAGAAGAAGACGCTCTTCGACGTGCTCGAGGAGAAGGGCATCCCCAAGGCCCAGGTCTTCCGCGTGCTCAAGGCGCTCGAGGACGTCAAGAAGCTCGACAAGACCGGCAAGCGCGATCGCTTCTCGGTGGCCTTCGAGCGCGCCTCGAAGAAGATCAAGGCCTTCGAGTACGAGGTCACGCCGAGCGAGATCTACCAGGCCCGCGAGGGCGAGGGCGGCCTGCTCACCGGCTCCAAGCTCGACATGAAGATCGGCGAGGAGGAGGTCACCGGCGCCTTCCGCGTCACGAGCGACATCGCCCACTCGTTCCAGGCCGCGGGGCTCGAGGAGGGCATCCTCCCCGCGCTCGACGAGGCCCTCGCCGGGCACACCGGCACCGACAGCTTCGAGGAAGGCGGCACGGTCCGCGTCATCGCCGTCGAGGAGACCGCGCTCGGCCTCTTCAGCCGCTACAAGCGTATCGTCGCCATGGAGTACAAGCCGCCCGAGGGCGGCACCTCCAAGCCGATTCGCATCTACAGCTTCAAGGGCCAGGAGGCGCGCGGCTACTGGGACGACCACGGCAAGCAGCCTTCCAATGGCTCGGGATGGCGCTCCCCCGTGCCCGGCGCGCCCGTCACCTCGCACTTCAACCCGAAGCGCCTCCACCCCATCCTCCACACGGTGATGCCGCATCAGGGCACCGATTTCGGCGCGCCCAGCGGCACCCCGGTCTACTCGGCGTTCAAGGGCGTCATCGCCTTCGTCGGCCCCCACGGCGCGACCGGCAACTGGATCGCCATCAACCATCCGGGTGGCATCGAGACGGGCTACGCGCACCTCTCGAAGTTCGCGGCCGGCATCAAGATCGGCGACAAGGTCGGCACCCACCACCTCATCGGCTACGTCGGCACCACGGGCCGATCGACGGGCCCGCACCTGCACTTCAGCGCCCGCAAGAACGGCGTCTTCTTCGACGCCATGACCCTCCACATGGATGGTGACCGCGCCATGCCCGGCGTCGACAAGGCCGCGTGGAACGCCGCCAAGGCCGAGCTCGACAAGAAGCTCGAGGGCATCCCGCTCGCCGAGCCGGTCGCCGCCCCGAAGGCCAAGCCGGCCCCCGCGGGCAGCGGCAGCGCCGGGGCTGCGGTGGCGGCCGCCGAAGAGGATGCGCCGGCCAAGGGCGAGAAGGTCGCGTCCAAGGGCTCGAAGGGCGCCGAGAAGGCCGACAAGCCCAAGCGCGGCGCGGCGATGGTCGGCTCCCCCGCGGCCCTCGCCAGCGCCGCCGCCGAGCCCGGCATTCATCCTTCGCAGTTCGTGGAGGACAAGGGCGACGACGATGACGACTCACCGGCACCCCCGCCCCCCCTCAAGGGCAAGAACGGCAAGCCCCCTCCTGATCCCGACGACGATCGGTGATCTCTCGAGATCCGACCTAGAGAGCCACCCTGCTCTCAGACGCGAAGCTTCCGCCGCAGAGCCGGCGAAAGCTCCGCGGGGTGTTCGCTCGCTTCGCTCGCTCAACCCGGCCTATTTCACGATGGTGGGTTGCCTGCGGCAACCCCCCATACCCCCCCAGATTTCTACCGGGTGACCGCGAGCCTCGCGAAGAAGTACCCATCGGTCCCGTGCTCGTGGGGGAGCACGCGGGCCATGTGGGTCCCCTTCGACAGCGCCTTGCCCAGCTCGTCCTCGAAGGGGGCGGGCGCGAGCTTCACGCCGTCGTCGCCGCCGAGGCTCACGAGCTTCTGGACGACCTCCTCGCCCTCCTCTTTGAGCACGCTGCACACGGCGAAGACGAGGTGGCCCCCGGTCTTCACCCGCGTGGCGGCGCGGCGAGCGATCATGGTCTGAAGCTCGGCGAGCCGCGCGAGGTCGCCCTCCTCGCGCTTGCGACCGATCTCGGGCCGCCGTCGCAAGGTCCCCGTCCCCGAGCAGGGCGCGTCGACGATCACGACGTCGTAGCCCTCGGGCACGTCGCCGGGACCGAGCGACCAATCGACCGGGTAGGTCTCACGAACCAAGGCGCCGACCGGCCCCTCGCGGAGCTTCTCGAGCTTGGCGGGGTGGAGGTCGGCCGCGTCGACCGCACCATCGTTGCCGACCTCGGCCGCGAGCAGCCAGCTCTTGTTGCCGCGCCCGGCGCAGGCGTCGAGCACGCGGTCGCCCGGCCTCGCCCCTGCACACAGGGCGACCGTTTGAGCCCCTTCTTCTTGCACGATCCACGCGGTCCCCGCTCCCGGAAGCCTGCGCACATCGCCGGCCCCGCGAACCACGATGGCGCGGGGAGACACCGTCCCCGCCTCGAAGCTCGCGTTGGGAGCCGCGGCGCGGAGCTGCTCGAGCCACGCCTCGCGGTCTTCCCCCTTGGCGAGCGCGAGCCCGATCGGAGGAGGCACGGGCCCCGCCGCCAGGTACGCCGTCGCCCCTGCTCGCCCCAGCGTTCTTCTCAGCGCCCCTCGCAGCCACCCCGGCGCCGAGGCCGCCACCGCATCGGCGAGCGCAGGCCTCCCCTTGGCCTCGACCTCGGCCCCGACCTTGCGAAGCACCGCGTTGGCGAACCCGGCCACGCGATCGTCGGTCGCCTCCCTCACCCCCTCGACGGCCTCCGAGACGGCGGCGAAGGCCGGCACGCGGTCGAGGAACAGGAGCGCGTAGGCGCCCATGAGCAGGTGCGCGCGCACCCTCGGCTCGGGCGCGTAGATCTTCCGCGACGCGAGCGCGGCCATCTTCTCGTCGAGGTAAGCCTCGGCGCGCAGCACTCCATAGGTGAGCTCGGTGGCGAGCCCGACGTCGCGCGGGTCGAGCTGGGGCCTGCGCTCGAGCTCGGCGTTGAGCGCGGCGGCGGCGAAGGCGTCTTCTTCCCACACGCGCACCAGAACATCGGCGGCGAGCGCGCGGGCGGGGGACACGGCGGCTCTCGAATTGGCGTTAGTCAACGAGCTCCTTTACCTGGACCTGAATGACGTCCCATCGCCGCTCGACGTCGTTCTTGAAGGCGATGGCCATGAGGCCGACCAGGAACACGAGCCCGGCGAGGCTCGCGATCTCGCGCACGCGAAGGGGGAGGGGCCGGCGTAGCACGGCCTCGAAGAGGAAGAAGAGCAGGTGCCCGCCGTCGAGCGTCGGCACGGGCAGCAGGTTCACGAGCCCGAGGTTGATCGAGATGACCGCCATGGCCCACACGAAGTAGCTCACGCCCTTCGAGCTCTCGGCGCCGACGACGTCGTAGACCGTGATGGGCCCGCCGATGGTCGACAGGCTCACCTTGCCCTCGACCACCCGCTCCACGCCGACGACGATGAAGCGGATGACGTCGTAGGTCTCCTGTAGCGCGCTCATGAGCGCGAAGCGGAGGCGCCGCGGGTGATCGACCGAGACCTCGGGGACCGTCGGCGCCCACTGGCGCGCGCGCACCGAGAAGCGCGCCGTGCGCTGACCGTACTCGTCGGGCCCCTCGTCTCGGCCGAGCGCCACCGTGCCGCTCTTGCGGAGCCCGCCGCGGGTCCAGGTGACCACGTGGCTCCGCTCCTTCTCGGCGAGCAGGCGCTCCACGAACACCGACCACGCCGCCACCTCGTTCCCGTCGACCTCCACGATGCGATCGCCGGGCCGCAGCTCCGCCCTCCACTCGGGCGAGCCCTCGGGCACCTCGGCCACGTAGAGGTCGGCGGCCTCGATGCCGGTGCGGGCCGTCACGTCGCCGTGCCCGATCTCGGGCGTGAGCGCGGCCACGCCCGACTCGAAGACCGCCATGTCGGCGAGGCCCCCGAGCGCGCGCGGCACGCTCACCGGCCGGAGGAAGGTGACCGGCACCGTCTCGCCGCGGTTCTCGCGGAGCAGGCCCTCGAGGTCGTCGAAGGTCTTCACCGGCCGGCCGCGGACCTCGGTCACCAGATCGAAGGTGCGGAGCCCGGCGCGATACGCGGGCGAGTCGGGGCGCGCCACGCCGATGACGGCGGCGGGCCGGTTCGGCAGGATGCCGATCTCGCCGACCTCGTCGGTCACCTCGAGCGGCCGATAGATGGTCTTCTTCTCGGGGGTGACCGTGACCTCGAGCTGCTCGTTGTCGCGGAAGACCTTGAGCTTGAGGTCCTTGTTGGCGCTCTCGGCGATGATCTTGTGCAGCTCGACGTAGGTGCCGACGCGCGCGTCGTCGACCTCGAGGATGCGATCGCCGGGCTTGAGCTTGCCCTCGGCGGGGTGGCCGGGGAGCACGACGCCCACGGTCGGAGGCTGAAAGCGCGCCTCGCCGGCGAAGACGCCGAAGTAGAGCAGCACCGGGAAGAGGACGTTCATCGCCGGGCCGGCCATCACGATGATGACCCGTCGATAGAGCGGCTGCGCCTCGAAGGTGCGCTTCTTGTCCTCGGGGAGCACGGGCTCTTGCCGGTTCTCCTCGAGCATCTTCACGAACCCGCCGAGGGGCAGGATGCCGACGCAGTACTCGGTCTCGCGCCCCCGGAGTCGAATGATCTTGGGCCCGAAGCCGATCGAGAAGGTCAGCACCTTCACCCCGAAGATCTTCGCCCACACGAAGTGCCCGAGCTCGTGAACGAAGATGAGCACCGAACAGAGGAGGGCGAAGTACAGCAGCTCCACGGCGGGTTCGTATTACTCGATCGCTGCACGCACGGCGACCGGGGGGTTGCGGGGGCCTACCGCACCCCCCATCGCGACCGAGCCTCGCGGGCCGCGGCGTAGATGGGCAGGTAGCGGGCGGCGAGCGCGCGCCAGTCGCGGGAGCGGACCACGTGGGCCCGCCCGTCGAGGCCGAGGCGCCGCTGGAGCCCGGCGTCGTCGAGCGCTCGTTCCAGGGCTCGCTCGAGGTCGACCCCATCGCCGGCGCGGAAGAGGAGCCCGGTCTCGCCGTCGGTGATCAGCTCGCGGAGCCCGCCGACGTCGGAGCCGACCACGACCTTGCCCATGCTCATGGCCTCGAGGGGCTTCAAGGGCGTGACCAGGTCGGTGAGCCTCGAGGGCTCGCGCGGGTAGACGAGCACGTCGGCCACCGAGTAGAGCGCGGGCACGTCGGCGGGCGGGACCTTGCCGGCGACGACCACCTTCCCCTCGAGGCCGAGCCGCGCCACCTCCGCCCGGACCTCGGCCAGCGCTTCGCCGGAGCCGGCGATGAGCCCGCGCACGTCCTCGCGCCGGTCGGTCAGCCGTCGCAGGACGCCGAGGAGGCGCGTGACCCCCTCGAAGCGAAAGAGGCTGCCCACGTAGGCGACGACGCGCTTGCCGGTGAGGCCGAGGCGCGCCGCCATCGCCTCGTCGCGCGGCCTCGGCGTGAAGCGCGCCGTGTCGACCCCGTTGGGCACGACGAAGAGCCGGTCGCTGGGCACGCCGCGATCGAGCAGCTCGCCCCGCAGGCCTTCGCAGAGGACGACGACCGCGTCCGCCACGCGGCAGAGCGCCGACTCGGCCGCGCGCACGGCCCGGTAGCGCGCCGACCCTCGCCCGGCCTTGCCTTGCTCTTCGGCGGCGTCCTCCCAGAGCGCGCGCACCTCGTAGACGCTGGCGACGCGAGCGCTCCTGCGCGCGCGGCTCGAGGCGAACCCGGCGATGCCCCAGAGCACCGGCGAGTGGGCGTGGATCACGTCGACGGGCGCGGCGTCGTGGAGCTCGAGGATGCGCCGGCCGGTGGCGACGACCTCCCCCAGCTCGCGGTAGCCGGGGATCCTGCGCAGCTCCCGGCGGCTCGTGGGGGCCATGGTCCGATGGTGGTAGGTGCCCTCGATGGGCCCGGCCGGCGACGTCTGCCGCGGGCTCGTGAGCACCTCGGCCTCGAGCCCGAGCGCGGCCTGCTCGGCCACGATGGCGGCGGCGCGCGTCGTGTAGCCGGCGACCACCGGCAGCGACCGATCGAGGACGTGGAGGACCTTCATCGGTGCTCCAAGTGATTGGTGGACCGGCGCGGCTCCGGCGTGGAGGCGACGCCCGTTCGCAGGGTCGGCTGCGCGCGCCCGGCCAGCTCGGCGAAGGCGAGCAGGCAGAAGCCGAGGTGGTAAGGCCGCAGCTCGCGGTCGATGGAGAGGCACGAGGGCCGCCCGAGCCTCGCCCCGAGGTCGAGGTGCAGGCCCGAGAGGCTCGCGAGCTTGAGCGGGTAGACGAGCGCTCGCAGCGCCCCGCGCCGCTTCACCGATCGCCAGATCACGCCCGCGTCCGGGTGGGCCAGGGGCTCGCCGATCTCGTTGTCGTCGAAGAGCCAGCTCACCCCCCGCGCGACCGCGGCCGTCGCCGGGATGCCCGTGGCCTTCTCGAGCGGCAGGAGCGCGAGGGGCGCCATCCCATCTTGATGGACCGAGTAGACGGGGTAGAGGTCGACGACGTCCCCCGTCTTCGTGTCGTAGTGCCAGGCCCATTGCCCGCGCCGGCCCTGCCCTTGGAGGAGCAACGATCCGATGCTTCGCGCCGCCTCCAGCGCCTCGGCGTCGCCCGTGACCTCGTGCTTTCGCAGCGCGGCGACGATGGCGTAGACCTGCGCGTCGAAGAACCCGAGCCTCTGGCGCGCCCGGCTTCGCAGGGTCGAGCGCCCGAGGTCGATGGGCCTCGCGAAGCCGACCAGGCCCGACTCGCCGCGGTGCGAGAGCAGCCTCGCGAAGGCGCCGTCGAGCCGGGCGCGCACCTCGTTCTCTCGCCCCACCCCGGCCGCCAGCGCCTCGGCGAGCCCGATGGCCACCCACGCGAGCTCGGTCGAGTGAACCGTGTCCCCCCCGCGGATCTTGCGGACGTCGTCGTGCTCGAGCAGCGCGGCGAGGGCGCGCTCGGCCAGCGCCCGATGGTCGCGCGCCGCGGCCCAGAGCGTGAGCCCGAGCGCGCCGGCGTCGTCGGCCCCGGCGAGCGTCGCGTCCAGCGCCTCGAGGAGCGCCCCGCGATCGACGGTGGTCGAGAGCCCATGGGCCTCGGCGCGCTCGAGGCCGAGGGCGGTGATGGCCGTGTAGCGAAGGCTCGTCCCCTCGCGCTTCAGCGCCTCTCCGCGGAGCCGGAAGACGACGAGCCCGCTCGCGGGGTCGATCATCTCGGGCAGGCGCGCGAGCGCGATCGAGCACAACGCGCGCACGTTTTCTTGGAAGCGATCGAGCTGACCTGGCATGTGCCCTTCGATGACCGAAGGGCGCTTCAGGTCGCGGGTCCCACCCGCTTCCTGGAGAGCAGGGCGACGACGACGCCGAGCACGATGGTCGCCCCGGCGAAGACAAACTCGGCCTTGTCGGCGCTGACGAACAAGAACAGCGACCCGATGGCGCCGAGCGCCGGCACGACGGGGCCGCCGGGGATGACGAAGCCACGCCGGCTCGGCGGGCTCCCCTCGTCGCCCTTCTTCGCGAGCTTGCGCCGGATGGCGATCACCGCGACGCACGTGAAGAAGTACTGGATGACGACGGTGATGTTGCTCATCCCGACGAGCTGCCGGTAGTCGAAGAAGAGCGCGAGCACGGCCGTGAGCCCGGTCGTGACGAGGATGGCGACGTAGGGCGTCGACCACCTCTCGTGGACCTTGGCGAGCGGCGCCGGCAAGAGCCCGTGGGCCGCGATCGCCTCCGCGTAGCGCGGCGAGCCGAGCGCGCTGCCGGCCGTGAAGCCGCCGATCGAGATGAAGCTCCCGATGGCGACGATGAGCCCGATGGTGGGCCCGAGGTAGCGCGCGCCGTCGAGCAGGGGATGTTGCGAGTCGGCCCCCAGGCTCGGGTAGCTGGCGACGAGCACGGCTTGTACGAGCACGAAGAGGAGCGTCGAGCCGAGGAGCGCGCCCATGGTCCCGAGGGGAACGTTGCGGCGCGGGTTGGCCGTCTCGCCCGCGGTGACGGGCGTGACCTCGAAGCCTTGAAGGGGGAAGAGCGCGAGGTAGATGCCCTGGCCCACGCCGGCCGCGCCGAGGGGGAGCGCGCCGCCGAGGTGGCCGGCCTTCATGGCGAAGACCGCCACCGCCAAGAAGCAGAAGATGGCCCCCAGCTTCCCGATGACGACCAGGTTCACCACCCACGCGCCTGGTTTGACGCCAAAGTAGTTCACCCCCCCGAGGGCCAGGATCATCGCGACGCAGAGGGGCTTCTGGATCGACGCCGGGACGCCGAGCAGCTCGACGAAGAACGTCGTGTTGGCGGCCCAGCTCACGAACGTGTTGGCCCAGCAGTACCAGCCGATCAGAAAGCCCGCCTTCTCTCCGAAGGCGTGGCGCGCGAACACGTAGGCGCCGCCGGTCTCGTCGAAGCGCCCCGAGAGCTCGGCGAAGCAGAGCGCGACCGGCAGGAGCAGGACGGCGCAGAGCAGGTAGGCGAGCGGTGACCATCCCCCCATCGCCCGGTGCATGTCGTCGGGGAGCGCGAAGACGCCCGAGCCGACGGTCGCGTTGACGCCGATGCAGAGCACGTCGAACAGCGTGAGGCGCCGTCGGGCATCGCTCTTCGAGGGGCGCTCGGCTTCGCTCACGAGGTGCGTTGGTTCTCCGGCCGAGGGGCAGGGTCAAGCCCGTTCGGCGAAGGCACCTTGGGCCAGCGGGCGACGAAGCGCGCCCCGCCGTCCTCGGGCCGCTGGTGTCTGAGGCTGCCCCCGTGCCGCTCGACCCAGCGCGCGGCGATGGCGAGGCCGAGCCCGGTGCCCGGGTGCTTGGCGTCCCTCCCTCGCCCCGTGACGAAGGGCTGGAAGAGCGTGGCCTCGATGGCCGGGGGCACGCCGGGGCCGTCGTCTTCCACCGTGACCTCGATGGCGTCACCGGCCTCGGCGAGCCGGCAGCGGACGAGGCGCGCGGCGGCGATCGAAGCGTTGTGGAGGAGCACCGTCGTCACATCGTTGAAGGCCCCACGATCGACGTCGAGCGAGAGGCCGGCGGGCCCCGTGACCTCGATCTCGCGGGCGTCGTCGCCCTCGCCCATCATCCTTCGCACGTTGCCCGCGGCCAGCTCGAGGGCGGGCTTGGCCTCGACCTCGGTGATGTCGAGGGGCCTCGGTTTGCCGTAGCGGAGCAGGTCGTCGAGGAAGTGCTTGGCCCGATCGATTTGCCCTCGCAGCGCCTCGATGGTCTCCGGGTCGGCGCCCTGTCGTTCGAGGAGCTTGGCGTGCGCGGCGATGACGCCGAGGGGGTTTCGGATCTCGTGGGCGACCGCGCTCGTGAGCTTGCCGATCTCGGCGAGGCGCTCGGCGTGGTCGGCGCGCACCTCGCTCTTCTCCACCGCGTCGGCCAGATCGCGCACGCCGATGGGGTTCTTGAACAGGCGCCTCCCCGCGTTCTCGACGACCAAGAGGCGCGCCGGATCGAGGGGCAGCGCCGCCAGGAAGACGACGAGCATCACCCAGGGGATCGACCGCCCTCCGTGGGGCGCGAGGTAGGGCATGAGCTTGAAGAGCGCCGTGAGCCCGATGGACGAGAGCGCCGCCGTCAGGGCCGCGTACGCGAGCCCTTGCCGCACCACGTCTCGCGCGCGGCCTCGCTCGACGCCGAGGGTCGCGTGGCTCGCGAGCAGGATCGCGCAGAGGAGCAGCGGCGAGGCCATCCACACGTCGCCGAGGCCGAAGACGCGGAGCGCGATGACGCCGCCGCCGCCCAGCGAGGCGAGCGTGGCGCCGGCCGCGAGCTCGGCCCTGCGCCACCGCTCGACGCCCCTCTCGGCCAGCGCCGCGCGGCCGAGCCATAGGACCAGCGCCGCCGCGGCGGGGGCGGCGCCGATCGCGATCGGTAGGAAGAGCGGGCCGGGGGCGCGGGCGTCGGGCGAGTAGATGAGGCGGGGTGCGATGGCGCCGAGCAAGGCCACGGCGAGCGAGACCAGATAGCCGGCGCGGACCCACCCTCGCTTCTCGGCGCGCGTGACGTCGACCCCCGCGTGGAGGAACGAGCCGCAGAGGAGGAAGCCCGCCGGGAGCACGCGGTCGGCGACCCCGCGGGCCCAGGGAGTGTCGAGCAGGATGAGCCCGGTGACCCACAAAGAGAGCGAGAAACAGAGGCTCAAAAGCCCCTTCGGTGTGGCGCGGCCCAATCGAAAGGCCGTGATGAGCACGGTCGTCGAGACGGCCCAGAGCGGGTAGAGGCCGAGCGCGGCAAACTCGCTCATCGGCCGGGGCCTTTCGCCATCGCTCTCGAAATGGTCGGGTTGTCGCGTGGCATTCGGGGCTCGGTGGGTTAGATCCACGGGGAAGGGAGACTCCCCGATGACGACAGGTTACCGCGCATCCTCACTCCCTCTCTTGCCCTTGCTGGGCGCTGCTCTGTTTGGCCTCACGGGCTGCTTCGATTGGAAGGGTGGGGCGACCAGCGAGGGCGCCGCCGGCGCCACGACGACCACCACGACCGACGCCGTGGTCTCGACGCTCACCGAGTCCGAGCTCGCCACCCTCTGCGACAACTACGCGAGCCGCGTCGGTGGCTATGGGCCCCAGACCTGCACCGACGGCTCCACGGTGAACCGAACCAGCGGTAGCCAGGCCCAGTGCGTCCAAAATTCGCAGGACAGCAACACCGAGTGCATGTCCACCGTCTCGGCCTGGGGCTCTTGCGCCACCCTGCTTCAAGAGGCGGACCCCTGTGACGGCAGCTCGCTCCAGGCCGCCCAGACCTCGGCCTCGTGCACGGCCTATTACGCGAGCGGGACCTGCTCCAACATCAATTGAGGCTTCGAGCGGGAGAGGCGCGCGGGCTTTCGGCCGTGGGCGCCGAGCACGGGCGCCGAGCCCTCGGGGAAGTAGAGCTTGGCGAGGCGCGCGAAGCTCCGCTCCGTCTCGCGCTGGAAGAAGGGCCGGAACGCCACCCGATCAAGGAGGCGCCCGAGGGCCCCCCAGCGCACCTCGTAGGTATACGAGGTCGAAAGCTCCACCGTGCCGTCGCCCTTGGGTAGGTAGAGCCAGAGCCCCACGCCGCGGCGGATGAGCGAGCGCACGTCGTCGGACCAGAACTCGAACGTCGATTGCTTCAAGGGCCGGTGGAGCTTGTAGCGGCCGCCGCCGCGAATCGTGGCGACCACCAAATCACGCTCGTAGATCATCTCGGTGCCGGTCTCGATTTCATCGGCCAGCATCTCGATGCGGCTGAAGCGATGATCCCAGGTCGGGTGGCGGAGGTGGTCTTGCGTCACCTCCCACAGCTCCTCGACCGAGGTGCGGAGTCGCACCGAGACGTGGAGCGGCCTGGGCCGTGACGAGGCGGGGAACGCGAGCGCGATCGCCTCCATGGCGGCCACGCTCAGGCACCCTGCCGACATGAGCCCGAGCACGGCGCGGAGCCAGGAGGGCGCGGCGGGAGCGAAGGAGATGCCCGACGGCAGGCTGGCCCAAGGAGCCGTCTCGAGGACCAGCGAGCGGAGGTAAGCGCCGGCCATGATGCTGAGCACGATGTGGGCGAGGTACTCGCCCGGCGGCAAACCCCCCTGGCTCTTGCGAGACGCGGGCTCGACGAGCACATCGGCGATGGCGACCCCGATGTCGACCACGAAGAGCAGCCCGAAGACCGCGTACCAGAGCCCCGCGAAGCGCAGGTTGGGGACGATGGCGAACTGGGCCGCGTAGACGACCCCGCGCGCGACGTGGAGCCATCCTTCGGTGCGCGACTCGGGACGAGCAGAGAGCTTTGCCTGGTGATGGTGGAAGTAGGCGATGTCGAAGGCTCCGAGGAGGCCCATCGCGAGGAGGAGAGTGCAGGCGGTCAGCATGGCGATGGCACCCATCGCAAGGCACGGGCCAGAGCGTCGCGCCCGCCGACTCCGCGCGCGAGCCTGCGCGCGCAAATCGAGGATCGCGCCGGCCAATCGCTCGATTTGTCTTCGCAAAGCGCGGTCGTCCCCGCCCCGGGATCGATTTTG
>FTCO01000145.1_pt1 | contig 16961 bp, 9 predicted proteins | sample 1639701 | NCBI WGS metagenome assembly FTCO01 (sample SAMEA3914869, study PRJEB12502) | metagenome | biome: forest; material: soil | place: USA | collected 2012-03-12 | depth 0.1 m | reverse complement strand
GTGCTCGAGCAGCCCATCAACGTGCAACCGGGCAAGTGTTACACGGTGATCGCGGGCGGGTTCGGCATCCAGCAGCTCGATGTGTCCATCGTCGCTCAACCGGCGCCCATGATTCCGCCGACGGTCGTCGCGCAGTCGCAGAGCCAGGGGCCGATGGCCACCGTGGGCGGCAAGGCGGCCGGCTGCGTGCGCAACCCGCTGCCCTTCGGCGGCCCGGCGAAGATTGTCATGAAGGCGACCCGCGGCGCCGGCATGGCCGCCGCGCAGCTGTACTCGAAGTAGTCGGTCGGGCCGGCCGCCTGACGGCCCGGCTTTCGCTAGACGACGCGCCGAGCTCCCCCTCTCGTCAGAAGGAAGGGCCGGCGCGTCGTGCATTTTCCATCTCTCTTCCAACCGTTGCCGAAGGAGCGCTTCGTCGACGCGACGGCCGAACGGAAGGCCTCGCTGCTCCTCGGAGACGTCGGGTGCCCGGGGTGCCTCCGGCGAGCCAGGGCGGCGCTCCTCCGGGTGCCCGGGGTGCGGCGGGTCTCGTTCGGGGCCCTGCGCGATCGGGTGGCGGTGCACCACGACGGGCGGCGAGCCGAGGCGCCGGGCCTCGTGGAGGCGCTGGTCGGCGCGATGCGCGCGGGCGGCTTTCGCGTCGAGCGCGCGACGGAGACGACGCCGGCCCGTGGCGAGCGCCGGAGAGCGCTGGCGCTGGCGGTGAGCGCGGGCGCCTTGATCACGCTGTCGGCCTTCAGCGGGCTCGGGCTGGCGGACGAGGCGGGGCTCGCGCCCGCGAAGCGCGATGCCCTCCGCGCGATCCTGGCGCTGGCCGCCGTGATCGGGGCGCTGGCCGCGCTCCGGACCGGCGCGCTGCGGCCGCCGAGGTCGCTGATGGCCCGGGTGGCGCTGCTCGGCGCGCTGATCCTCGGGCTCGTCGAGATCGTGACGGGCGAGGGCCCGAGGGTGGGCCTCGAGGCGGCGGCGTTCCTCGCCGTGTGGCGGGCGGCGCTCGAGCGGGCCTCGGAGCACGCGCGGCGGAGCGCGCGGGAGATCGCAGGGTCCCGCGGCGCCGGAGCGGAGGAGCCGCTACCGGGGCCGGGCGAGCGCGTGGTCGTGGCGGCCGGCGATCAGGCTCCCGCCGATCTCTGGCTCGAGACGCCGGCGCGCGCGCTCTTCTCGGGCCACCGCGGGCCCTCGGGGATGCGGTCGACGGCGCCCGCCGACCTCCTGCCGGCGGGCGCCGTGGCGCTCGAGCCGGGGGCCATCGGGAGGGTCGCCCGGCCGGCCCGCGCGGCCCTGGAGGCAGAGGTCTCGCGGGCGCTCGAGCGGGTCGACTCCCTCGCCGATCTGGGCCCCGACGAGGCTCGCCCCGGCGAAGGGTGGGAGGCGGCGGCGGATCAGTCGCTCGCCGCGGCGACCGGGGTGCTGGCGATCTTCGCGGTGGCGACCCACACGGCCCTCGGGGCATCGGCGGGCGACACGCTGGGGGGCGCGGCGCGCGTCGGGCTCGCCTCGGCCCTCGCGGTGCTGGCCTTGGGCGCGACGGCGGCGCCGGGGCTCGGCGGGCCCGCGGCGCGCGCGGTGGCGGTCCTGCGCGCCGGGGCCATGGGCTTGCTCGTGAAGGATCCGCGCGCCCTCGAGGCGCTGGGAGCCGCCACGACCGTGGTCCTCGATCGCTCGGGGGTGCTCACGACCGGCGAGGCCCAGGTGGCCAGCGTGACGCTCGCGGAGGGCGCGAGCCCAGCGCTCCTCGAGGCGGCGCGGGCCATCGAGGAGGTGTCGGCCCACCCGTCGGCCCGCGCGGTCGCCGCGTTCCTCGGTGGCCACCTGGAGAGCCTGGGCGTCGTCCCGGCGGCGCTGGGCGCGGGGGCGGCGGTGTCGGACGGGGCCTTCGGCGTGGCGGGGCGCGCCTCCGGCAGGGTGGTGGCCGTCGTCCCCGCCGCGCGGCTCTCCCCGGGCTCGCATGCGTCGGGCGCGAGCGCGCTCGTGCTCGATCGAGGCATGGTGGCGGCCACCCTCGCGCTCCGCGAGCCCCCGAGGCCCTCGGCCCCCGCGGTGGCCGCGGCCCTCGAGGCGCGCGGCTTCGCGGTGAAGATCGTGAGCGGCGCCACCGCCTCGGCGCTCCTCGAGGTGGCGGCCCCCGCGGGGCTGACGGGCACCGCGGGCCTCGATCGGCTGGGCAAGGCGCTCGTCATCAAGGGCCTACAGGTCGCCGGGGCGCGGGTGGCGCACGTGGGCGATGGATGGCGAGGGGACGCGACGGGCGCGGCCGCCGACGTGGCCATCGCCATCGCGCCCGGAGCCCTGCCGGGGGCCACGGCGGCGCCGCTGGTGATCACGGGCGCGCGGCTCTGGGGCCTGGTCGAGCTGGTCGACCTGGGTCGCGCGCTCGCGCGGGCGCGGGCGGCCGGGGTGGCGCTGGGGCTCTCGGCGCTCGCCGTCCTGGTCCCGGTGGCCACGGTGGGGTGCCTGCCTGCCCCCGCCGCGGCGGCCATCGGAGGAAGCGTCGCGCTCCTCACCGCGCTCGCGAGCACGCGGTTGCTCGCCCGAACCGCGCCGCCGCGGTAACATGGCGCCATGTTCTTTGCTTCACGCCGCCGCGCTTTTGCGGCCGCGGTCCTCACGGCCCTCGCGCTCGGCGCCGGCGCCGGGTGCGATGAAGAGGCGGCCTCGCCCTCACATGTGCACACGCCCGCGCCCAGCGGCGCGGCGCTCTCCTTCGACGGGACCTCGACGCTGACCCTGGCCCCCGGCGCCACGCACGCGCTCTCCATCACGGCGACGCCCGCGGCCGCGTACTCGGTGCGCTTCACGCTGCTCGGCGACGCGCTCGACGCCTTCCTCGATCAGTCGAACGTGACGGCCGACGGCGGCGGCCACGCGGCGGTGACCCTGCACGCGCCCTCGAAGGCGGCCACGTTCCACGTGCGCGCCACGCTGGTCGACGAGGCGGGGACCGCGGGGCCCTCCGCCGAGATCGCGGTGGCAGTGAGCGCCGACGGCTTCGGCGTGCTCAGCATCCAGCCCACCTACCTCGGCCATCGCCAGGTCGACACGTGGACGGCGACGGTGGTGGCGGGCTCGTCGTGCGCCGAGGTGACGCCGACCCTGCCGGAGGATCCGCCGGGGGGCCTCGTCGCCAGCGCGCCCGCGGGCGAGGCCATCGCGGTGAGCGGCGCGCCGGTCGGGCCGCCCCTCGCCGTCGTGGTGCGCGCCGGCCACTACGCCTTCGGGTGCACGGACGCGTCAGGCCTGTCTTCGGGCGGGAAGCTCTCGGTGACGGTCCCGGTGGTCGACCGGCCCCTCGACCTCTCGACGGCCGAGCTGTCGGTGAAGCTCTCGTTCGCGCCCGACCCCGACGACTACACGGCCCTGGTCGCCGACGCGGCCGAGGCGCTGGGCGAGGCCTTCATCCCCCAGGGCTCCAAGGAGGGCGCCGTCATCCTCAACGCCATGCAGGCGCAGGTGGCCGCGAGCGAGGTGTCCGACTTCACCCAGCAGCGCATCGACGGCGGCTGGGACGCGATCTCCACCGCGCACTTCGCGGCGCTCGACGTCCCCCTGCGCGCCCGCTGCGAGGCGTGGGCGATGGCGGGCATGCTGCTCCAGGACAGCTCGTTCGTGGTCAAAGTGAGCCCGGGGAGCGGCGCCGGGGAGGGCCAGGTGACGGTGGTCCGCTTCGGGAGCATGAGCGCCTACGCCGCCGGGGCCTCGGCCTCCGGCATGTTCGCCTGGAGCGCCGAGGCCGACGACTCGGTGCAGCTCGGCGGGGGCATCACCTTCCAGCCGACCCGGTTCGCCGGCGCCTCGTGCCTCGAGCCGGCCCAGGCCGACGTGCCCGCCGCCACCTCGGCGAGCGACGCCCTCGCGACCCTCGCCGACTGCCCCGGCCTCGCCGCCGAGCTGGGCTCGTTCGGGAGCTGCGGGACCGCGTGCGTCGAGGGGCTCTGCCGATCGGCCATCGCCGACCGCTGGTCGCGCGCCGTGGGCAGCTCGGCCAGCGCCGGCAAGCTCGGCACGCTGACGGTGGCCGCCGCCGCCAGCGCCACCGCGGGCGACGAGGCCGAGCCCGTGAGCCTCTCGGGCCACTGGCTCGGCAAGATCGACGACGGGACCCAATCCGCCACCGTCACCGGGGAAGTCGACGGGTCCCCCGCCCTGTAGACCTGCGAGGCCCCCTGCTCGCGAGAGGTGACTTGTAGCGCCTCCCCGCGGTCGGACGGGATCCTCACCCTGCCCTCGGACGCGGAGCCTCCGGCGCAGAGCCGTCGGAAGCTCCGCGGGGTGCTCGCTCGCTCGACCCGCTCTCGCACGATCGGGGGGCGCGTCCGCGCCCCCCCATACCCCCCGAGACATCGCGACCCGAGAGGTTGCGGAGGGGAGACGAGAAACTCTCCCCGAGGTGGACGAGGGCTCGCTATCCTCGCGGCGATGCGCAGCTCTTATTTTCTGAGGTCGTGTGCCGTTCTCGCGTTGGGGTTTGCGGGGGTCGCGAGCCTCACGCCGAGCTGTTCGAGCAGCGGGGGCGACGGTACCGGGGGGCACAAGACCTCCAGCACGGGCTCGGGCGGGAGCGGCGGAGGAGGCGGCGCGGGCGGCGGCGGCAACGTCCTCTTGCCGGGCGAGATCTGCTCCGACGCCACGGGGACCATCAAGCTCAGCGCCTCGCCTCCCGAGATCTTCGTGCCGACTTGCAAGAGCGGCGACTCGTGCACCGAGCGCACCGTGCGCATCGCCGCCGACCCCGACGCCTGCCACAAGAGCGCCATCACCTTCGCCTCCACCGACAAGGGCGCGGTCCTCCCCGAGGACACGTCGATCGACCTCCACCAGGGCTCGGTCGACGTGGTCTTCCACGGCGGGACGAGCGTCGGGGACTCGACCGTGAACGCGACCGTCACCTTCAAAGGCGACGGGGGCAAGACGCTGGGGACCGCCACCACGTCGATCGTGGTGCACACGATGGACGCGACCGTGCCGAGCTGTACCGGCACGGCGCAGACCCCGGCCCTGAAGGGCGGCGACATGGTGAGCCTCGGGGCCGCCTCCATCAGCCTGCCCGTGGGCGCCGACAAGCCCAACTCGGGCTCGTTCCTCTGGAGCGTGCCGCCCTTCGCCGCCACGCTCGCCTGCGGCAAGGACACGGTCCCCGCGGGCTACACGGCGCTCGGCCCGCCCATCACCTTCGGGCCGGTCACGCAGACCTTCCTCCGCGAGGTGCCGCTCGCCATCCCCATCAACCCGGCGCTCATGCCCTCGGCCGCGCACCTCCGCCACCTGCGCGTCGCCTACAGCGGGCCGGCGTTCGTCGCGCCGCGCACCGTGCCCATCGCCGACCCGCACATCGTCAAGACCAGCGACGGGGGCTGGGCCCTCCAGTTCAAGGCGCCCAAGCTCGGCACCTACCAGGCCGTCGTGAGCCCCGACGCGGGCAAGAAGACCTTCAAGCGCCGCATGACCCACCGCGCGGTCATGGGCATCTCCATGGGCGGCGGCGGCACGGCCAGCTTCGGCTTCCGGCACCACGACATGTTCGACGTCATGGCGCCCCTCGGTGGCCCCGTGAGCTGGACCTGGCTCCTCAACTACATCGAGACCAACCACCTCGGCGGCTTCCGGCCCATCGCCAAGGGGACGACGCTGAAGGACATCCAGCTCGCCTCGACGCTCTGCTCGAGCAACGCCGATTGCAAGAGCGACGAGACCTGCCTCGGCGTGCTGCCCGACACCACGCCTCCCACCCAGGGCAAGTGCGTCTTCCTCCCCAAGATGACGGACCCCTACGCCCACGCGCAGACCTTCAACACGTGGTGGTACGAGTACCCGAAGGCCGGCAACGGCGGCACCTTCTCGCGCCGCGACTACGTGCAGATCTTCCGCGACCTCGCCATCATGTATGGCAACCCCAACGGCGACAACCTCGCGGTCAATGGTGAGAACCTGCCCCCCGGCGTGCCGCCGCTCGACCCGAGCGTGGTCGGCGACCACCCGGGGAACGAGTGCGCCATCACCGTCGACCCCATCGACGGCGACCCCAACGAGTCGAAGCAACAGGAGCTCGATCAGAACTGCCCGGCCGAGCGCTGCGCGCACACGCTGACGCTCCAGAACTTCTTCGACGACGAGTACAACCCCGATGGCATCTTCCCCGTCATCACGGTCTGCGACGGCGACGACCAGAACCAGGCGCTGACCCCCTACTCGAACACCTGGCACTCGGATGGCAACGGCTACCCGCTCGAGGTCGGCCTCGCCGTGGACTACAACGGCAACGGGGTGCGTGACGAGCTGGAGCCCATCATCCGCATGGGCCACGAGCCGTGGCGCGACGACGGGACCGACGGCATCCCGAGCGCGCAGGAGGCGGGCTACTCCGCCGGCGTGAACGAGGACCCGGCGGGCGACGACTACAACCCGCAGTACAACCCGACCGGCACCGAGGGCGACCACCGCTATCAGACCGGCGAGCACTTCGACGACTTCGGGCTCGACGGGGTGAACAACACGAAGCAGCAGCCCGCCACGGGCTACGCGCACCCCGGCGACGGCTACGACGTCGGCGAGGGCGACGGGAAGTTCACGGTGAGCCGCGGCCTCCAGCGCTTCTGGGACCGCGACGCGCAGGGCATCGTCCGCCAGCAGGTCGACCCGGCCCAGATCCCCGGCGGCGACATGAACGACGAGGCCTTCTCGCGGATCGACCTGTGGACCGACGGCGGGACGCGCGACCTCTTCAACTTCGGCGTCGACGCCCAGCACCTGGTCGGCGCCTTCTCGGCGCGCGGCCGCGACGCGGTGTACTACACGACCTCGGTCGAGGCCCCGGGCTTGAACCCCCAGAACCTGAGCTTCTACGACCCGAGCCTCATCGACTACCGCGACGTGCCCGGCGCCGTGCTCCAGCGCTACGGCCACATCGACCCCACGCAGGACGACATCGACTCGGGCTCGGGCCAGCACGTCGGCTCCGCCATCGAGCTGACCAGCCGTCTGCAGGGCGCCTTCTACTACGTGGGCTCGCGCTGGAAGAGCCACACCGAGCTCAGCTACCAGGTCGACGACACCCCCGACGCGGCCGATCCCAACGCGCCCGAGTGCGAGCAGCTCGGTACTTGCACCATCAACTTCACCTCGAAGGGCGGCCGCACCGGCCCCGTCGGCATCAGCCTCCCGCCGGGCTACGCCAACAAGGACCTGAAGAACATCAGGTACCCGGTCATCTACCTGCTCCACGGCTACGGCCAGTCGCCGACCGACCTCGAGGCGGCCATCGTCCTCCTCAAGAACTGGATGAACAACCCGGTGCAGAGCGGCGCCAACCGCCTCACCAAGGCCATCGTCGTCTACGTCGACGGGCGCTGCCGGACCAACCCCGATGGAAGCTCGGAGTGCATCCGCGGCACCTTCTTCGCCGACAGCCCCATGAAGGGCGGCGCGCAGGACGAGACCTGGTGGCTCGAGCTCATGCAGTACATGGATCAGAACTACCGCACCCTCCCCGAGGACACGGTCGACTGGAACGAGTGACCTAGCCCGCGGGCGGCTCGAGGCGAGAGACCAGCAGCTCGAGGGCCAGCTCGGCGCGCCGCGGGAGCTCGAGCTCGCTCTCGACCTCGGCGCGGCCCTCGAGGGCGAAGCCGAGCTCGTGGAGCGCGCTCTCGAGGAGGAAGGCCTCGAACAGGATGGCCAGCTCCTCCTCGTCGCCCGGGATCAGCCCGCCGGGGATGGCCACGGCCCGGTAGGCGCCCAGGAACGACATCGAGACGCTCGACCACCAGAGCTGCGCGAAGGGCCGGGCCGCCGCCTGATCCTCGGGGCGCACGCGGGCTGGGTCGAGCAGCGCCGCGAACGCGGCCTCGTGGAACGAGCGGACGAGGGACGCCGCGTCCCGGAACGGCGAAGCCTTGCGGCGGCGCTCCGAGGGTGGGCGACGGCGATCCCCTCCGAGGTCCTTGAAGGCGAAGTCACCGGCGGTGGAGAGGACCTTGCCGAGGTGGAGGCCGCCGAGGATGCGCGCGCGGCGCGCCGTGAGGGGGCGATCGAGCAAGGCCCGGAAGCGCTTGCCGAGGGTCCCCTCCGCGGCGAGGAAGCGCGCGGACAGGGCCGCGAGGCCCTTGCCCCCGCGCCGCTGGACGAGGCGGCGGCAGCGCCCGGCGAGGTTTCGCATGGTCTGGTAGGTCGAGCGCTGGTCGAAGGGCGTGCAGCCCTCGGCGGCGAAGGCGGGCGGCGCGTCCTCGCCCCCGAGCGCGAGCTGGACCTCGGCGAGCCGGCGGCCGAGGAGCGCGACGGCCTCGAGGTAAGGTCCGATGAGCTCGCGCGCCGGTTGAAGGATAACCTCGCCGGTCCTCGCCAGGGCGCGCTCGAAGTAGCGGCCCAGCTCCCCGTGCGCCTGCTCCGAGGCGAGGAGCTCCGCCGGCACGAAGGCCCGCGCCAACACGATGGGGACCGGATCCTTGCCGGGCTCCTCGCACACCACCGTGGAGATCACGCGCGCCACCGCCGCGCTGGAGACCCCGCGCGAGGCCAGGCGCTCCGCCAGCTCGAGGGCCGGCCCGGGGCCGTCGTCGAGCCTCCGTGAGACGTCGAGGAAGCAGGGCTCGCCGAAGAGGTGGAGGGCGCCCGGCAGGCCGTGCAGCGAACGCGGGCCCTCGGCGGAGACCGAGCCTTCCAGGCCCGCCCTCGTGCGTGTCTCGTGATCGGGTGACAGCCAGGGCCGCACGACCACCGAGCGGCCGCGCAGCTCCCCGCCCGCGAGCAGCGCCTCCACGAAGGCGCGGCGCGCGGGGGGGTCGGCGAATGGGTCGACGATCACCGACGCGCCCCGCGGGCTCTCGAGGCTCGCCAGCACCGCGTGAGGAGAGCGGCGCGACACCTCGCTGCCGGCCGGCTCCTCGGCGAGGCCGAGCAGGTAACGCTCCGAGTCGCCCTCCGCCAGCTCGACGCGCACGACGACCAGGCAGCCCGCGAAGCCGGGCAGCGCGAGGGCGTCGGCGAGCTCGGCGCGCTCGACGCGCCTGCCCGAGCCGGCGAACCAGCGGCGCGATCCGAGGTAGTGGCCGAGCGCCTCGGCGAGGGCCGCGCGGTCGTCGCGCGACCACTCGGATCGAGGCAGGGCCTCGAGGGGGGCGCCGGCCACGAGCGCGGGGGGCTGGTAGTCGACGGCGGGCGCGTCGCTGCCGGGCTTCGGCGCCTCGAGCGACAGCCAGAGGAAGCCGCGCCCACCCAGGGTGAGCCGGTAGGGCGCGTCCTCGATGACGGGCAGCGCCGCGCAGCCGAGGAGCTCGACGGGCACGAGCCCCGCGAAGGCCGAGAGGTCCAGCTCGACGGGCTGGGGGAAGCGCGAGAGGTTGAAGACGGCCAGCACCGTCTCGCCGTCGAGCTTGCGGACCAGGGCAAGGACGCGCGGGTTCTCGGGGTCGAGGACCTCCAGCGTGCCGCGGCCGAAGGCGGGGTGTCGCTTGCGAAGGGCGATGAGCCGTTTGTGCCACCAGAGGAGCGAGCTCTCGCGGAGCTGCTGCGCCTCCACGTTGACGGCCTGGTAGTGGTACTCCGGGTCGACGACGACGGGCAGGACGAGGCGCTGGGGGTTGCACCGCGAGAAGCCGGCGTTCTTCTCGGCGCTCCATTGCATGGGCGTGCGCACGCCGTTGCGATCGCCGAGGTAGACGTTGTCGCCCATCCCGATCTCGTCGCCGTAGTAGAGGACGGGTGTGCCCGGGAGCGCGAAGAGCAGGGCCGTCAGCAGCTCCACCGTGCGCCGGTCGTTGCCGCACAGGGGCAGCAAGCGGCGGCGGATGCCGAGGTTGATGCGCGAGGCGGGCTCCTCGGCGAAGGCGCGGACCATGTAGTCGCGCTCCTCGTCGGTCACCATCTCGAGGGTCAGCTCGTCGTGGTTGCGGAGGAACAGCGCCCACTGGCAGCCCGGCGGGGGCTCGGGGGTCTGCCTCAGGATGTCGACGATGGGGAAGCGGTCCTCCATGCGGACGGCCATGAAGAGGCGCGGCATCACCGGGAAGTGGAAGGCCATGTGGCACTCGTCGCCGGCGCCGAAGTAGGCGGCGGCCTCCTCCGGCCACTGGTTGGCCTCGGCGAGGAGCATGCGGCCCGGGAAGCGCGCGTCGACGCGGGCGCGCAGCTCGCGGAGGAAGGCGTGGGTCTCGGGGAGGTTCTCGCAGGTCGTCCCCTCGCGCTCGTAGAGGTAGGGCACCGCGTCGAGCCGGAGCCCATCGACGCCGAGGCCGAGCCAGAAGTCGATGACCTCGAAGAGGGCCGCGCGCACGTCGGGGTTCTCGAAGTTGAGGTCGGGCTGGTGGGCGAAGAAGCGGTGCCAGTAGTAGGCGCGCGCGAGGGGATCCCAGGTCCAGTTCGAGGGCTCGAAGTCGCGGAAGATGATGCGCGCGTCCCGGTAGCGGTCGGGGTCGTCGCTCCACACGTAGTAGTCGCGCTCGCGGGAGCGCGCCGGGGCGCGGCGCGCGCGCTGAAACCACGGGCTCTGGTCGGAGGTGTGGTTCAGGACCAGCTCGGTCACGACGCGGAGGCCGCGGGCGTGGGCTTCGTCGAGGAAGCGGCGAAAGTCGGCGAGGGTGCCGACGTCGGGGTGGACGCTGAAGTAGTCCGAGATGTCGTAGCCGTCGTCGCGCAGCGGCGAGGGGTAGAAGGGCAGGAGCCAGAGGGCGGTGACGCCGAGGTCCTCGAGGTAGTCGAGCTTCTCGATGAGGCCGGGCAAGTCCCCCATGCCGTCGGCGTTGCCGTCGAAGAACGAGCGGACCCGCACCTCGTAGAGGACCGCGTCCTTGTACCAGTCCGGCTCGTGACCGAGCGCGCCGTTCCTCGCGCCGAGGCCCCCCCCGTGGATGCTCATGGTCCCTCCGTGAAATCGCCCAGGCTCGCGGGCGCGCCGAGGGCGCGCGGGTCCTCGCCCGAGCGACCGTAGAGGCGCGTGACGCGGGCGAGCTTGTCGGCGAGAGGCCGGCCCATGGCGCCGGAGCGCACGCGGAACCGCCAGTTGCCCCCGCCGGTCGCGGGCGTGTTCATGCGCGCGGTCGAGCCGAGCCCGAGGAGGTCCTGCGCGGGCAGGATGGCGGTGTCGGCGACCGAGCCGAGCGCGGCGCGGACCAGCGCCCAGGCGATGTGGCGCGGGCTCGCGTCGAGGTAGGTGAGGGCCGCGCGCCGCTCGTGGCGAGGGGCGTGCGAGAACCAGCCGGCCGCCGTGTCGTTGTCGTGGGTGCCCGTGTAGACGACCGCGCGGCGCGGGTGGTTGTGGGGCAGGAACCCCAGCGAGGCGTCGTCGTCGCCGAAGGCGAACTGGACCACCCGCATCCCCGGGAGCTGGAGCGCGTCGCGCAGGTCGCTCACCTCCTTGGTGACGAGGCCGAGGTCTTCGGCGACCAGCGGCAGCGCGGCGTCGGGGGCGAGGCCGAGCTCGTCGCGGATGGCGTGGAAGAGGGCGGCGCCCGGTCCCGGGTCCCAGGTGCCGACCTCCGCCGTGGGGCACGAGGCGGGGATGGTCCAGGCCCGCACGAAGCCGATGAAGTGGTCGAGGCGCAGCGCATCGACGCGGCCGAGGGTGACGCGCACGCGGTCGCGCCAGAAGCGGTAGCCGTCGTCGGCCATCGCGGACCAGCGGTAATGGGGGTTGCCCCAGCGCTGCCCCGTGAGGCTGAAGTAGTCGGGCGGCACGCCGGCCACGACCTCGGGCGCGCCGTCTGCGTCGAGCCGGAAGAGCTCCTGGCCCTGCCAGACGTCGGCGCTGTCGTGCGCCACGAAGATGGGCACGTCGCCGAGGAGCGCGATGCCCTTGTCGTGCGCGTAGCCGCGGAGCGCCTGGAGCTGGTCGTGGGCCCAGCGTTGCACCGTCTCGTGGAAGGCGATCTCGTCCTTCAGCTCGCGCCGGGCGCGCTCGAGGGCGAGTGGCTCACGGCGGCGGAGGGGAGCCTCCCAGGTCGTCCACACCTTGCCCTGGTGGGCGCGGTGCAGCGCCGCGAAGAGCGCATAGTCCGGGAGCCAGTGGCCCGAGCGCGCGTGGAAGGCCTCCTGGGCTCGCTGCTCCTCGGGCCGAGCGCGCGCCTGCGCCGCGGCGAAGGCTCTGCGCAGGGCACGGTCGCGGAGCTTCTCGGCGGCCGGGAGGTCCGCGTGGTCGGGGTCGGGGTCGGCGGGGATCGTGAGGTCCGCGGCGCCCAGCAGCCCATCCTTCGCGAGGGCGTCGAGGTCCACGAGGTAGGGGCTCAACGCGAACGCCGACACGGCGCTGTAGGGAGACCCTCCGTAGCCGGGGGGGCCGAGGGGTAGCCACTGCCACCAGCGCTGGCCCGCGGCGGCGAGGAAGTCGACGAAGCGGTGGGCGGGCGCGCCGAGGTCGCCCGAGAGGCGAGGCCCGGGCAAGCTCGTGAGGTGAAGGAGGACCCCGCTCGTGCGCTCGCCGAGCTTGGGGGGAGCCGAGGGGAGGACGGCGCGAGGATGAATCACCTCGCGGAGGCTTGGCACTTGAGAGCCCGCGGTCAACCGGGGGACCGCCGAGCGCGCGCACGCCCGGGAGCCGGGCTCAGGGGCGCGGGGCGAGCAATGGCTGCGCGGCGCGCAAGCTCGGCGAGGCGCTCGGCTCGTCGGGGAAGCTGCCGTCGCGATCGGGCCAGAGGAGCTGCAGGGCGTCGAAGGGCTCGCCTGCGTAGTAGCGAACGGCCTGTCCGAGGTATTCGCCGAAGCAGCTCGGGTCGACGGGGGCGAGGCGAACGTCGTAGCCCTCGAGCACGTCGCCACGAACCGAGCCGGCGGTGAGCGGCAGCCCGCTTCGCGTGGCCTCTCCGAGGGCCTGGAGCATCGAGCGCATGACCCCGAGCGGCAGGCCGAAGACGATGACCTCGGGCTGGCCGAAGGATCGGGTGAGCCCGATCGTGTAGGCGAAGTCGGGCTCGCGCTCCTCGTCGCCCTCGGGGCTTTCGTCGTCCTCCTCGGCGTCGGTGACGAGGCACACGCGGTAGCCGTGGGCCTCGATCTGCTCCGCGAGCACGGCGCGCGCCGAGGCTGGCGCGGGCTCGTCCGGGAACGCTTCGTGGACCCACGCCGCGCCGCGTGCCGCCCTCCTCGCGGTCCACCCGGGGACGAGCCCGGCCTCCTCGGCCACCGAGTCGTCGCTCGCCACCACCTCGCCGAGGCTGACGAGCACGGGCTCTTCGCCTGTCCCCTCGCCGTGGTCGGCGTCGCAGAGGAACTGCCAGTCGCCGTCGAGGTCGTGGGTGACCTCGAGGATGGGGCCGCCCTGCTGGACATGGCTGCAGATGAAGACGGGGTCTTCAGGCGAGCGCGGGAAGGGCCAGTCGCGCATCGGGCTCTTTCACTCGCCGAAGGCGAAGTACACCGCCGAGAGGTGCCACTGCCCCCCGTCGACCACGGTGGAGATGGTCCACGAGAGCTGGTGGTCGCCAGGCGTGGCGAAGGGCGCGGCCGTCGAGACGAAGGGCGGCGTCTCGGTGCCCGGGCACCAGTTGGCGCGCGACGCCTTCACGCTCCCCATGTCGCCGCAGGGGTTCTGCTCGCAATAGTCGAAGCCGGCGTCGGCCGGGCCCTGGTGGGCGACGGTGCAGTTGTCCTTGCAGTTGGTCCTCCAAGGGTCGAAGTCCTCGACCTTGGTGCCGTCGACCACCAGCGTCTGCTTGCGATGGCAGAACTCCTCGGCGGGCCCGATGCAGCCCGAGCCCTGCTGGGCCCCGCCGTGGCCCGTGGCGCGCCACTCGAGCCGCCCGCTCTTGGCGTCCTCGGGCACCGTGAAGCCGATGGGCGCGGGGCTCGCGGTCATGGTCTGGTCGCCGTAGAAGAGGGGGACCACCGCGAGCACCTTGCGGGGCGCGGGGCCGGGCACGAAGTCGATGTGGGCCGAGACCAGCCAGCCCCCGTTCGAGCCGCTGACCTTCCCCTCCCCGTCGGAGTAGGTGGGGATGGTGGTGCGCAGCGTGTGCTTGCCGGGCAGCCCGTTGGCCACGTCGGTGATGTCGATCTCGAGGTGGAGCGGCCCGCCGAACGGCGTGATGGCGCGCTCCAGCTCGAGGCCCGGCGGCCCGCCGTTGCTGCCGGGGTCGTCGAGCGAGAGCTCGAAATTGCGATCGAAGGCGTCGCAGTCCGCCGGCCAATTCTGCCCACTGGGCGGGGGGTCGGCGCTCCACTTCGAGAACGGGAAGCACGGCGACTCGAGGTCGACGACGAGCTTCACGCCGGCGAACGATCGGCTCCCGAAGTCGACGTCGGCCGTCACCATGTGGAAGTCGGCCTTGCTCGAGTCGCTGCCGATGTGCGCCGACTGCCAGGCCGTGAAGGAGTACGGATCGGCGTAGGTCGGCCCCGCGTCGTGCCCCGCCGCGCCGCCGGTCGTGCTGCCGGAGCCAGCGGAGCTCGCGCTCGATCCCGCCGAATCGCCCGACGAGCCACAGGCCCAGACGAGCGACAAGACCAGCGGCGCAAAGATCCAAAGACGTCGCATGACCCCTCCGACGTTAGAGCATTTCGCGCCCTGGCGCCTCGCTGCTAGGCTCCCGCGATGCGCGCACGGCGTCACGGGGGCCTGGTTGCTCTCGTCACGCTCGTCGTCACGGTCCCCGCGCTGGCCGCCGGTCCGCCGGTGGTGGTCAACGGCGAGCCCGGGACCGACGCGAGCCTGCTCCGTCGGGTGCGCGAGGTCGTCTCCCAGCGCCGCGCGGTTCGTGAAGACCTGCCCCCGCCGCTCGCCGAGGCCCTCTCCCCCGAGCAGGCCGCGCTCGCCGAGCGCACCGCCTCCATTCGCCTCGCCCTCAAGCGCGCCCAGCGGGCCGAGAGCGAGGCTGCCTGGGCCCAGTGCGTGCGCGAGGCCGCCTCGGCGCTCAGCGACGCCATCGAGGTGCTCGGTCAGGCCGGCGATCTCGGGCTGCTCCGCGACCTGCACGTGCAGATCGGCGCCTGCCTCACCCTCGATCAGAACGCGCCCAGCGCCCGGCCGCACTTCGTCGCCGCGGCCCTGCTCGACGAGGGGCCCTCCAAGGCCGGCGCCCACCGCGAGGAGGCCGAGCGCGCCCAGGAGAGCGCGCGCGTCGAGGTCACGGCCCGCAGCCGGGGCAAGGTCCGCATCGAGACGGCGCCCGCCGGCGCCGAGGTGTGGATCGACGGCCGCAAGGCGCCCGGCGTCACGCCCCTCGAGGTCGACGTGCGCCTGGGGGACCACTTCGTCACGGCCCGCCGCTTTCGCTTCGAGCCCCACACCGAGCTGGCCGTGCTCCAGCCCTCCGGCTCGCACCGCATCGTCCTCGACCCGGCGCGCCGCGGCACCTTGCGCGAGCAGCTCGCCGCGCTCGGGGCCGGGGCCGGTCCCCCTCCCGGCGTCGGACCGGGGGCCATCAGCGCCGTCCCGCCGCTCTCCGAGCTGAGGCTGGGCCGCGCGGTCTGGTCGCGCGCCGAGCAGGCCGTGGTCGTGAGCCGCGCGGGCGACGCCTATCGCGTCGAGGTCCTCGACGCCATCACCGGCCAGACCCTGCGCGCCTCTCGCGTCGCCTCCACCGACAGCGACGATGTCCTGCGCCGCGAGGTCTGCGACGCCCTCGGCGAGACCTGCGCCCCCAAGGCCGGCGGCATCCCCTGGTACGTGTGGCCCATCGCCGGCGCGGCGCTGGCCGGCGCGGTGGTGAGCACGACCTTCATCGTCAACGCGAGCCGCCAGTACCGCTTCTGCGCCGCTGGCGGCGCCGGCTGCTGAGTCACTTCAACAGGCCGCCGACGATCTCGAGGAAGCACTGGTCGGTGGTGACCGGGCAGGGGCCGGTGTCGGAGCCGGTCGAGAAGTGGAGGCCGTTCTGGCAGCTGGCGCAGGTCACGTCGAAGGTCGACGAGCCGAGGGGCTTGGCGAAGCCCGCCACGGCGACGAGGCTCGCCTCGCCGCAGCGATCGACGACGTGGTTGTCGCACGGGTTCTCCTTGGCCCCGTCGGTGCCCTCGTCTTGAAAGAAGGCCACGGCGAGGAAGGCCGCGTCGGGGTCGCCGAAGCCGTCGTAGCCGAGGCCGCCCGCGAGCGCCGTGTCGACGAGGTGGCCGATGGCGTAGGAGCCACACGAGGCGCTGTCGAGGGGCGCCCCGGCGTCGTCGACCGCGTCGCCGCAGGTCGCGCAGGCGGCGGCGATGTCGAGGTGCCGGCAGCTGCTCTTGGCGAGGATCTTCTCCGGCTCGGTCTTCGAGATGACGAGGAGCTGGGCCGACAAGGGCTTGCCGGGCGCGAAGCGAGCGTGGGGGATCCCCTTCTCGTCGAGCTGACATTGCTTGCGGATGGTGCAGGCCCCCTGCGCGTCGAACGTGCAGAAGATGGGGTCGTCGACGCACGCCTGCTCGTCGGCGCACGTGTTGAAGAACCCGGCGCAGGCGGCGCTGAGGATGTCGACGCCGTTGTCGCTGACCGAGACCTCGAGGTCGCGCGCGGAGCAGGCGGCGGGGAGGGCGCCGAGGCCGGCCACGGCGGCGACGGCGACGAGGAGCCCGACGAGGCCGCCGGCCGCCCGCCTCGAGATCAAGGCTCGTCGCCCCCGCGGAGCCCGTAGCGCCGGATGGTCCGGAAGAGCGTCACCCGGTCGACCCCGGCGCGGCGCGCGGCCTCCGCGACGTTGCCGCCGGTCTGCTCGAGGAGGCGCGCCACGTAATGGCGCTCGAAGCGCTCGAGCAGCTCGGCCTTGGCCGATCGCAACGGCAGCTCGTCGAGCCCCTCGAAGTCGGCGCCGCCCCCGGGTTTGCCGGCCGGCGTCTCGCCGACGAAGGGCGGCGGCACGCGCAGGATCAAGAGCTGCTCGAGGTAGTTCCGCAGCTCGCGCACGTTGCCCGGCCAGGCGTGGCGGCCGAGCTGGTCGAGCAGATCCTGGTCGGGCTCGACGTAGGCCCCGATGCCGCGCTCGCGCGCCACGCTCTCGAGCAGCCCGCGGACCAGGATGGGCAGGTCGTCGAGCCGATCGCGGAGCGGCGGCATGCGGACCTGGATG
>FTCO01000665.1_pt1 | contig 17032 bp, 11 predicted proteins | sample 1639701 | NCBI WGS metagenome assembly FTCO01 (sample SAMEA3914869, study PRJEB12502) | metagenome | biome: forest; material: soil | place: USA | collected 2012-03-12 | depth 0.1 m | reverse complement strand
CTGGGCCGTGACGTGTTCTTGGCGCTCGCCGCCATCGGCTGGGCCGACGGCAAGCTCGACGCCGAAGAGGCCGACGCCATCGTGCGCACCGCCCTCGAGGAGGGCCTCGAGCTCGAGGAGATCGAGGCCATCGAGAAGGCCACCAAGGAGCCCATCGATCTCTCGGTGATCGATCGCTCGAGCATGTCGAAGGCCGACCGGCTCTTCGTGTACGCCGTGGCCTCGTGGATGACGCGGCTCGACGGCGTGGTCCACGAGAAGGAGACCGCCGCGCTCGACAAGCTCGGCACCCTCCTCAAGATCCCGGCGAGGCCCCGCGAGCACGCCGACGCCATCTCCCGCGAGATCGCCGAGCTCGACGGCGATAGGCCCGCGCGCTACGAGCTGGGCAAGCTCAAAGAGACGCTGCGCACGCGCCTCGCCGACGCCCAGAAGGCGCGCGCCGCGGCCGGCGAATCGGAGTAGCGCTCAGGCGACCGCCCGCCGGCGCGGGTCGACGGGCATCGTGACGAACGTGCCGTAGCTCATGACGGTGAGCGACTCGTCGTCGAGGATGAGCACGCGCACGCAGCGGAGCGGCGACTCCTCGAGCAGGTCGGCGTAGGGGTCGAAGGGCGCGTCCTCGAGGGGGGGCAGGCTCGCGCGCAGAAACTCGTAGAGCCGCAAACGATGGCCGAGCACCACGCTCACGGTGGCGGCCACCTCGGGGCCGAAGAAGAGGTCGTGCGCCTCGGGGGCGATGACGAGCACGCCGACGTCGGTCACCTCGACGCGCCGGCCTTCGCAGAGCGCCTCGATGCGCTGGCAGACGCCCTCCTCCACCTTGTGGAAAGCAGCGAGTCGTCGCTGCTGCCCGGCCGTCAAGTCGGCCTCGTCACGCTCCTCCCACGGGCTCATCGGCTCCTCGCCTCCCACATGGCTTGCATGCACGTCCGCCGCCAGCGCTCGCGGCGAGCAAGGCGGAGACGGCGACAGGCTGGTCGGCGAGGGACGAGCTACTTCTTCGGGTCGGCCTTGCCGGCCGGGGCCGCGTCGATGGCCTTGATACCGAGCTCGGTCTGCACGCCCGCCTGCTGGCCTTGGGCCGTGCCGATGATGGCCATCTTCTGGACGCCTTCGCCGCGCGGAACGAGCTGCTTGCCGGTGTAGTCGAGCTTCTCTTTCCCCTGCGCCTCGAAGCGGAGGAGGCCGATCTTCTGCCCCTTGCCGGGCGGCCCGAGCTCGATGTCGGCGTTGGTCGCGTAGAGCCGCACGTCGACCGTGAGCGACGCGGTGTCCTTCGAGATCGAGTCGATCTTGAAGACGCGATAGCGCACGGCCTCGACGCCGAACGAGGTGGCGCGATCGGTGACCATCCAGAAGCCGCCGACGCCGACGGGCTTCTCCGGCACGGGGCTGACGATGAGGCTGAGGCCGTCGATGAGGGCGCGGAGCGGCGCGTCGAGGCCGGGGTCGGCGTCCTTCGACATGTTGACGCTCAGGTTGGTGATGCCGCCGCGCGGGCTGAGCTCGTAGTGGATCTCGGTGCCCTTGAACTTGAGGAACTGGTCGCCGAGCTGCTTGGGGAGCTGGGCCGCGGGCGTCACGGCGAGGATGGTGGCCACGACCTTGTTGGTGGGCGCGGCGTCGGCCTTCCTATCCTTGGCGTCCTTGGCCTTGTCATCCTTGGCCTTGTCATCCTTGCTGCCCCCACGATCGGCCTTGATGCCGAGCGTGTAGTCGGCGCTCACCGGGCCGGCCTGGCCGCCGAGGCGGAGCATGGCCGTGAGCGTGACCCGCTGCTCTTCGTCGGTGACCGCGGGCACGGGCAGGGTGAAGCGAGGCTCGGCGCCCTCCGAGACGACCTCGACCTTGGGGGGAGCGTTGGGCGCGAGCGCCTTGTCGGCGAGCCCGGGGCCGAAGACGCCGTTCTCGGGGGGGCCATCCGCGCCGCCGCCCTTGCCCCCGCCCGAGGGCTGCTGCTGGGCCGAGGCAGCCGCCACGGCCGCGCCGAGCTTGCCGTCGAGCACCGGCTTCTCGGGGCCGACGGGGCCAGCGTCGACGAGCTCGACGGGCTTGTCTTTCTTCTCCTCGCAGCCGGTCGTGGTCAGCGAGGCGAGGAGGCCGAGGGCGCCGAGGATCGAGGCGGAGAGGAGGCGCGAGCGCGAGGTCATCGCTGCCCATGTAGCCCGGCCGGCGCCGGCATTCCAGGGCTCGCGACAAGCCGATAGCCTTCCTACCGCCACCATGCCCACCCCCAAGAAGACCAAGCCTGCCCCGAAGAAGAAGGCCGCCGCGCCCGAGACTCCGAGCCTCGTCGCGCCGGAGGCAGCCGCCCCCGCGAAGGCGAGCGCCCCCGGCGAGATCGGCTTCACCGCCGAACAAGACGAGCTGTGGGCGCGCGGCTTCCCCCACCTCCGCACGCTCACGGACGAGGCAGTGCCGGCGAAGAGGGCGGCCCGCCAGGCCAACAAGGCCCTCCACGCGCTCGACCCACACCTTCCCCTCGAGGTCCCGAGGACCGTCGCCACGCGCTACCTGCACGGCTACGTGTTCAGGCCCTTCAAGGACACGAAGCTCATCGAGGCGGCAGTGGAGGATGAGGGCGCCCCCATCGACGAGGCGTGGCTCGCCGAGGTGCTGGAGAAGAAGTGCGCGCCCACGAAGAGCAACAAGTACGGCGGCGAGACCTACGACTTCCGGCTCGCCGAGGTCCTGTTCCTCTTCGAGGCCTTCCTCGGAAGCGAGGTCGTCGTGAGGGCCATCATCCTGCACCTGGTCGCTGCCCTCGAGCACCCCGAGTGGGCAGGCGGCCCCTTTTGGGTGGACCACCATCATCAGGAGTGCCGGCGCCTCCCCGACGTGGTCGGCTGGATGCGCTTCCGGCTCTCGCCCGAACAGTGGAGGCTCGCGCTCGCCCCGCTCCGTGAGGCGCTCTCGAGGCCACACCCGGCGGCCCCCGACTACGAGGCCAGGCTCCGCGCCCTCGCCGACGACTCCGTGGCCAGCGACGACGAGGTGGTCGCCATGCATCGCCGCGACCCCGGGCCGGTGCGTGCCTTCCTCGCCGAGGAAGACCCTCGCTGGTTCGACCCGCAGCTCTTCCTGGTCGCCGGCACCGAGCGCCTCCTCGACATCAACCTCAAGCACGCGAAGCAGCTCCCCGGCTGGTGGAAAGAGCGCCTCATCGTCGAGTTTGGCGCCCTCAAGGCACCGGGTGTGGCGCGGCTCATCGGGAGCTGGCTCGCCGCGGGCAAGACCACCATGCCGCTCGCCGCCGCATGGATCGCGGAGCACGCGGCCTGGATCGAGGCGGAGGCGCTGCCCGTGCTGGCCCAGAGGAAGGACGAGCTCGCCCTCGTGGAGGCCATCCGCGCCGCCGCCAGGGCCGCGGCTCCGGTGTGAGCTAGCCTTGGGCTTTGGCGATGCGCGTGATCTCGGAGAGGAGCTCGAGGGGCCGAAACGGCTTGCCGTAGAACTCGGTGCCCCCGAGCTCCTTCACGCGGGCGCGGGACTCGGGATCGTCCATCGCGCTGATGACGACGATGGGCACGGTCTTGGTCGACTCGTTCTTGCGCAGGTGCTCGATGACCGCGAAGCCGTCGAGCGCGCCGGGGAGCATCAGGTCGAGGAGGATGACGTCGAAGCGGTCGGCGAGCGCGCGCTCCACCGCCTGGGCCCCGAGCGCCACGCCCTCGACCTCGTGCCCGCTGGCCGAGACCAGCGTCTGGATCATGTGGCGGATCGAGTCTTGGTCTTCGCAGACGAGGATGCGCATGGACGAGCCCGGAGTCTACGCGAGGGCCGCCGTCGCCCAAGGGAAATGATTCCGGCGGGCCCGGGGCCTGCCTCAAGTCGCCGGGATCACGGTGAGACGGGGCACGCGCTCGCCTCCGGCACTGCCGAGGGGGCCGAGGGCCCGGGAGAGGCGCGCGCGCAGCTCGTCGAGCCTGGGCTCCGGGCCGAAGGCGCGCGAGAGGCCCACGCCGCCGCCGGGGAGACGGCCCACGGGCTCCGAGATCTCGGCCAGCGCCGCGATGGCTTCGGCACCCGGGCCCTCCGCTACCACGAGCCACGAACGGCGCCCCCGGCTCTCCGAGAGCGCGCGAGAGACCGCGCACAGCTCGCCGAACCAGGCCTCGTCATGGATGGGTACGGCGCTGGGGCCGCGCGGCACCCGCTGCTCGGGGGTGCGCGGCGCCTCGATCTCGCGTCCGATGGGGTCGACGAAGAGCTCGACCGCGCGCAGCGTGGCGGCGTCGATGGTCCGCGGCCGGAAGTCCATCGCGCACACGGTGCCGATGGTCACGCCGCGCGAGGTGCGCAGCGGCACGCCGACGTACGATTTCACGTGGTAACGCGCGACCATGTTGCTGCCGCGAAAGAACGGCTCGGCGCCCGCGTTGGGGATGATCAGCGGCGCCTCGCCCGACACGGCGTGGGTGCAGAACGTCGTCTCGCGCCGCCGGTCCTTGATGCTCGCCAAGGCCTGGGGGGTCTCGAGCGTGGCGGCGTCGAGCCCGCGCTGGACGCGGTAGCCGACGCGCTCGCCGCGGACGACGCTCACGAACAGGAGCGGGAAGCCGATGAGGCGCTCGAGCTGGGCGAGGAAGAGCTCCGAGGCGTCGCCGGGGCCGAGCTCGAGGGCGCGCAAGGCGTCGACCTCGGCGGTGCGCTCGGCGTCGCCGGGGGCGCCGATGTGACGGCGCGCGACCTCACCGGAGGGATCGAACTGGCGGGGCGACCGCGCGGGCACCGGGCGGCGAGCCTCCCTGGCCGAGCGGAGGATCCGGTCACGCAGCGAGGCCGAGGCGCGCGGCGACGGTGGCAGCGCCACGGTCGCCAGCTCGATGCTGGCCTCGCGAGCGTTGACGAGCGCCCGCGCACAGTAGGAGCAACCCGCGTCCGCCTGGGCCTCGGCCTCCGCGAGCTCGACGTCGGCGACCTCCATGGCGGCGGGCGGCGTGCGCGAGAAGCCTCCCCCGAGCGCGCGAGGCGCGACGGCGGCGAGGTGCTCGTGGAGGCCGGGGTGGGACATCGCTCGGGGTTGCCTACGCTCGGGTGGGCCGTTCGGTTGCAGCCGTTGCACGGCCCGTGCTCAGCCCAGAGGACGCGCCCGATCAGCGGCTTTCCGCGAGGCGAGGGTGGCCGCCCTCGGCTCGCGCGGCGCCCTGTCTTTCAACGGTGCACCGGCGGGCTACCACTCATGAAAGGCGCGGCCGGGTCCAGGGCGCGTCGACGGGCCGGGCCCGCGCGTAGAGGTCGCGGTGGAGCGGGAGCGTGAGACGGACCTCGCCGGGATCGCTCGGGGGCCGCAGCTCGTCCGGATCCACGCCGCGCCACGCCGGCCGATCGTGGTGGAGGCTGTCCTCGAGGATGGCGGCGCGCCCGGCGTCCGAGTGGGCGCGCGCGAGCTCGGCGCGGATGGCGGGGTCCTGGCAGCAGCCTTCGAGCCGGGCGATGGCGAGCGAGTCGACGGCCAGCGAGGCGAGGGAGGGAGGGTTCCCGTCGCCCCCGAGCGGGCCCGAGGTCTCGGGATCGCCGCCGTGGTACCAGAGGCCGGGTCGGTCGCCCTCGCCCGGGGCGCGGTATGGGTCGACGGGCCGGCCGCGGACCCAGACCATGAAGTGAACGTGCGGTGGCACCCAAGGGAAGCCGGTCAGCATGTCGAACCCGGCCGTGCCGCTGAGCGCGACGACCTCGCCGCGGCACACGCTCTGCCCGATTGCGGCGACGAGGCGAGAGAGGTGCGTGTACTGGGTGACGACGCCGTGGCCATGGTCGACGCAGAGGGTGAGGCCGCCGCGGAGGAACGTGTCGCGGGCCGCGACCACGACGCCGGGGGCCGCGGCGCAGAGGGGCGTGCCCGGGGGGCAGACGAAGTCGGTCCCGTCGTGCTCGTCGTAGGTGAGCCGGCCTCCCCGATAGTCGCGGCAGGTGTCGCGGGAGGTCGTGGCCCGGAACCCCGCGCCGCCGCCCGTGCGATCGAAGAGGTTGAAGATGGGCGCGACGCGGTCCTCGGGGAGGCGGCGCCGGTAGGCGGGGAACGAGAGGTCGGGCCGGAGGAGCCCGGCGCTGCTGAGCGCCACCGAGTAGCGCCCGCGCGCCGTCACCACGGTGCGGATCGTGTCGAGCACCTGCCCGACGCTCTTCACGCCGAACTGCTCGCGGAAGGACAGGGGTGGCCTCGGAGGCTGGAAGTAGACGTCGGGCACGAGACCGAGCGTAGCGCGTCAGCGGAGCGTCAGGCTCACGCGGAGCCCGAGGCTCACTTGCACCTCGTTCTCGCAGGGCGCGCGGAGGGTCGGGGGGACGAGCCGGTAGGTGCCATCGAGGACCGCGGCCACCGGCTGGTCGGCGACGGCGAGCAGCGTGCGCTCCGCGTGGGCCGATGAGAGCGCCATGAAGCGGAAGCCGCCGTCGCTCGCGTAGTGAGGCACCACGTCGCCGCGGAGGGCGAGCGCCGAGCGCCCGTCGCCGCTCTCGAGGTGGAGGCGGACCGAGGCGGCCGTCATCGGCGCGACGCGGTGGACCAGGCGCGGGGTCGAGAGCGCCGGAGCCCCGTGGGCCTCGAGGTCGTAGCGAGCGCCGACGCCGAGCGCGAGGCCGTTGCCCCTCCGGCCCGCGCGCCACGGGTCGAGGACCAGCTCGGCGCGGACCACACCCACGCGGACGAGGGGGCGAGCGTCGGGCACCTCGACGCGGCCAACCTCGGCGTCGAAGCCGACGTCGAAGGGGAAGGGCACGGCGACGGGCGGCGACGCAGGGAGCACGAGGCTGGGCGAGCCGTCGTGGCGGAGGAGCGAGACGCCGTAGAGGGCCGCGTTCATGGGCGGGGCCGGCGAGCCGGCGCGCGCCTCGACGAAGCCCTCGGCGACCCGGTGCTCGACCTCGAGGCTCACGCGATCGCGCCCCTTGCCCTGCTCGGAGTAGGTTCGATACCAGATGCCTCCGCGCAGCTCGGGGGCGACGCCGCTCCCCGCCTCGGTGTGGGTGAAGGCCGCCGAGACACCGAAGCTCACGCGGCTCGCGGGGTCGAAGCGAACGCGCGTGAGGTGGCCGGGCGGGAGCACGCGGTAGTCCCCTGGCTCAGGCTCGGCGGCGGAGGGCTCGTCGGCCCGAGCTTGGGCCGGCGTGAGCACGGGCGCGATCGCGCAGCAGGCCGCCGCGGCGAGGAGCGCTCGGGCTCTCACTGCTCCTCGAGGTCGTCGAGGGGTGCGTGGGCGCGGGCCGGGGCCCAGAACGAGAAGCGGAGCCCGGCGCTCACCCCCAGCTCGACGGCCCTGGTCTCGATGCCCGGATCGTCGCGCGCCACGCCGCGGGCCGCGAGGCGGAGCGACACCGGCTGGTCGTTGATGGCGACGAGGATGCCCTCGTAAGCGATGGTCCCCTCGACCCGGTTCATCGCCTCGGGGCTCGTATCGCCCCCGGGGCCCGTGCCCGTGACCAGCGTCGGCCGCCGGTAAGCGAAGTCGAGCGTCACTGCGTGCAGGCCCGTCTCGCCGAAGGTGAAGCGCGACTTCAGCGCGCTCGTGAAGCCCACGTAGAGCCTCCCGGTGGTGATGCCCTGCGCCGCCAGCGTGCGGTCGGCCCAGTATTCGCCGAGGTCGGCGCCTGCCTCGAGGCGGATGCGGTTGTACATGTCGTCCGACTGCCAAGGGCTCCAGGCGACGTGGGCCTCGCCGTACTCGAGGTCGAGCGTCTTCTGCGCCGCCGCCGGACGGTCCTCGACGCCGAGCACGCGAAAGCCCCAGCCGAGCGGCGGAGACACGGGGAAGACCTTGGGCGGGCCGAGGAAGCTCGTGAGCCAGAACCCGGGCCTCCGGTGGAGGTGCTGGTAGTCGTAGGCGAGGAGCTGGCCCTCGAGCTGGAAGTCCTTGAACGACGCCGAGCCCTCGAGGATGCGCAGATCGTGGCGCGAGCGGCCGCTCGTCGAGAGCACGCTGACGTCGAGCCCGGCCTCGACCGTGGCGCGCCCGGCGGGGAAGCTCGCGGGCTGCCGCTGCCGCTCGAAGGTGGGAGACCATGCCCCACCCACGTAGTAGCGATTGAGCATGTCGAACTTGGTCTGGTAGGCGCGGCCGCGCTCCGAGCGCGCGAAGCCCGGCGGCGCCTCGGCGATGGCGGGGAGCATCTTCACGCCGGCGCGCTCGAGGCTCTGATAGCTGGCGTCCAGCTCGGCCTGGCAGATCAGAAGACGGTTGGTCTCGCCCCCCTCCGGCGTGCGCGTGTGCGCCACGAGACATCGCCGCTCACTCCCCTTCTCGCCGTCACACTGGAGGTGGAGGATCTCGCCGCCCGGCCCCTCGAGACAGCGAATCGGCCTGTCCCAATCGAGGTGCGGGAGCGCCCCCTCGGCCCTGGCGACCGAGGACGCGAGGGTGAGGGCGAGCGGGAGAATGGAAGAGAGCCACGCGGGCGGGCGACGTTGCAAGAGGCCTCCTTGGGAGGGATCGCGACCGCGCTCGCTGAGATTCACCGGCGCAATGAGCCGGATCACGAGGCGACGTCGTGGTGGGCCGCGAGCCCGGAACCGCGTTTAGCAGCCCCCGTGCCGCGCCGCGTAGACCGCCGGGGATCGCGACTTTACCGCCAGGGCTCGTGTGATCCACAGGCTACACCCGTACCGGTGCGAAGCCCTTGGCGCGGGTTGACGCGCTGGGCCGGCGCCTCTCCTTCGCGCCGCGTAGAAGACCGGCTGCTCCCCGGCGGGAAAACCGCCCCACGCCACGGGCGACTCGGTAGTCTGTCAACGTGCGCCGACTTCCTACCCCGCTCCTCCCACTCACGACCCTCGGTCTCGCGTCGATCTTCGTCCCCGCCTGTGGAGGGGGGACCGGCGACGACACCAGCTCGTCCAAAGGCACTTCCACGGGTCATCACGCGACCGGGTCCGGAGGCCAGGGCGGCTCCGGCTCCGGGACCGGAGGCGAAGGGGGCACGGGCGGCGGCAACATCGTCATCACCACGGGGACCGGGGGCTCGGCGACCGGGAGCACCAGCTCCGGGGACGCTTGCTTCGGGGTCCAGTGCGACCCCGACAAGCACTGCGACTCATCCAGCGGGCAGTGCGTGAACAACACGTGCGCCGACCTCCAATGCACCGCCACGGAGACCTGTCAGACGACGGCGGGCGGCGGCGCGGTCTGCAAGGACATCAGCTGTTCGACCGACGCCGCCTGCCCCGTCAGCCAGTATTGCAACGGCACCATCTGCGTCGACGATGTGTGCACCCCCGGGGCGCGGACCTGCGTCGGGCAAGATCTGCACGAGTGCTCGCCCAACGGCGGCGGCGACACGGTGAAGTTCACCTGCGGGAGCCAGGCTTACTTCACCAGCACCTGCACGGACGCAGGCGCGGGCGCGGCCACCTGCCCTTGCCAGGACGACTGGGACTGCCCCGCCAACACCAGCTGTGAAGCGGGGGTGTGCACGGGCACGGGCAAGGCCCCGACCTGCACCCTGCCCCCCGCGGCCTTCTCGGCCGTGCCTCCGGTGCAGGAGATTCGCTGGGGAGGCACCGACCAGAGCCACAGGCCGGCGGTGGGGAGCCCCTTCGCCATGTCGTCGCAAGTGTCTTCGACTCCCCTCGTCATCAACCTCGACGACGACAACGGTGACGGCCTCATCAACGAGCTCGACTTCCCCGAGATCGTCTTCATGACTTACTGCGGGACCGACGTCTCGGCGGACGGCGTGATTCGCGCCATCCACGGCGGCGGACCCAACAAGGGCAAGGACATGTGGGCCAACGCCGGTATCGCCGTCTGGCACGAGGGCGATCCCATCGTCGATCTCCCGACGTGTAATGGGAGCAGCGGCACCGGCAACTCGACGAGCGTGCTCGCCGCCGGCGATCTCGACGGCGACGGCATCCCCGAGATCGTGTTCGTCAACGAGAGCTCCGGCGTGACCATCCTCGACAACAAGGGGAACCTCGTCGCCACCAGCGCCAACAACCTCCTTCCCGCGGCCTACAGCGTGCCCGCCGTGACGCTGGCGAACCTCGACAACACCGGGCTCGCCGAGATCATCGTGGGCGCGCAGGTCTTCACGCTGGACCACGACGCGAGCGGAAAGATCATCTTCGTGGACCACTTCGCCGGCGCGATCGAGCAGGGCAAGAACTCACAAGGGCCGGTGTCGTGCGTGGCCAACCTCGTCGGCGACGCCGGTCTCGAGGTCGTGGCCGGCAGCACCGTTTACCGCCTGCCGGCGCCGCCCGCGGGCGTGAAGACTCGCGCTGGTTGCGTGGCCAACGACGCGTCCAACTTCTGCAAGGGAGTGCTCGACGTGGTGTGGGACGGCCAGACGGTGAACGGCGCCACCAAGCTTCCCACCGCGCAACGCGACGGGTTCTGCGCCATCGCCGACGTGCTCGGCCTCGACCAGACGGTGGCCCCCGGGCCGCAAAACCCGCTCGACGGCAAGCCCGAGGTGGTCCTCATCTCGAACGGCTACCTCGTCATCCTCAATGGCCAAGATGGCACCCTGCGCCGGTTCATCAACCTCAACGCGGGATCGGACGGCGGCGCGCCCAACATCGACGACTTCGATGGTGATGGCTTCCCCGAGGTCGGCACGGCCTTCGGCGCGCAGTATGTGATGTACGACTTGCAGGACTCGACCACGGGCGCCGGCTCGGCCTGCCAGGCGTGGCCCAACGTCATCGACGACAACGTGACCGGGATGCAGGGCAACCCCGCCCGCACGCCCGGCGGGGCCTGCACCGCCAACACCGACTGCGCCACCGGCGCCGTTTGTGGGACCGCCGGCAAGTGCGTGTGCCTCAACAACGGCTGGCGTCGCAAGACGGAGGACGACTCGAGCTCGGTCACGGGCTCTTCGGTCTTCGACTTCAACGGCGATGGCGCGGCCGAGGTCATCTACAACGACGAGTGCTACTTCCGCATCTACGACGGCACGACGGGCGACGTGCTCTTCAAGCACCACTCGCCGAGCCGCACGCGCATCGAGTATCCGGTGGTCGCCGACGTCGACAACGACGGCAACGCCGAGATCATCTTCGCCTCCAACAACGACACCAGCTCTTGCTCGGAGGGCGCCAACTATCCCAATGGCATTCAGGTCTTCGGCGACCCCACCGACACCTGGGTCTCGGCGCGGCGCGTGTGGAACGAGCACGCCTATCACGTGACCAACGTGCTCGAGAGCGGCGCCATCCCCACGCAAGAGCCGGAGAGCTGGAAGACCTACAACGGTCGCAAGTACAACACCTACCGCTCCAACCCGCGCTCGTCGGGCGTGGCGCCCGATCTCACGTTGAAGGGCGTGCAGGTCTCCTCGCCCGACGCGACCTGCGGGCAGCTCTCGAAGAAGATCGACATCACCGTGGAGGTCGACAACATCGGTGACCTCCGCGTCGGTCCCGGAGTCGTGCTGAGCTTTTATGGCACCTGGGCGAGCGGCGAGGTCCCGCTCGGCGCCGACAGCGTGGGGACCGCGCTCACCTCGACGCTGACGACCAGCATCGAGCCCGGCGGCTCCCTCCTCGTGACCGTGAGCTACGACTCGGCCAACAACACCCCCATGGCCCTCCCCACCTCGATTCGCGTGGTGGTCGACTCCAGCAATCAGGAGCGCGAGTGCGTGGAGAGCAACAACGAGATCAGCGCTCCCGTCAACGCGGGCACGCCGCGCGCCGACCTCCGCATCACGCTGACCGACCCCAACACGGCCGGGTGCCCCAATCCAACCCTCACGGCCACCGTGTTCAACGACGGATCAGCGCCGGCCAGCAACGTGGTGGTGCGCTTCTACGCCGGTGACCCCAACCAGGGCGGCACCGCGTTCCACGAGGAGACCATCCCCGGTCCCATCGCCGCGGGGACGTCGACGGGCATCACCCCCACCTTGACCGGGTTCCCCCCGAACCTGCCCATCGTCGTCTACGCGGTCGTCGACCCCGACAACCTCATCGCCGAGTGCAACGACGGCAACAACAAGGCATCCGCCTCGAAGGCGGTGAGCTGCACGTCGATCAACTGAACGGCCGGGGCCCTCGCGGCCAAACCATCGAGAAGACGTTCGACGCGGCGCCGGGAGACCAGATCTGGTCTCCCGGCGTCGCGTCGAATCGTTTTGAGAGGACTCTTGCTCCCAGAAGCCCTCCACCTAAGCGTCGCGAGGCGACTTTTGGCCCCCCCTGCCCCACCTGAGAGGGTTCAGGGGTCCAACCCGCTTGGGTGAAACGCCGCGGAGGAGCACTTCGAGGCAGCCAGCTCGCTCGAAACACCTCGGAGCGGCGTTTTGGAGCAGCCAGCTGTCTACGGAGCCCTACTTGGGGAGCTCGACGGAGCAGGGGCCGTCGAAGAGCTCGACCGAGCCGTCGTCCCCGTTGGGGGTGGCGACGTTGACGCGCGCCTGGAGGAAGCTCGAGAGGTCGGCGAAGCCGAAGAGCTCGCACATCTCCTGGTCGCCAAAACCCCAGCCGACGCTGTCGGAGCGAGGGTTGGTGTACTGGCAGCCGAACTCGATGCCGTCGGCACCCGCCAGGCTGATTGGGGGATCGAAGGCGCGCCCGTGGGCCTCGCCGCTGTAGGAGCCGAGGTCGAGGAGGCTCGACCCGTCGTTGGGCCCGCCGAGCACGCGCGCGAAGAAGGCGGTGGCGAGCGTGTGGGTGTGGGGGAGCAGGTAGTAGACGCTCGGCGAGAAGGGCTGCTTGGTGGCGTCTTCGTACGCCGCGGCGACGCTGCACTGGCCCGTGTAGCGCACGCTCGAGTGCGGGGGGATGTCGAGCGCGTCGTACTCGAGGTGGAAGGTGCCGAGCTTGATCTTCACGTCGGCCTCGGCGAGCGAATAGAGCGTGAGGTGCGCGTGGCCGGTGACCGCCTGCCCCGTCGTATTGAGCAGGTGGATGTCGCTGATGAGCTTCGAGTGCGCCGGGATGCGGACGACGGCGCCGTCGGGAAACTTCTGCACCTCGTGCACGGCCTGGGTCGACTGCGAGTACACGACGCCGCCGGCCGCGACCCCCGAGTAGAAGTCGTAGCTGCGGTTGCCACAGGGCCAGATGCCGTCGGCGCCCGGGAAGCTGTCCTCGGGGACCCAGGTCCAGTTCGAGTGGTGCGACTGCTCGCTCTGCGAGAGCTCGACGGCGTTGACGTAGAGGTCGGTGTCGTTGCCCAGCGTCCAGCTCCGGCAGTTGCCGAGCTGCTCTTCGCCGGCCTGCACCGTCTGATCGGGGAAGTCGTGCGAGACCGCGGTGCCGGGGATGGGCTCGCAGGTGCCGGACGGGGCGGCGTACTGGCCGTCGTCGCACGACACGCAGGAGGCGGCCCCGTTCGCTTCGACGCAGCCCTGCTGGCTCGCGAAGCAGGTCGGCGCGAGGGTCGCGCAGTCGGGCCCGCTGGGCGGCGGCCCGGAGCTCGAGCTGGCGATCGAGCCGGCGCCCCCCGACCCCCCGCCTCCAGCGAGCGCGTGCGTATCGTTGGAGGTCGAAGAACAACCGAGGGCGAGCGCCGACGAGGCGAGGAGGGCCGCGACGAGGGAGCCGAGGGTCGAGGGGCGCGAGGCGGAGCGGATGAGGTAAAGCAAGGCTTCCTCCGAGCGGGCGAGAGGACGGGCGGTGAGGCCGACCATGGTAGCGCCAAAGCAGGGCCTTCGCTGGACGCGCCTCCTCGGCGAGGATACTTCGGGCGCCTCGCCCCACCTGGAGAGCCGATGACGCCGCCCCTCCTCGAAGCCGCCCGTGACCTCGCCCCCGGCCTCCGCGCGGCCTCCGATCGGATCGAGAAGGAGGGGCGACTGCCCCCCGAGGTCGTCGAATCGCTCGCACGAGCCGGGCTCTTTCGCATGCTGGTCCCGCGCTCCCTCGGCGGCGGTGAGGTCTCCCCGGCAGTCATGGTCGAGGCCATCGAGGCGGTGAGCCGGGGCGACTCGGCGGCCGGCTGGTGCGTGATGGTCGGCGCCACCTCGGGGCTCCTCGGCGCCTACCTCGAGCCCGAGGCGGCGCGTCTGGTCTACGGCGACGAGCTCTCGGTGTGCTCGGGCGTGTTCGCGCCCGGCGGGACCGCCGAGGACCTCGGCGACTCGTACCGCGTCACGGGGCGCTGGCCCTTCTCGAGCGGCGTCCTCCACGCCGGCTGGCGGATGGGGGGCGCGGTCGTCACCGAAGGCGGCGCGCCGAAGATCGGCGAGGGAGGAGCGCCCATGCTCCGTCACGTGTTCTTTCGCGCCGAGGAGACGAGCGTCGTCGAGACCTGGGACACGAGCGGCTTGCGCGGCACCGGGAGCCACGATCTGGTCGCCGAAGGCGTCGTCGTCCCCAAGTCACGCACGGTCTCGATGCTGGCTGCTCGGCCCCGCGAGGAGGGGGCGCTCTACCGCTTCCCGATGTTCGGCCTGCTCGCCCTCGGCGTCTCGGCGGTGGCGCTCGGCATCGCGCGCGCGGCCCTCGACGATCTCGCCGCCCTCGCCCGCGCGAAGAAGCCCGGCGGCGGCAAGCGCACGCTGGCCGAGCGCGAGCTCGTTCAATTCGACGTGGGGAGAGCGGAGGGTCTCGTGCGATCGGCGCGCGCCTTCGCCCTCGAGGCCGCGAGGGAGACCTTCGCCGCCGTCGAGGCAGGGCCGCCCGGCGACGAGTCGAGGGCGGTCGTGAGGCTCGCCGCCACCCAGGCCACCACGGCCGCCGCCGAGGCCGTGGGGCTCTGCTATCGCGCCGGCGGGAGCACTTCGATCTACGCGAAGAGCCCGCTCCAGCGGCACTTCCGCGACGTCAACGTCGCGACCCAGCACGGCATGGTCGGCGGCGGCCTCTACGCGCTCGCGGGCCGCGTCCTCCTCGGCCAGAGGACCGACGTGACGACGCTGTGAGGAGGCCCACGAGGGCGACGAGCGACCACGCGCCGCTTGCGCTCCTCTCGCCCGCCGCGACCGAGCAGCCGCTCGCGCTCGCCGCGCCGGCGGTGACGGGCGCGGCGCAGCGATGGTTGGGGCTGCACACGTTCGGGAACGCGCAGTCGTCGACCGAGTCGCAGGAGCCCCGGCAGGTCGCGTCGTCCTGGCACTTGTTGGGGGAGCAGTCCCTGGTGTGGCCCTGATCGTCGAACACCGTGTGGTCGCCGTCGCAGGCGCCCGAGAGGCAGGTGTGGGTCCCGGCCTCGCAGTGGTAGCCGGAGCCGCAGTCGGCCGACGATTCGCACGAGCCGGTCACGCAGACCCCCGCGACGCAGGCGAACGGGCTGCAATCGTGGCCGTCGCCCTCGGCCACCGCCGGGCAAACGCCGTTGCCGGTGCAGGTGGCGGCGGGCAGGGCGCGGCCGTCTTCACACCCGGCCGCGCGGCAGGTCATCTCGGCGCCCACGAAGGCGGCGCACGAAGACCGCTCCACGCCATCGCAGGTACGGGCCGAGCAAGCCCCGTCGCTCCCGGGATCGCACGCGGCGCGCGGGCCGTGGGGAGGCCCGGAGGTGGGCCGGCAGGTGCCCTCCGACCCGGCGAGGTCGCAGGCCTCGCACTGGCCCTGGCAAGGCGCGTTGCAACAATAGCCGTCGGCGCAGAGGCCCGTGGCGCACTCGGCGCCCGTCGAGCAGTGCCCGGAGGCGAGCTTGGGCTGGCAGGTGCCCGCGGCGTCGCAGTAGGCCGAGGCGTCGCAGTCGCTCTCGGAGGCGCAGCTCGTCTTGCAAGCGCCCGCTTCGCAGGCGTAGAGGGCGCAGCCCTGCATCGGTGAGAAGACGCAGGAGCCCACGCCCTCGCAGGTGTAGTTGCCGGGCACGCCGCCCACGCAGTCCGAGGGACCACAGACCTGCCCCGCCCCGTAGTTCTTGCAGGCGCCGTGGCCGTCACAGGTGCCGTCGCGCCGGCAGCTCGGCGCGCCGTCGTCGGGGCAGTCGCCGTGCGGATCCTCGCCCGCGGCGGCGGCGGCGCAGGTGCCGTCGGCGCCCGATGCCTTGTGCTTGCCCAGGCACGCTTGGCAGGGGCCGTCGCAGGCCGTGTCGCAGCACACCCCCTCGACGCAGAAGCCGAGGAGGCACTGCGACGCGATGGTGCACGAGGCGCCGAGGCCGCCCTGCGCGACGCAAGCGCCCGCCTGGCACGAGAAGCCCGCCACGCACTGCGCGTCGCCGGCGCAGGGGCTCGCGCACGCATCGCCGGCGCACTGGTAGGGAGCGCACGCGACGCCGGAGGCCGAGAGCCCGCAGCTCCCGAGCCCGTCGCAGACCTGACCGGTCACGAGGTTGCCGTTGCACTGGGTGGCCCCACAGGCGCTGCCTTGCGCGTAGAGGCGGCAGGCCCCCTTACCGTTGCAGACCCCGTCGTGCCCGCAGCTCGAGGCGGCGTCGGTCGGGCACTCGTCGTCGGGATCGGTGCCGGCCGTCACCGGCGCGCAGGTGCCGTCGGGGGCCTCGGTGCGCGACTTCGAGCAGGCCTGGCAGACCCCGTTGCATGCGCTCTCGCAACACACCCCATCGACGCAGTGGCCCGACTGGCAGGCCCCGGCCTCGGAGCAGGCGGCGCCGTCGGGGAGGTCGGGCTGGCAGGTGTGATCGGAGGGGCGGCAGTAGGCCCCGGGCTGGCAGCCGGTGTCGTCTCCGCAGGTCGTCTCGCAGGTCACGCCGTCGAGACAGCGATAGGGCGCGCAGTTACCCACCTGCGGGAGGCAGGCGCCCAGCCCGTCGCAGCGGGGCAGGGTGTGCACGTCGGCCGCGCAGGTCTCCGCCCCGCAGCTCGTGCCGGCGGGGTACCTCCGGCAGGCGCCCGCGCCGTCGCACGAGCCGTCGCCGAGGCAGGTGGATTGGGCGAGCGCCGGGCACTCGTCATCGGGGTCGGCGCCCGCCGGGATGAACGCGCAGGTGCCATCGGCGACGCCGGTCTTGGCCTTGGCGCACGCCGAGCACGCGCCGGCGCAGGCCGATTGGCAGCACACCCCGTCGGCGCAGTGGCCGCTTGCGCAGTCGGCGTCGTAGCCGCAGCCGGCGCCCGTCGCCGCGCGCGCGAAGAGCTCGGCGCTGGCCTCGAAGCCGGCGCCCGTCTGACCGCCGGCCACGAGGAACGAGCCGTCGGCGAGCAGCGAGCCGGTGGCGATGCCGCG
>FTCO01000075.1_pt1 | contig 17423 bp, 13 predicted proteins | sample 1639701 | NCBI WGS metagenome assembly FTCO01 (sample SAMEA3914869, study PRJEB12502) | metagenome | biome: forest; material: soil | place: USA | collected 2012-03-12 | depth 0.1 m | reverse complement strand
GGCGGGGTCGGGGGCGGCGGCCGTGGGGGTGGAGCGGCGGAGGACGGCGCGCACGCGGGCGACGATCTCGCGCGGCGAAAAGGGCTTGGTCACGTAGTCGTCGGCGCCGGTCTCGAGGGCGGCCACGCGGTCGGCCTCGCCGTCTCGGCTCGAGAGGACGATGATGGCGGTGCCGCGGCGGCTCCTCCGGATCTGGCCGATGAGGTCGAAGCCGCTGCCGTCGGGGAGCATCAGGTCGAGGACGACGAGGTCGGCGGAGGCGGCCTCGCGCTCGGCGTCGGCGAGCCGGTTGGCGACGGTGACCGTGAAGCCGTCGCGACGCAGGGAGTAGGCGAGCGACTCGGCGATGGCCGGCTCGTCCTCGACCACGAGGATCCTCGACATGCGAGAGAGGTTAGCCCACCGGCGTGGCGATGGGGTCAGCCGCTCGTCGGGCCGGCGGTGTCGGGTGCCACGGCCTTGTTGACGATCTCCTTCGTGATGGCGAGGAGGCGATCGTAGCCGGCGGGGTCGGGCAGGAGGCCGGCGAAGTAGACGACGAGGCCCCCGGGCCGGAGCTCGATGTGGCCCTGAAACCCCCAGCCGCCGAGCAGCTTGCGGAGGCGGCGGTGGAAGCCCCCCGCGGCCTCGGAGGGGGAGGCGGCGAGGGTGACGACGTGGCGATCCCAGTAGGCGTCGCCGAGCTGGACCGTGGGAGGCGGCGGGCTCTCGAGGTAGGCGACGCGGGTGAGGAAGTGCTCGCCGACGCGCATGGCGGCGCGCGAGCGCAGGGCGGGGTGCGAGGCGAAGGCGAGGACGGTGCGCTCGAGGGGGTCGGAGTCCTCGGCGGCGTACCAGGGCTCGACGAGCACCACGTTGCCGATGGGCGCCATCCAGGTGCAGGAGTTGTAGAAGGCCGACGGGGGCGCGATGATGTCGTGCGGCTCCCAGGCGCGGAACCAGCGCTCGTCGGGCCTGGCCTCGAAGGCGAGGCGCGCTCGCTGGGCGAACTGGGCGATGGGGGTCATGGACGGGGGCATGGCGGGCCTCCGCGGCGTTTGCGCGACCTCGCGATGGCGAGCGCCAAGGCGGTGACGGCGAGGGCCGCGGTCGATCCAGACGAGCTCGCGCCGGCTGCTCGACAACCGCAGCCGCCCTTGTCCTCGTCGAGCGGGAGGTCGCCCGAGCTCGATGAGCCGCGCGCTGCGTGCCCGCCGGTAGCGGGGGCGCCGCCTCCACCTCCCTCGCCTCCGGTGCCGGCCGCACCCCCATGGCCTCCGGTGCCGGCCGCGCCGCCGTTGCCGGAGCCGCTCGAGGCTTCGGCGCTGCTCGCGAAGGCCCCACCGCTCCCCGCCGTCGAGGAGCTGGCGGAGGTCGCGCCGGCGCTCGACGAGGAGGCCGCCGAGCCTCCCCCCGTGCCCGTGGTCCCGCCGCAGGAGGTCGGGTGAGTCGAGCGATGATCGGTGCAATCGGTGGGCGAGGCGCAGTCGGGCTCGTCGAGGTCGGGGGGCGAGCCCGTGCCGCCGACGTCGCCCGGGTTCGGGTAGGCGAGCTTGGTCGCCGTCCACTTGCCGCCGGTGTACTCGATGTGGCCGAAGACCTTCTCCTGGTAAGGCGCGGCGCCGCCGGTGCTCGGATTCCAGACGCCGCGGTGGGCGTCGTAGTTGGGGTTCGAGGGGTTGTTGACGTAGGCGAGGCCGTTGTAGGCCCAGGTGGAGGTGTACCAATCCTCGATGAGGGTCGGCTGGTTGTCGCCCACGCAGTTGGTGGCCTTCCACTTCGAGGCGAGGATGCGGGTGCCGGTCGCCAGGTTGTAGGTGGGGTCGGAGGCGACGCGGGCGCGATCGAAGTCGGCCGTGTCGGTCTTGTGCATGCCGCTCGTGACCTGGCCGACGCCGTAGCCGCAGTCGAACGAGATCAGGGTGCGCGAGGCGCCCCCGACCTCGTCGGCGGGCTGGTCGGGGACGCAGAACTGGATCCAGCTCGACTCCTGCTGGGCGATGCCCTTCAACAGCTCGCAGGGGAAGCGGGCGGGGACGCTGTGGAGGGCCTCGGGGTGGCCGCAGCCCTGGCCGATGTCGGGGACCGTGGGACCCTGGTTCCCCCAGACCGAGGGGCCCTGGCTCACGAGGTCGAAGATGGGGAGCCACTCGGCCGTGGTGGGGTTCGTGCCGTTGGCCGAGGCCACGCCGCAGTCGCCGGTGTTGTGGGTGCTGTCGGGCGAGTACGAAGGGCAGAAGGCCTGCGCCGGGCGCGTCGAGGTGACGAGCACGAGGGCCGACGGAGCAGCGAGCAGACAGAGCGAGACGAGGCGAGGGCGGCTCATCGCGAGCCTCCGGTCGCGAAGCCGGCGACGGCGATGCGCGCGCCGGGTGGGGCTGCGAGGCGAGCGGCGCGGCCGTCGGCGAGGGAGAGCACGAAGGGCTCGGCGAGGCGGCCGGGGGGAGCGTGAAGGCCCGTGAGGAAGGCGCCGTCGGGCGAGATGGATGAGACCACGTCGGCGCCGTCGCCCAGCGGGCCCGAGAGCTTGGGGAGGGGGCCGGCGAGGGCGTGGAGGCCGTCCTTGCCTTCGGGGCTCCAGAGGACGCGACCGCCGGGGAGCGCGAAGGGGGAGAGGGCCATGCTCGAGCCCCGGGCGAGCCGGGCGCGCGCGCCGGTGGCGAGGTCGAGGCGATCGACGACCCACTCGCGGCTCTTCGACTCGTCGCGCTCGGTGAAGAGCAGCGCCTTCGACGCGGGGTCGACGGAGAAGTCACGCGCGTAGGGGAGGAGGCTCGCGAGGACGACACGGGTCTTGCCCGTGTCGGCGTCGACCGCGACGACGTCGGCGCCCGCGGGGGCGATGCGATAGACGAGGACCTCGCGGCCGAGCGCGCCGGCGAGGAAGCCGAGGTAGCCCGAGAAGGCGTGCACCACGCGGGTCTTGCCGGTGGCCGCGTCGACCTCGTCGATGGTGAGGTCGTCGGCGCGCGCGGCGCCGGGTTGCTCGGGGCCGGCCACGCCTCGCGAGACGAAGACGCGGCCGGCGGCGGTGACCAGCGGGCGGCTCGCGTGGACCACGCGATCGCAGAGCTTCACGGGTGGGGCGTGGGGCGCGACCAGGAAGGCGCCGGCGTTGAACGAGAGGTCGCGCGTGGCCTCCGTCTCGGCGACGGCGATCACGGCGTCGCTGGCGGGCAGGGTGGCCGCGCGGACCACGCCGTCCTCGAGGTGAGGCAAGGTCGCGACGGCGGCTGGCGCCGTGGTGTCGCCGGGCCTGACGAGGTGGAGGGTGGAGTGGGCCGCGCCGGGCCTCGTGGCGAGGAGCGCTACCTTGGGGGCCGACGATGCATCGGGGGCCTTGGCGAAGGCGACCGCGATGGTGACGGGCCCCCCGCGTGAGGGGCCGAGGGCGACGGCGCCGAGCGCGAGGGTGGCGGCGAGGGGAACGGCCAGCCGGCGAGGGACCATGCCCACAGCCTAGACCGGTTTCGGGGGGCGCGGCCGGCCCGCGCGCTTCGGGGGCCTTGCAAGCCGGCGCGAGAGAGTGTCCCCTCCCGGGCATGCAACCTCCGCCTGGCGGCGTTCCCCCGAGCGGGTACGGCCCCCCCGCGGGGTACCCTTTGTCGAGCGGCGGGCCGTTCGTCTCGGGGCCCACGGCGGCGGGGCCGCCTCCTTACCGGCCGGGGAGCACGCAACAAGACTCCGGTGGCGGCCCGGGGACGCAGCCCCCGCGCGGCGGCGGGGGAGGAGGCGTCGTCTTCTTGGCGGGCGTGGCCATCGCGCTCGGCGTGGTCCTCGGGGGCGGCGCGGTGGCAGCGTACCTGGTCTACAAGGCCAAGGTCCGGCAGGCCGACGAGTCCTCGGCGAGCGCGTCGGAGGATCCGGCGCCGGTGGCCCCGCCGGCCCCCACGACGACCTCCACGGGGCGCAACGACTTCATTTACGGCGAGCGGCCCCCTGTGAAGTTCCTGCCCCCCTTCGGCTGGAAGAAGGAGATGTCGCGCGACCGTGAGTGGGCCGTCTTCACGGCGCCCGGCGAGGACGCGGTGCTCGCCTTCTCGACCTTCAACCAGCCCGGCGAGTCGACCAAGCGGCTCGCCAAGGGCGCCGCGACGCTGGGCGCGACCAACCCCGACTGGCGCGCGCCCCACTGGGGCTCGGTCGGCAAGGACCAGTTCCCCGCCCACGTGGCGGAGGGCGAGTGCTACTTCAAGGGCCCCAACGGGTTCATCTGGTATGCGACCGTCAACGCCGGGACCGCCGACCAGATCTTGATGATGTTCACCGTGAGCGCGGCCGCCCCCCGGAGCCGCCGCAGCGAGGCGCAGGCTTCCATTGAAACGCTCCAGCGTCGCTGATCTTCGCGCCCTCGCCATCGGTGCTTCGATCGTGCTCGGGGGCTGCTCGCCTCCGCAGGGCGCGGAGGCTCCCGTCGCCCCCGTGGTCGCGGCGGACGCTCCTCGGCCCGACCCGGCGGGTGGCAAGCGGCTCGACGCGCTCGGCGGCCGCCTGCGCGTCTGGATGCCCGAGGGCGCCCGCGTCGAGGCTCGCAAGGCCAACCTCATGGCCGCGGCGGCCCCCGTCGAGGAAGAGTCGCGGCTGGTGTTCGACGACGGGCCCGCGCGGCTCGTCGTGATGGCCTACGAAGAGCTTCGCACCGCCGGTGACGACTTCGAGCGAGCCGTGCGCGCCGAGGTCGAGAAGCCCAGCAAGGAGGGGGCGGCGCGGCTCTCGGTCGCGCCGTTCACGCCGCGTGGGGGCGGGCTCAAAGGGCTCAAGGTCGTGCCCTCGGCGCTGCTCGGGACCGACGCGCTCCTCGCACGGGCGGCGTTCGTCTGGCAGACCGATGGCACGGTCCAGTACGTCGCCGTCTACCTGAACCCCGAGGCGGCCAAGCGGGAGGCGCGCTTCGTCGAGCTCGCCGATCAGATCCTCGACAGCCTCGCCGCCGGGGGCAAGGTGCTCGACCTCGCGGGGGGGCCTCGGCGGGTCGCCATCGGCGCCGAGGAGGCCGCCGTCACCCTGCCCCCGTCGTTCGTGATGACGCAGGCGCAGGGGCCGGACTTCACCGTGTACCGCCTGCGCAAGGTGGGCCGCTTCGGCCAGCCGGGGGCGGGGATGGGCGTCTATGCGGGCGACTACCCTTCGCGCCAGCACACCCAGCGCGAGTCCGACGCGAAGGTCGTCGAGAGCAAGGGTCACCTGCTCGGCCGCGAGATCGTGTGGATGAGCTGGACCGCGCACGAAGAGGGCGCGACCGCCGATAGCCGCTGGTCGGAGGCCATCGTCGAGGTGCCGGGCGGGCGTGGGCCCCGCTACCTTCACGTATGGATCGAGGCGGGGGACGCCGCGGCCGAGGCCGAGCTCCGGAGGGTCGCCGAAGCCATCGTCATCGTCCCGCGAGCCAAGTAGCCCGCGCTACTCGTCGAAGCACCGAGGGGCGAGATTCCCTCCATGTTCTCGGGGAGCGGCCGATAAGACCAAGAGGCATCGAGTCTTCCTCAAAAAAACGCTCTGTCCGCCTGGCTCGCACGGCGGCTTGCCCCAGGGCAAGCCCTAGGGAACGGCCTTGGCAGAGCCGAGAGCCTCGTCGCAGCACGCGAGAGGTGCTAGACGTGGCGAGGTACAAATGCAGTTACTGTGTCTAGAGGCAGCGCGCGAGGTCCTTGCAGCAGCCGGCTACCGCGTCGCGGTGCGCAACGACGGTTGGTTCGAGCTACTCGTGCTCGGCGAGGCCGACCGCTGGGTCGGCCGGGGCCACGACGAGGGCGAGGCCTACGACGACGCGCTCCGGCAGATGTTCCCATCGCGGTTGAGCCGCGCGCTCCTCGAAAAGCACGCGAGCCGCTCGAGCGCCGCCCACGCCGAGGGGGGCACGATCCGCGCGCCCGCCCCGCTGGCGCCTCCTCCCGAGCCGGCGGTGGCGCGGGAGGCCCCGCTGGAGCCGGTGTGGGCCGACCGCGCGCCCGTGAACGACGCGGCGATCGTCGCGCCCGCGGTCGAGAGGCTCGAGACCGCCGAGGCTCCGGCGTCCACCGCGCTCCCTCTGGTCGCCACCGTGCGCCCCGAGGCGCCCGCGCCCCCCGCTCACATCCCCGAGCTGCGGCCCATCGTCATCGAGATCGGTGACCGCTCGTTCCGCGCCCGCACCACCGAGTCGCTCGACCGAGTGGAGCAGATCCTGCAGACCATCGAGACGCGGCTCGGCGCGCTCGCGCGCATGTCGTCGGAGCGCCAGCGTCTCCACATGATGGTGTGGATCTGCCAGGCCCGCGCCATCGAAGAGGCGCTGCCCGAGGTGCGCGAGGTCGAGCACGCCACCGCGCGCGTCGCGCGGCGGCTCACCGAGATCGGCAAGATGTTCTGGCCCGGCTCGGTGCGCGCCCTGCAGCTCTCGGCTCGCCCGGCCGACGTGCGCCGCGAGATGCACGCCACCTGGGCCGCCGAGTCGAAGGACTGGCACGAGGCCACCATCCTCGCCGAGCGCCTCCTCTCCGACCACCTCGCCAAGTCGGCCGACCAGAACCTCGACGAAGACGGGTGGGCCGACGGCACCGCCCGCCAGCCGCCTCCCGCCGAGCCCGACGTCATGCTGGCCATGGTCGAGAACGACCTCCGCTCGCTCCTCACGCCCCCCGGCGAGGTGCCCAACGCGCGCCTGCCCGAGCTCGGTCCCACCGAGTTCGAGGGGCTGCTCAACTCGGCGCGCAAGCTCCGCTGGCTCCGCGGTCAGGTCCGCGACGACCTCGCGTGGGGCGTCGCCATGGGCCGCCTCCGGCGCGCGGCCTCCGCGATGGGCGATCGCAGCCCCCGCGTCCGCGAGGTGCTCGACCACCGCACCAAGCCCTCGGGCTCGTGGGCCAAGGCGGTGGGCGAGCGTGACGACGCCCCCATCGTCGCGGTGGGCGAGACCCAGGCCACGCTGGCCGCTCAGCTCCCGGGCTCGGCCGAGACCAAAGAGGGGCTCCTCGCCTGGCTCATCCGCGCCTTCGACGTGCTCAACACGCCCGAGCTCGTCACGCTGCTCATGCCCTACCGGGGCGTGCTCGGCTCTTTCGGAGAGGACACGCTGAACCACTCGGACCGCCGGGTGCGCCGCCGGCTCCGCGAGCTGGTGCGCGGCGTCGCCACCGCCGATCCCAGCGAGATCGCGCGAGCGGCGGCGGCCCGGATCCCCGAGCCGCCTCCTCCGGAGTCGGAGGAGCAACCCTCCGACGATTCGCTCGGTAACCCCGCGCTCGACACCCTCAGCGCTCGGGTCAGGGCGCAGACCACCGGCTCGCGCGCGCTCTTCGTGAGCAACCGCGACGACCCGGAGCTGGGCGCCAAGCTCGAGGAGCTGCTCGGCATCACCATCACCTGGTGCGACGGGAGCCTCCGCCGCGTCCAGGCTCAGTGCGAGCGCATCGCGCGCGGCAGCTACGACCTCGTCCTGAGCGCCACGGGCTTCCAGGTGCACGGTGTCGACTCGGCGCTCGCCAAGGCCGCCAACGCGGCAGGGGTGCCCTACGTGCGCGTGAACCGGGGCCGGCCCGTCGCCTGCGTGCAAGCCATCGCGCGCGAGTTCGGCCTCACCTCCGGGACCTATCCGGTCACGCCCACCAGCAAGGCTTCGGCCGACTCGGGTTGAGAGCCCGTCGCTCGCCCGCCTGAGGTAACCTCGGGCGGGTGAGGGTGGTGGCGAGCTCGGGGTTGGTCGTGGCCCTGCTGGTGGCGGGGTGTGCGGGCGAAGGTGGCGCGGCAGGCCCCAACGCCGCGCGAGACACGCTGGGGCGGGCGCTCGTGCTCACCGGTGGGCAGCCGGTGGCCAGCGACCCGACCAAAGCAGCGCGAGCAGCAGGGCTATTCAAGGAGGCCTGCGATGGGGGCGAGCCCACGGCCTGCGCCTATTACGGCATGGTGCTCGAGGCGGGCGCAGGCGGGGTGGCGCGCGATCCCGCGCAGGCCCTCGCTCTCTTCCAGCGCTCTTGCGACGGTGGCTTCGCGTTGGCTTGTCCGGAGGCTGGCGCTCGGCTCGAGCGAGGCGCGGGGGGCAAGCGCGACTACGCGGCCGCCGCCCACGCCTACGAGATCGGGTGTGCCGCCCATCTGCCGGCCGCCTGCACGGCGCTCGGGGTCTTGCTCGAAGCGGGCCTCGGCGTGCCGGCTGATCTGCCGCGCGCCGTCGCGCTCCACAAGGGTGCCTGCGAGGCGCGCTCGGCCCTCGGCTGCACCCACTTCGGCGCCCTCCTCCAAGCGGGCCGAGGCGTCCCAGCGGACGTGAAGCGCGCCCGTGAGCTTCATACCCTAGCTTGCTCGGCGGCGGTCGCGACGGGCTGCACCAATCTGGGCACGCTCCACGAGGCCGGGCTCGGGGGCTCGGTCGACCTCCCGCGCGCCGTCGAGCTCTATCAACAGGGGTGCACCGGCGGCGACGCGCAGGGTTGTGATGCGCTCGCGGGGCTGTATGCGCAGGGGCTCGGGGTCCGCGCCGACCCCGCTCGCGCCGCCGAGCTCGCGCAGAAGGCGTGCGATGGAGGCTCGGCGAGCGGCTGCTCGAACCTCGGCCTGCTCCTCGACGGCGGCGCGGGGGTGCCCGTCGACCACGCCCGCGCCGCGCGCCTCTACCAGCTCGCCTGCGACGGTGGCGCGGCCACCGGGTGCCACAACCTCGCCATCATGCTGGAGAGCGGCGAGGGGGTTCCCCGCGACGTGCCGCGCGCCGCCAACCTCTATCAAGAGGCCTGCGATCGCGGTCACGCCGCCAGCTGCCACAACCTGGGCCTCCTCTACGAGCGGCGCACCTTCGGCCTCTACGAGCAGGCCTGCGAGGCGGGCTGGGCTCCCTCCTGCGTGACGTACGCCGACGGCCTCCTCGACGGGCGCGGTGGCAAGAAGAACCGCGTGAAGGCCGTGGAAGAGCTGCGACATGCCTGCAAGCTCGGCGCGGAGCCAGGCTGCGCGCGTCTCAAAGAGCTGGGAGAGAAGCCGTGACGCCCGATGCCCGACGACGCCTCCTCGCCCTCTCGCTCTCGGTGGTACCGCTCGCCGGATGCGGCGGCGGCTCCGAGACCCACCCCGAGGCCGACGGCGGCGTGACCGCCGTGCTCACCGCCGGCGACCATGAGCTGCGCGTCGATGCCGCCGGGCTCGACGTGAAGCTCACCCGCGGCGGCGAGGTGCTGCTCGACCTCTCCGCCGACGCCCTCCAGCTCGGCACCGTCACCAAGCTCGACGACGGCACCAACTACGACCCGACGCCCCTCGTCATCGCGCAGATCTTGAACCCGCCCCCCGCCGATCTGCGCTGGCTCTCCCCCGAGAAGCTCGCCGTCTCCAAGCAGGGCAAGACCTCGATCGACGTCGCCCTCACGTACCCCGAGGGCAAGCGGGCCACCCTGCACCTCGAGGCCTCCGCGGGCGATCGCTTCCGCGCCACCTTCACCCCGGACAAGGACGGCGCGCCCGTCGCCTACCTCCGCCTGCGCCCGCGCGCCGACGCCAAGGAAGCCTTCTACGGCCTCGGCGAGCACTACGACTCCGTCAACCAGCGCGGCAAGGTTCGCCCCATGCAGCTCGAGATCGATACGAGCAACGAGAGCGGTTACAACGAGGTCCACGTCCCCATCCCCTTCGTGATCGGCACGCGTGGGTGGGGCCTCTTCGTCGAGAGCCCGTACCCTGCGGTCTTCTCGGTCGCCACCGAGCACGACGACCTCGTCGACGCCATGTTCGGCACCGGGCTCGCCTCGACCGAGGGCCTCACCTTCCACCTCTTCGGCGCCGCCCACCCGCTCGACGTCACCAAGCTCTATTACGACGTCACCGGCTACCCGCGCCTGCCCGCGCGCTGGGCGCTCGGCCCCTGGGTGTGGCGCGACGAGAACAAGGATCAGGCGCAGGCCGCTGGCGACTTGGAGACCATGCGCTCGCTCGATCTACCGGCCACCGGCTACTGGGTCGACACGCCGTACGAGTCGGCGGTCGGCTCATTCGACTGGAAGCCGAGCCAGTTCCCCGACCCGCAGGCGCTCGTCGACGAGGCCCACGACCTCGGCTTCCGCGTGGCCCTCTGGCACGTCCCTGTGATGGACGAGAAGGCCGACGCCACCCAGGCCTACCGCGATGAGGCCACCCAGAAGGGCTACTACCCGAAGGTCACCGGCATCTCCCTGAACCCGTGGGGCAAGCTCATCGACCTCACGAACCCGGACGCCGCCTCGTGGTGGCAAGGCCTCCTTCACCACTACACGGACCAAGGAGTCGAGGGCTTCAAGCTCGATTACGCGGAAGACGTCGTCCCCGGCCTCAGCCCGGCGCGCAACGTCTGGCAGTTCTTCGACGGCAGCGACGAGCGCACGATGCACGCGCGCTACCAGCTCTTCTACCACCGCACCTACCAAGCCCTGCTGCCCGCCTCGGGAGGGTTCCTGCTCGGCCGCCATGGCACCTACGGCGACCAGGCCAACATGTCGGTGCTCTGGCCGGGCGACCTCGACTCGAGCTTCGCGCGCTGGGGAGACATCGTGCCCAACGACTCGGGACAGGGGACCTACACGGCGGTCGGCGGGTTGCCGGCCACGCTCATCGCCGGGCTCACGCTCGGCCCCTCGGGCTTCCCGTTCTTCGGCGCCGACACCGGCGGCTACCTGCACGCGCCGCCCGACAAGGAGCTCTTCACTCGCTGGTTCGAGCAGACGGCGCTCTCCACCGTGATGCAGATGGGCAACCACGCCAGCACGGTCGCCTGGGAGCCGGACCCGGCCACGGGCTTCGACGACGAGATGCTCGGCTGGTACCGCACCTACACGCGGCTCCACCTCCGGCTCTTCCCCTATGAGTGGACCTACGCGCAGCGCCTTCAGAAAGACGGACGGCCCATCCAGCGCGCGCTCGGCCTCGCCTACCCCGAGCTCGGCCAGCACCCCGACGACGAGTACCTCTTCGGCGACGATCTGCTCGTCGCCCCCGTGGTCGACCGCGGCGCCGTCACGCGCTCGGTCATCTTCCCCAACGGCAACTGGATCGACTGGTGGACCGGCGAGGTCGTGGCGGGAGGCGGCATGGTCACCGTCGATGCCCCGCTCGACACGCTCCCGCTCTACGTCCGCGAGGGCGCCATCGTCCCCATGCTGAGGCCCACCATCCAGGCCATGGCGCCCGTCAAAGACCCCACCAAGGTCGACTCCTACGCCACCTCCCCGGGCCTCCTCTGGGCTCGCGTGGCTCCCGGCGCGGCCTCGAGCTTCACCGTCTTCGATGGCGCCGTCTTGAGCCAGGAGCGCACGGCGACCGGCCTCACGCTCGGCTCGAAGGACGGCTCGGAGTTTTCACTGGGCGTCGTCTTCGAGGTCGTGGCCGTCGGCGCCAAGCCGAAGAGCGTGACCGATGGGGCCGCCCCCCTCGAAGATCGCGGCACGGCCGCCGCGCTCGACGCCGCCACCTCCGGCTGGGCCTACCTCCCCGACGCCGGCGGCACCCTCCTCGTGAAGGTGCCGGGGGGCGCCCACTCGGTCGAGGTTCAGCCCTAGCCCGCGACGCGGATGGTGCGGCTCTCCGGCCCGTCGTCTTCCAGGTCGGTCAGTGAGAGCTCTTTCGAGATCGAGGGCGGCGCCGCCCGGCGCACCCAGCGCTCGAGGGGGCTCGTCGTCTCGATGACGGCCTCTCCCGAGGTCGACTGGAGGACCAAGAGGCTCAAGAACCGCTTCAGCCCTTCGAGCAGCGCGAGTGGCGCGCCTGCCCCGCCGAAGTTGAAGAGGATGCGCTGGTCCTCGATGACCCAGGCCTCCGGGTGAAGCTCGTGGGCGTCGGTCTCGGCGAGCTCGGCGGCGCGGGCAAAGGCAAGCCGAGCGTTCTCCTGGAACGATAGATCTGCGAACCCTGACCAGCGCGCTACCATGCTCCCCTGTGCGTAAAGTTAGCGCCGAGAGGCCCCCCCGGTCCAGCGCTACTTGCCCCCGACGCGCACCGAGACGGACCCCGACTTGAGGTCGTCCTTGAGCAGGACCTCGTAGCGGGCGCTGTCGAGGTTGGTACCCCTCAGGATGACGAGCAGGGCCTGGGCTCGCTTGTCCGAGAGGGCGGGCTTCGCCCCCTTGGTGCCGACGCCGATGGTCAGCTTCTCGAGCGACGGGTTGGCGCGCATGGTGGCGGCGACCTCCTCGAGGGCGGCGCGGCCGGAGAGGTTCAGCTTGTCCTCCCGGAGGAACTCGATGGCGGGCTCGATCTTGAAGCCGCCGCTGCCGGCGAGCCGCGCGAACTTCGGGCACCCGGTGGGGGCCGGTCCCGGCTCGGTCTTGCACTCGTCGATCGGGTCGGGCAGGCCATCGTTGTCGGTGTCGGGGCAGCCGTTGGCCTTGGGGTCGGGGTAGGGGATGCCGGCCTTGTCAGGGCAGAAGTCCTCGTCGTCGCGGATGCCGTCGCCGTCGCGATCGTGGGAGGGGCAGCCGTTGAGCTTGGGATCGTTGCTCGCAGGGCCGGCCTCGTCGGGGCAGGCGTCGAGCTCGTCGGGGATCTTGTCGAGGTCGCGGTCCGAGGGCGGGGGAGGCGGGGGGACCGGGGGCTTGCCGAGCCCCACGTAGGCGAAGCTGAGCAGCGCGCGCACCTGGGCGTTGCCCATGCCCCCGCCGAAGCCGGGGCCCGCCCCGACGCCCATCCGGAAGCCGCCGAAGCGGAGGCGGAGGCCCACGAGCGGCTCGACGAGCACGCCGATCTGCGAGTCGCCGCTCGAGTTTTTGTGGGTGACCAGCTCGACCGAGGGCTCGAGGCCCAGGCTCACCGTCTCGTTGGGCTTGAAGTGGAAGGCGCCGGCCACGTTGATGCGGTCGCCGTCGCGCTGCGCGAAGAAGCCGGGGGCGACATTGAGGGTGGCGCCCCAGAGGGACTTGTCCCCCTCGCCCGAAAAAGCGAGGTCGGCCTCCGCGCGGAACTGGTGGTCCGAGAGGTACGCCGCCTGCGAGCCGAAGGGCGCCCAGAAGCGCCCGCCGAAGAGGAAGTTGAAGCTCCTCGTGTCCACGGGCCGGAAGTGGATGCCGACCCGCAGGTCTCCCACGCCGGGCCCGCTGGCGGCGGCAGCGGTGCGGCCGCCCCAGATCTCACCCTTGTCGCCGGTCTCGACGAGGTCGAAGGGGATGGCGACGTCGAGCATCAGCCAGTGGATGGGGGTGATCGAGGCCGACACCCGCGCCAGCACGGCGTTGTCGACCAGGGTCGCGAGGGTGTGCGCGTTGCCAGCCTTGTCGACGCCCACCTCTTTCAGCAGGCCCTTGCCGTATTCGAAGGTCACGCCGGCCGCGAACTCGACCCCCTCGGCGGCGGGCACGTGCGGTCCCTCGGCGCGGAAGAAGGGGCTCTCGGGGCTCGCGGGCTGGAGCTGGTCGATGCGCGTGGCCCCGCGAAAGGGCTCGGCGGCCGAGGCCGGGCTCGAAAGGAAGAGCCCGAGGCCCAAAAAGCCCAGCGCCGCGAGGAGAGGTCGGGGGCCTCGCATCACCTGGCCACGGGCGAAGCAAGGGAGGACACGTGCACGCACCGCGAGCACCTTACAGCGACCGCGGCCGGCCGCGAAACCCTTACAAGCCGGCCTCGCGGCTGAAACTTCGTTGTAGTGGGACCGACTTGGCCCCTCGCTCGAGCCGTATTCGGGGCGCGGCGGCCCTCGCCCGAAGCGTGCTCGCGGGTGTATGCTCTGTCTTTGGGAACGGGGTTTGCAAACCCCGAGGGTCGAGAGAGCGCCGCCCCTGACCGTGATCGTGCGGCGCTTTGCTGGCCACCGCCTCCGAGAGGACCCATCATGAAGCCGATGCAATCCACCCTCACCAAGACGCCGGCTGCGCGGCGCCTCCTCGGCCTGCTGGCGGCGCTCTGCGTCGCGTCCGTGCCCGCCGTGGCCTCGGCGCAGTCGAGGGGCGGCGCGCCGGTGGCCGATGAAGCGGCCGAAGCCGACGAGTACGACGATACGGATCCGAGCGCGCTCACCGACTTCGACAAGCCGCTCGCCCCCTACGGCAACTGGGAGCAGGACTCGACGTACGGTCGCATCTGGGTCCCCAACGAGGACTCGGTCGGCGCCGACTTCGCGCCCTACCAGAGCGCCGGTCGTTGGGCCACCGACGACGCCGGCGAGTGGATGTGGGCGAGCGACTACGAGTGGGGCTACATCCCGTTCCACTACGGCCGCTGGGTCTGGGCGGGCAGCCGCTGGGGTTGGATCCCCGGCCGCACCTACGCACCGGCCTGGGTGAGCTGGCGCGTGGGTGACGCCGGCTACATCGGCTGGGCGCCCCTCCCTCCCACGTACTACTGGGCCGGCGGCGTGGCCGTCGGGCTCTGGAACGTGCCCCTCGCGCCCTACTGCTTCGTGCCCACCAACGCGGTCTTCAACCGCAACGTGGGGGGCTACGTGGTCCACGACCCGGCGGTGGTCCGCACCGCGGCCGGCGGCACCCGCACTTATCACCCGGCCTCGCCCACGGTCGGCTCGCCCACCGCGCACGGCGGCGATCACGCTCCCCAGCACGGCCGGTACCCCGGCTCGCCCACGCTGGCCGAGGCGCACGTCTCGCCCAACGCCGCCGCTCGTGCCCACGCCTCGGCCGACGCGCGCGCCACCGGCTATGCGACCCGAAGCTCCACCGCGCAGGAGCAGGCGAACCGCTCTCACGCCGACGTCGGCGGGCAGCGCCTCAGCCAGAGCCGCACCCTCGGTCAGGGTGGCGGCCGCTCGCAGCGCGACATCCCGGTGGCCCGCGGCGGCGGGGGCTTCTCGAGTTACTCGCGGCACGCGCAGACGCTCCGCACCCCGTCGTACCACTCGGGCGCCGGGCCGAGCGGCTACCATTACGCGGCCCCTGGCGGCCACTACGGCCAGACCTACCACCCGTCGGGTGTGGCGGGCGGCGGCTACAAACCTTCGGGCGTGCGCGGCGGCGGCGCCCATGTGAGCGGCGGTCACGCCGGCGGAGGACATCACCGATGAGCTCGTTTCATAAGCTCGCGCTGCTCGGCGCGGTCACGGCCCTTCTCGCCTCGGGCGCGGCAGGCTGCGTCGTACAAGACACCGACCCCTACTACGGCGATCCATACGACTACCCGGGCGGGGACACGTCCCCGAGCACGGACATCAAGACGGTGAACGTCGACCCGGGAACCACGCTCGACGCCTCCCCCGGCACCGGGGTGGGTCTGTTCGTCGAGTACGCGGCCGGTGGTCACTGGCACGTCTTCACGACGTGCGACACCAATATCTCGTCGCTGGACTGCCAGTTCGACATCCGCGTCCAGTCGGTGGGCAACGACGACTCCATCTCGAACGTCGAGCCCGAGGATCTTGAGCCCGGTGATCACATCAGCAGCCGGTCGCAATCGGTCCACCTCATCACGGACACGGTGACGCAGCAGAACGGCTTCACCTTCGACACGACCGACGGCGCGAGCATCCAGCTCGAGATGACGCTCGACGGCGACTACCAGCCGCGGTTCATCTACTGGTTTGGCGACAGCGTGCTCCACCAAGGGGCGCCGTCGGATCCCATCGTCTTCGCGCCCGCCGTCGCGCAACCCACCTCCCCCAATTCTCCCTGAGGTCACTTAGCCCGAAGCGCTGGCGGGCTCGTTGCTCGCCTTCGCTCCGGGCAGGGGTGTGCGGCCGGCGTCGTCGAGGGTCTCGAAGACGTCGGCCGGATCGCGCGCCGCCAGGAGGTCCCGTCGCACCTCGGCCCGTGACAAGAGCCTCGCCAGCGCCGAGAGGAGCTGGAGGTGCCGGTCGTACTCGCGCGGCGGCATGAGCAGGAGGAAGACGAGGCGCACCGGCTGCCCGTCGGGCGCGTCGAAATCGACGCCGCGACCGAGCCTCGCCAGCGTCAGCGAGGGCCCTGCGAGGCCCGGCACCTCGGCGTGGGGGAAGGCCACGCCGTCACCCGCGCCGGTGCTCGCCATCTCCTCGCGCTCGAGGACGAGCCCTCCGATCTGGTTCGCCGCCTCGGGCCTGCCCATCGCCTCCGCGGCCGCGTCGCTCATGGCCCAGATGAGCTCGGTGCGTGAGGTCATCACCGGGTCGAGGACGATCTTCCCGGCGCGCAGCAGGGCCACGAGGGGGCTCGACTTGGGCTTCAAGAGCTTCACGAGCGCCGGGCCCGACATCATCGAGGTGGCGAGCGCCATGATCACGAGGGCGACGAACATCGGCTCGCGGATGATGCCCGCCTCGAGGGCCAGCACGGCGAGGAGGATCTCCATCGCCCCGCGCGAGTTGAGCCCGAAGCCGATGGCCAGCGACTCGCGCCACGCCACGCCGCCGACGCGCGCGCCCACCGACGAGCCGGCGATCTTCGCCATGCAGGCGATGGCCATCACGACGAGCGTGAGCCTCAGGTCGAACGACGCGAGGAAGTCGAAGCGCAGCGCCATGGTGGCGAAGAAGACCGGCGTGAACACGTAGGTCACGAAGTCGTGGAGCTGTTGCCGGGTCTGCTCGCGGAGCCGGCTCGAGTCGCCCAGCGCGATGCCCATCACGAAGCCGCCGAAGACCGGGTGCATCCCGGCCGCCTGCGTGGCCGACGCGCCGATGAGCGCCATCACCATGATGAACGCCAGCACCTTGCCGCTCGAAGCGTCCTTGGGCCCCTGGATCCTCGCGAACACGCGGTCGGCGAAGGGCCGCACCACGAGCAGCGCCGCGACCACGAAGGCGGCGGTGAGCCCCACCGAGAGCGCGAGGGCCCCCGGCCCGGGGGCGCCCTTCTCGAACTGCCGTGAGAGCACGCTGAACCCGATCCACCCGGCCAGATCGTTGAGCACCGCCGCCGAGAGGATGATGAGGCCGAGATCGGTCTTCATGAGGCCGAGCTCGAGGAGCGTCTTGGCGATCACCGGCAGCGCCGAGATGCTGAGCGCGATGCCGAGGAAGGCCGCGTGCAATTGCCGGCGCCCCGGGCCGACCAGGTCCCCGTCGGGCAGCAGGAAACCGAGCCCGTAGCCGAGCGCGAAGGGCAGCACGACGCCGGCCGCGGCCGTGAGCACCACCACCTTGCCGCTCCGCTTCACGACGCTGAGATCGATCTCGAGCCCCGCCACCACGAGCAGGAGCATCACGGCGATGGTCGTGTACCCCGAGAGCATCGTCTTGGCCGCGCCCTCGGGGAAGAGCCAGGTGAAGGCGGCCGGTGACAGCCGCCCCAGGACCGACTTGCCGACGACGATACCCCCCACGATCTCGCCCGCCACCGCCGGGATGCCGATGCGACGGCAGAGTTGTCCGAGCCCGTGGGCCACGCCGAGGAGGACGGCGATGCCCAAGAGGTAGGAGAGCACTTCGTGGTGCATCTCGGAAGAGTAGCCGCGCCTCCGAGGAAGCAAGCCATTCGTCTGCGTTTTTGTATGCTGCGCGCATGTCGACCGACGCGGCCGCCCCGAGCCCGCCTGCGCTCCCTGCCGCTCCTGCCAAGGAGCCGTTCCCGCCGACCTTCTACTACGCCAACGCCATCGAG
>FTCO01000876.1_pt1 | contig 17599 bp, 19 predicted proteins | sample 1639701 | NCBI WGS metagenome assembly FTCO01 (sample SAMEA3914869, study PRJEB12502) | metagenome | biome: forest; material: soil | place: USA | collected 2012-03-12 | depth 0.1 m | reverse complement strand
GATGCATTCCGCCTTGATCAAGCCAGTATACGGAGTCGCTGGTGAGAGCGATCGACAAGGGATTGCCAGCGGTCGTCAGGAGCGTCTCCTGCGCCCCGTCGCCGGCGATCGGCACCTTGGCGATCACCGAACCATCGGTGAAATATACGTAGTCGGCGTCGGTCACGATGGACTGAATGGCGTGGCCAGGACTGGCGTCCGCCACCTTGTGCGGCGTCCCACCGACCAGCGAGACCACGTCGATTTCCGAGGAGTTGAGCTCCGAGAAGTAGAGGGTCTGCGCGCCGAAGGCGTAGAGGAGAGGAGCGTTGGGGGCGATGAGCTTCGGCGTTCCTCCCGTGACTGGCATCGAAAAGACGCCAAGCGAGTCGTCGGTGCCGATGCCGTAAAAGTAGAGAACCCCCGCCTGCACGCCGAAGACCCGAGGCTTGGCGCCGATCATGGCGGGTACGAGCACGACCGGAGCGCCCCCGGCGAGTGGCTGGGCGATGACGCTGGCGTCCTTGGTTGCGTAATACACGTTTTCGGCGTCCACCGCGAAGGAGGCCTCCGCGACGTCTTGAGCCGCGAGAACCTCCTCTTTACCGCCGGCCACGGGGGCACGAAGGATCCGCTCCTGATAGCTCGCGCTGCTACCCGAGACGACGTACTGGTCCGCATACCAGTACACGTATCCGTTCTGTACCGTGACGAACTCCGCCGGCCCTTCGCTGGAGATCGTCTCGCTTTTGCCGTCGCTGGTATCGATACGGAACAGCCCTCCGCTCGCATCGTCGAAATTCCTGGTGGCGAGAAAGAGTGTGGGGCTGGAGCCCGACGCGGCGATCGCGAGGGCGTAAACATCGACCGAAATGACGTCGGGGCGGCCCGCGTCGGGATGGCTCGTGCCCGCGTCACCGCTGGTCGATGACGTAGCGGGATCACCGCTGGAACACGCGGGGGCTCCTGCCAGCGCGGCGAGCACGGCGAGACAAGTCCAGCGGGATGAGAGGCAAGAATGGAGGGCTAGGGGCTTCACGGAGCAGACGGTACACCTTCAATCGCCGAGCCGGCGCGCGGAGCCCGATTCGGACAGGGGGCAGAAGGGCTCGGCTCGACGATTCCAGGATCGCCCCGGGACCGGTCGTTGCTTTGAAGCTGCTATTTCCCCCGCTGTTCGAACACCACCCTCCGCGATCCGGCCTGCATCTCCAGGTTCACCTTCCCTCCGGCCTCCCTACGAACCAGCGATGGCCAGCCGAGCCAAGGCGGGGGCATGCCCACGAGCCTCTCCGTCCCGTCCTCTTCGCGCTTTCGTCCCAACGCCGTCTTCCACTCCCCCGCGTCCAGCTCGGCCCCCTCGCCTACCAGACGAATCGCGATCTTCCCGTAGAGCGCATTCTCGTAGGTGCCTGCAAACCTCTCGAAAAAGGCGCGCCCGGGGGCGAGATCGAGCTGGGCGACCTCCTTGGCGTGGGAAGCCTCTTGCTTCTTCAGGTCAGCCAATAGTGCCTCCCTCGCCTCGTCGTGCCCATCGAACAGGAGCTCCAGGAGCCTCCGCTGAAACCGTGAGGTCAGGGGGGTTGGAGGATCACCATTGGTGAGAATCACCGCGCCCACTCCCTGCTCGGGAATGAAGAACAGGTTCGACGAATACCCTGGAGCGTGACCAGCGGTCCCATAGATGCGGACACCCCGGTAGTCGTCGACGTACATACCCAGGCCATAGGCGCTCTCGGCGTTCGAGCGCGCACGCACTTCTCGGCGCGCCGTCAGCTCCTTTTCGGCGAACACCTGCTTACCGTCTGCCGCCTTCCCGCCCGCGAGCTCCATCTGGAGCACCTTGGACAGGTCGCTCACCGTCGACCACGCCCCCATGCTCGGGTTCATCAGCGTCATCCACGCGGTCACTTTGGGCGGCGACACGACCCATTCGAGCTCCGCGTTCTCCCGCAAGTGACCCGAAGCTTGGTCGCTCCGCGCCGCGGCCTTGGGGTCGAACGTGGTGGACTTCATGCCGAGCGGACCGAAGACCTCGTCGCGCATGGCCTTGTCGTAGGCCTCCCCGAGCGGCAGCTTGGGGGCGAAGGCGTGCCCCGCGACATAGCCAGCCGCCGTGACCATCGGGTTCGACTCCTGGACCTTTTCGCCGAAGGCCGCGGTCGGGGCGAGCTCCTTCATTCTCCCGAGCCACCTCTCGACGGAGACCCCCGCGTACTCGAAGTCGGTCCCCAGGTTGTCGTAGGGAATTCCCGTGCAGGCGCAGAGGGCGTCGCGAATGGTCACCTTCTTCGTGAGGCCGGCGTCCCCCAGGGCGAAATCGCGGTAGAGGTCGGTGACATGGGCGCTCCAGTCGAGCCTGCCTTCGGCCACGAGCGCGGCGACCATGAGGGAGGTGAGCGGCTTGGTCAGCGAGGCTATCCGAAACAGCGTGTTCGGCGTGACCGGATCCTTCTCTCCGAGCGCCCTTACCCCGAACCCCTTCTCGAAGACGACCCTACCACCCTGAACGACGGCGACCGCCACCCCCGGGATCTTCGAGGCGCGCCGTCCTTCCTCGATGAAGGCCTCCAGGCTCGCGAGCCTCGCCGGATCGAGCGGATGTGCCTTCTTGCCTTCAAAGGTTTCCCCGGCGACCGGCGCGGGCGACACGCTCTGCGCTGCGGACGCCGACGGATCGACGCTCGACGTCCCCGAAGCGAGCGGTCTGGGGTCGGGATTCGCCCCCGCGCAAGCTCCCAGCACCACGGCGAGGACCGAAAGGATGGGCGATCGGCGCGTCACGAAGCTACGCCTCCCGGTCTCGACGAGCCTTGGCCATTCGCTCGTCGAGCTCATCGACGGCGGAATTGAAGAACGGCATGTCGCGCCTCGAGTCTACCGCGGTGACGCCCAGCCCGGAGGCGGCTTCGTCGGCGCCTCTGTTGGAGGCCCATCGGGCTCCGTCAGGCACCTTCGAACGATGTCCACCTGCTCTCCGCTGTCCGCCCGGTGGACGGTGAATTCCCCCGACGGTAGCTCCAGGACGCCAAAGGTCCCGGTCGCGAGGTCCGCGTGGTCCTCGTAGACCACGTCACGAAGCAACGCCGCCGGGTTCACGATCTTCTGGGAATGACCGCACCAAAGCTCGAAGGCGACGTGGGTGTGCCCCACGATCAGGACATCGGCCGCTGCTTCCGCAAGCATCCGGCGGACGTCGATCTCCGTCTCGGCCTTGGGATCGATGCCCGCCATGTCACTGCCCCACCGGGCGTGGGTGACCACCACTCGGCAGCCCTCGACAGTCTCCGACCAGGTCTCCGGCAGGGACCGAAGCCAGCTCTGCGACGCGGCGGACACGTCGGCCCGGCGGCCGCTCGTCGCCCAGCGATCGTGGTTGCCGAGGACCGTCGGGATCGCGCGGTCCCTCAGGAGCGCGATGGTGCCGTTCGCGTCACGCCCGTAGTCGACGAGGTCCCCGGCGCAGAGGAATCGCGTGCAACCGAGTCGCCCGGCGGCGACGAGAGCGTCCTCGAGCGCCCGGAGGTCACCGTGAATGTCCGAGAACAGGGCGATGCGGGTGGGCACGACCGGGGGCATGATAGAGGATTCGGTGACGGGAGCCCGACCGTCACTCACCGTTGCTCCTCGAGACCATGCCCAGAGAATACGACTACGTCGGCCCCGCCCTCCTCGCTCGAGAGGCCAACGCGACCATCGACCGCCTGCGACCGCGCAGGCCCGAGGACATCCTCGCCTGGCCCCCGGCTCGCGGACGGAGCCGCCTCGACCTGACCTACGTCGTCGATGGCGGCGGAGCGCTCTGGATATCCGACCGGAGGACCGAGCACGTCGCCCTCGCTCGCGGCGCTCGGGTCCTGGGCGCGGGTGAGCTCGGGCTCGACCTTCGCGGACGCCACGTCGAGGTCACCGACGTCACCAACCAATCGACGGGGTACTGCCCCGAACCGGGTTGCTGGGAGGCCGTGCGATGTGCCCTGCTCGCCGCTGGCCTCGAGCCGCCTCCAGCCCTCACCCACTCCTTCGAGTTTCGTCGCTGTCGCTCCTGCCGCGCGATCAACGTGATCAAGGAGGAGCTCTTCGAGTGCGGAGACTGCGAAACCGCCCTCCCTTCTCACTGGAACTTCGAGCCGCCCGCGGCCGGTTGACCTGCCGCCTCTTTCCGACGTCGGAACGACCGTGAGGCGCGGGGACTCTGGTTGCCTGGAGGTTCGGAAGGGTGCGACGATCGGGAGTCATGCTGACCAGGCGTCTCGACCACAACCACACCTTCGCCTTCCACGGGAACGTCATGATCTTGGTCTGGGGGCGGGAGACCCTGGTCGACGCAGTCGTCGCCGTTTGCCGCGAGATGGACCAGTTCGGGGCGCAGAACCCCCAAGGCGGGGGCCTGGTCACGATCGTCGAGGCCGACGCGGAGATGCCCTCCACCGCGGCGCGATCGGCGGTGGCGGACCTGCTCCGTCGCGCCACCTACGTGCGTCGCTCCGCCCTGATACAAGAGGGCTCGGGGTTCCGGGCGGCCGCCGTACGGGGGGTGGTCACGGGGATGACGCTCCTCGCCAAGCAGTCGTTTCCACACCAGGTCTTCGACTCGACGAGGTCGGCGATACCGTGGATGATCGCGGGGTTACCGCCGCACCTTGGAGCGGTGATGTCGCCCCTGGACCTGGAGTCGGGGATACAGGACGCCCGGCGTGTGTTCGACGAGCACCGGCGCGGAAGGCGGTGATCTCGGGGACTGCTTCTGCCAGCGGTAAGGTGAGCTCACGCGCTGCCGCGCCCGTCCCGCCGCCCACCTCGACGACCCTCCCGAACGGAGCGAGCGCGGAGTCCAGCGGCGCCTCCGGTCGGCCACATCCGGGAGCCTTTCGAACTGATCCATGAAATCGACGAGCGGTGCCGCCAGGCCGGCCGCGTCTCGATCGGAAATGGCAGTGAGGTCTTCCTCGCTTGGCATGCTGGTCATCCCTGTGCTCCAGGCTGGTTCTCGTCGTCATGGCTCGAGGTCGCCCGAAAGCATCCTGGCGAAGGCTCGCAAACTGCATGGACCCGAGGAAGAGAAGGGCGAGCGTACGCCGCCGGGAGGAAGGGATGTCACGCCTCGGTTCAAGAAAGCACCCCGCCGTCGCACGGGTCCACACGCTCGCGCGGGCTGGCGAGGTTCTGAGCATCTGCTGCGAAAACGACGTCGAAGCGATCGTGGGGATCGAGCCCGACGCGCCCGAGGACGTCAGCGACATCGAACGCGCGCTCATCAATCGGCAACCCGTCCCGCCATCTCCTCCCAAGCTCGGTCGCAACGAGCCCTGTCCCTGTGGCAGCGGGAAGAAGTTCAAGAAGTGCTGCGCCGGGGCGGCTCTCTTCTACTGACTGACCGCAGGCTCGGCGCCGCTCTCAATGCGGTATGGCCATGGCTCGGGAGCGCGGTGACCCGTGGGGCTAGGCTCGCCGTGGCCTCGCGTAGGCCGGTGATGGTGCGCCTTTCAGGCTCGGCGACTTGGCAAGCGGCTCGAGCCAGGCGGCCGTGCCCTTGTCTCGCCCACCTGGACGAGCGGCCTCACGCTTCGTTGCGCGTGCGCGGGTTGCCCTGTCTCGCCCGCGTCCGCTTCTTGGGCGCACCACGCGCGGCCTTCTCGGCGAGGAAGGCGAGGGCGCGATCCACCCACTTCATGACCTCGGCATCCGTACGGGCGCCACCGGCATCGACGTAGATCACGCCCTTGGATGTTCGGCCGGTGAAGTCCATGGGGCGCGTGAACGGCTGGGCCAGGGCTTCGGCCTGATGTGTGGGGCCGACGCGAACGATGAGGTCGGTCTTGATGAGCCCGCAGCACATCGCTCCTGACACCATGAAGCAAAGGCCGCCGAACATCTTCTTCTCGACGACGTCGCTCCGAGCGGAGAGCACACGGCGAATCCTGGCGGCGAGAACCTCGTCGTAGCTCACGATCCTCGTCATCTCGACATCGAAGGGCTCGCGCGCCAATCCCTTTCCGCCGGCCGCGGCGTCATCTTTTCGACGAGAGGCCCGGCGCGCCCCTTGCGAATCGCCATCGCCCTTCAGCCCTACGGAGGATCGGAATGCGAGGGTGGCGAATCATCTCAGGGTTTCTCATCGGCGGGGCGCTGACCACGCCGATCCGGGCCGCGCGCGCCGACGAGCCCGCGAGTGACCCCAGCATGCGCTCGGCGGGCATCGTGACGCTGGCCGCGGGCGGAGCGCTGCTGGCATACGGCGCCGTCGGGACGACGCTCGGGTTCAAGGACGCGGCGCGCGATGGGCTCATTCCCGGTCTGGCGTACAGCGGGCTCGCGTCGCTCGGGCTCGGGCTCGGGCTGGGCGCGCTCGGGGGCTCGCTGTACGCGGTCGGAGCGCGGCCGGCCACCGCGGACCCGCGAGCGACGCTCCTCTGGGGGCGTGTAGCAACCCTGGGCGGCGCTCTCTTCGCAGGGACGGGCTTTACGCTGCTCGGCGTCGGTCTCGCGCAGAACCGCGGCCCCCTGATCGCCGCGGGCGCAGCCGCCGGTGAGCTGGGGCTCGTGGGCATCGCGGGAGGCATTCCGCTGTGGGTAGGGAGCTCCTCGCCAGCGACCGCCCCCACCGTGTCGGTCGGACCGGGCTCGATCGATGTGCGACTCCGCTTCTGACTCCCTGACTCACCGAGCCCGTCCCGACGTCGGGACGACCTCGATGCCTCCAGGACGCTACGACTTGGGGACGAGCGTTGCGCGCATCGCGGCCAGGGCCGCGGTGGTTTCGGCCGGAGTCGCCTTGCCGCGTGTGCCGGGGGCGCGCCGGGGGACGCACCACTCGACGGCGGGCGAGAGCTCCGAGAACACCTTCTTGGTGCCTCGGCTGACCGAGTCCATGCCGGCGATGATCCCGCGCACGGCGGCGGCCTGGAAACCCGTCCCTTCAATCAGGGTCGCGATGGCGAGGATCTGCTTCTCGTACACCTTGGTGATGTCGGCCGCGCTCTTGCGTGCGTCCGAGTCCATCTTGAAACCCGCCGAGGGCAGGATCCAGGTCAGGGTGGCGAACCCCGCGGGCTCCCGCTTCGTCATGGCGGCAAGGGCCGGGCGGGCCAGGAGCATGTCGGCCTTGGTGGGCGCAGCGAAGATGGTCATCACCCAGAGGCCATCGCACGCTCCGTAAACCACCGCCGCCCCTCGCTGGAGCGGCTCGAACTCTGCAGGCATCGCGTCTTCCTCCTCCTCGGGATGCTCCTCGACCAGCGAGCGCGACCGTGGAAGGTACTCAGGCAGACACCCGCGGCGCTAGCTCCTTTTTTCGTGGGGCGACCCGGTCCCCGTCGCCTCGCCCGTGCCTCGTTGTTCGGGCCTGCGATCGTTCCGACGTCGGAATGGCCGGCGCCTCGAAATGGCAAACGGCGCGTCCGGCCCGCCGGGGAGGCAGCCGAACGCGCCGTTCGTCGGGCACTACTTGCAGTAGCCCTGGAAGGCCTCGAGGGACTTCTCGCGAGCCTTCGACTTCTCGGTCATGGCGTCGCTCGCCTTCTTGACGTCCTCGGCCGCGGTGGCCGCGGTGGCCGGGTCGGCGGCCGCGCCGCTGAGCGCCTTCGTCTTCGCGCCCACTTCGCGGACGGCGGCGGCGAGCCCCTTGTTGGTCGCGGCGAAGTCCGCGCTGGTCTTCTTGACTTGCTCGTCCTTGAGGGCGAGCGCGCTGATCTCGGTGCCCGTCTTGTCGAGCACGGCGGCAAATGCGTCCAGGCCCTCGGGCTTGTCCATCTGGATCTTGCCGGTCTCATCGGCGTGCGAGTTGATGACGTCGATGACCTTGTTGCAGTCCTCCACCTTCGAGCCGCATCCGGTCGTGGCGACCGCAGCAACCGCGAGGGCGGCCATGGCGAGCAGGTTGAGACGGAGGGTGCGGTGGCTGGTGCGTTCTTTCACGAGTTCTCCTGGGGGGCGTCCGTCGAGCCGGTTCGGCCGCGGGCGGGCGCTAGGATGGGTGACGTTGCGGCGCGCTGGCAAGTGGAACCCGACCCTGCCAAGGAATCTCCCTTACTCCCGTTGACCGGCTTGTAGCCGCCACTCCCACCCCTGGGTGCCCATCTAATGACGGAGCAAGACAACGTGAGGGAAAGACGCGGGGTTGGGAGCAGTCACGCCAGGCTGCCCCTGTAGGAGCGCTGGCGCCGTAGGTGGCAACGCCTACCATCATCTGCTCATGCGCCTCATCACGAACCCCGGGTCCAACGTCAGCAAGGCGATGGTGGCCCGCTACGACGTGGACTTGACGGCGCAGCAGATCATCGTCGACGACAAGCGCTTCGACACGCGCGAGAGCATCTCCCACGCGACCATCGATGGTTGGGTGCGAACGGCCAAGCAGCACCCTCACGTGCTCGGCACCTCGGCGGCCGAGTCCGTGGAGATCTTCAAACAGGCCTCCAGGTTCGATGACGAGCTGATCGCCATCATGACCTCGCGCAAGCTCATCGGGTCGTATACCGCCGCCATCGCCGCAAAGAAGGCCCTGGCCTTGGCCCCCGCCACGAAGCACCTGCGCATCGCCGTCATCGACACGCGCACCACCGACCTCGGCGCCAACCTGTGTCTGGCCATGGCGGGCGAAGCGATCCGCGCCGGCCTGCCGTTCGACGATGTCGTCAGCTTGGTCGAGCGCTTTGCCGCGCGCGAGGTGCTCGGGCTCGCGGTGGGGACGCTCGACTACCTCGTCAAAGGGGGTCGGGCCGGCTTTCTTCGCGCCTGGCTCGCCAACCTGCTCGACGTAAGCCCGATCCTTACGTTCAACGACGGCGAGCTGAAGGCCGAGGGGCGGATCTCGCGCTCCAAGAGCATCCCCGTGGCCATCGCCGAGCTCGTGACGGCGAAGCTCGGCCGAGGACGCCGCGTGTGGGCCGGGGTCTCCTACAGCACCGCCCCCGAGCTCGCCGCGGAGCTGGAGCAAGAGCTACGGAGCCGGCTCGACATTGCCTATCTGGAGACCCGTCGGATCTCGAGCAGCATCTACCTGCACACCGGGCCGGGGGCGCTGGGAGCGTTCGTCAACCCCATCGACGACCTCGGGTTCGACCCGCCCGCGCCCAGGTTTTGAGCCGGCGCCCGACGGCCGTCCCGACGTCGGGACGAGCCGGGCCACGGGCGAGGTGATCCATCGGAGTGGATCGGCCGACGCCGGGATTGATCCTCGCGCTCGCGCCGAGGATGCTTTCGAGCTCGATGGCGACGAAGAAGACCGCGAAGGCCAAGGCGAAGACCCCGACTGTCGAGGAGCAGGTGCACGCGCTAGGGGAGGCGCTGACCCGCTACGCGCCCGAGCGGGTGGCCAAGGTGCGTCCCGCGAAGAGCCTGGCAAAGCTCGAAGCGCTGGTCGCGATCCCGCCCGCGCTTCGCGCGCTCTGGTCGTGGGCAGACGGCTTCCCGGGGTTGCTGGTCACGGCCTCCGACGACCTCGAGCGGGGGTTCGACCTCTTCTCCGTGAGCGTGGCGGCGAAGACCATCGCGATGAACCGTGAGGCAGGCGGCTTCGCGGACGATTTGATCCCCTTCGCGGGCGAGGATGGCAGCGGGGATTGCTATGCGCTCGATGCGAGGGGTCGCGTCCTCTACTGGGATCACGAAGAGGGGGAAGCCTCGAAGCACGCAGCCTCGATCTCCGTCGTGCTCGCGAACACGAGGAGGTCGATCGAAGAGCAGGCGCTCTTCGGCGGACCGGAGCGGAAGCCGGGCACGGTCGACGAGAAGGCGCTCGCCCTCGAGAAGGCGATCGACGAGCTGAAGGACCCAGCCTCCGTCTCGATGATGAGCAACAGCCCTGCAAACAAGGTTCGCGAGGGGATCGGGAAGCTGAAGAAGGAGGCCGACCAGCACCGGCTCTACCTTCGCTTGCGTGATCGGCTGAACGAGCTCGACGCCCCCCCGCGCCTCACCAAGTCGCTCGAGGAGTCGATCCTCTACACGGCGATGGAGACGAAGTCCTGGGGCGAGGCTCTCGCGTCCCTGAAGGCGACGGGCGGCGTGGCCGGCGGTCGCGACAACTGGAGCGTGGTGGGCCTCGCGGCGCTCGACGCGGGGGAGCTGGAGGTCGCGCTGCTCGCGTTTTCCGGGGGCGGGTCGCTGGACTCGCGGCTCGGTGAGATCGCGGTGGCCCGGAAGCTCGGTCGCACGGCGTCACGCCCGCTCGCCGGGGTAGCCGCCGAGATCGCGGCCAAGGTCGAGCGCCTCCGGGGCAACCTCTCGAAGAAGCCGCGCGACTTGGAGATCATCGGGGTCGTCGGGGCGCTCGTGGAGCGCGCGACCGCCGAGACGCTGGGCGGAGAGGAGAAGGCCGCCCAAGCGACGCTCGACGAGGCGTATCGGTACCCGATTGGAAAGCAGTTCCGCGATCCCGTGGAGGCCAACGCCATCGCACGCCTGGCGGGGCTGGTCCCGCGCGGCTAGCGCCGAACGGGTTGAACGCCGAGTGAAACCACGGGCGTTGGGCGGCGCGGCGCGCGGCCGAGGAGCGAGCAGCGGAAGAATGCTCGCAGTGTCTCGAGCAGCGCAGCGACGAGGCCGCGTGTCGAAGCGCCGAAATCGCGCGCTTGCGCCGGCCTTCAACCCGTTCGGTGCTCCAAGGGGCTCTGCGAAGGGCTGGCCGTCGCGCCTGCGAAGCGATGGAAAGAAAAAAGGCGCCGAGGGACGGTTGGGGGGGTTACCGTCGACAGGCGCCTCGGGGAAGCCTATCGCAAGCGTCGGGCCAAGGACGGCGGATCGAGACATCCAGTGGATCGGCCTCGCCACGCCACGCCCCCGATTGCAGGGGTGCGATCTCACCCCCCAGATTTGAACGCGCGGGCATCGACCCGAGGGCGCCATCGTCACCGGCGGGCTCGTCGAGCGAACAGTTTTGGAAGCTCCGCCAGTCTTGTTGGGCAAGGGAGCGAACCCTCCCCCGAACCCCACAGGAACAGCCCATGAGACTCTACGACTTCCCCTACTCGCCCAACTCTCGCAAGGTCCGCGCGGTCGCCTACGAGCTCGGGATCGAGCTCGAGCACGTGCACGTCGACATCCTCAAAGGAGGGTCGCGGACGCCCGATTTCCTCGCCAAGAACCCCAACGGGGCGGTCCCCGTCCTCGAGGACGGAGACTTCTTGCTGTGGGAGTCGAACGCCATCCTGCGCTACCTGGCCGCCTCGCAGGGCAAGACGACGGCGCTCACCCCGGCAAACGCTCGGGAGCAGGCCGACGTCGACCGCTGGCTCTCCTGGCAGCTCGCCCACCTCGGCCCGGCCACCCGCAAGGTGGCCTTCGAGCGGGTGGTGAAGAAGCTGACCGGTCAGGGCGAGCCGGACCAGGCCGCGATCGACGCCGGCACCGAGGAGTTTCAGAAGCTCACCGCGCTCCTCGACGCGCACCTCGAGGGCAAGGAGCACGTGACCGGCCGACTCTCGCTGGCCGACTTCGCCCTCGCCTCCCATTACTACCTGACGCCGACCTACGGCCTGGACCTCGAGCCGTACCCGCGGGTGAAGGCGTGGCTCGCTCGCATGGGGGCGCGCGAGAGCTTCCGTCGCGCCGACGCCGATGCACGGGCGAGCATGCAGTAACCACGCAACCGTGGGTGCGGTGGCGAGAAGGAAGAGCGATGCCGAGCCGAGTCGATGTGAAGGGTGAGACGGACGCCGTCTTCTTTCGGGCGGTCGAGCCTCTGCGTGGAGGGCTCCGCCTCCATTGCTATCGAATGCTCGGCTGTTCGCACGACGGCGACGATCTGGTTCAGGAGACGCTGCTTCGCGCCTGGCGGGCCAAGGATTCTCTGGACGACCCGGTCCGGCTCCGGCCCTGGCTCTATCGCATCGCCACCAACGCCTGCCTCGACGAGCTGAAGCGAAGGCCGCGGCGCGCCTACCCGACCGACGCGGGCCCGGCGGCGGTCGATCCAGGCCTCCCACCCGCCACGGCCATCGAGGAGCCGGTGTGGCTCGAGCCCATGCCGAACACCTGGCTCGCCGGCGCGGACGTCGGCTCGGGCCCCGGCGACCCCGCCGCCCGCTACTCCCTCAAGGAGAGCGTGGCCCTGGCGTTCGTGGCGGCGCTCTCGATCCTCTCGCCGGTCCAGCGGGCGACGCTCCTCCTCCGCGACGTGGTCGGGCTCTCGGCGGAGGAGACGGCGGGGGCGCTGGGCGTGAATGTCGGGGCGGCCAACAGCGCCTTGTTTCGAGCGCGCCAGACGGTGGAGGAGAAGCTTGGCGGTCGAGGTCCGGGCGCCTTCGCGAGCACCGCCACCCAGGTGGATGAGGCCCTGCTCCAGCGCTACGTCCGGGCCTTCGAGGCGTCGAACATCGACGCGCTGGTGGCCATCCTGCACGCCGACGTGCGGACCACGATGCCCCCGTCACCGACCTGGATCGACGGGCGGGCCGCCAACGCCGTCTTCTTCGGGCAGATGTTCAAGATCCCCCGGCCGGGCGACCTGCACCTCGTCCGCACGGGCGCGAACGGTCACGTGGCCCTGGCGTTCTACCGTTCGCAGGCGCCCGGAGGGCCCCGGCGGCTTTACGCCATTCAGGTGATCACGGCGCGCGACGGCGCCATCGCCAGCATCGACCACTTCATGACGCGAGAGGTCTTCCCGTTGTTCGGGCTGCCCCTCTAAAGCACCGAACGGGTTGAACCCCTTCGGTGCTCCAGCCCTTCATGCCGTGCTGCCGCCCGGGCTACGCGCCACCAGCTTCCAGACACCGTGGCTCTCATGGGAGATCACGGCGTCGCCGTAGAACTCGCCGAAGCCCTCGGACTCGTGGACGAAGATCTCGGGCCAGCCGTCGTCGTTCATGTCGAACACGGCGAAGGGCAGGTAGGCGTGGTCGTTGCTCGCGTTCTGGTTCGCGAGCGACGCATCCAGGTAGGTGGAGTGCCAGGCCCCGCTGCCCGTGCGCTCGGCGACGATCAGGGCGCACCCGCCCGAGACCGCGAACGTCCGCTCCTTCTTCGGCTCGCCCTCGACCGCGTCCTTCACGTCGCCGGGTACGCGGAAAAAGATCGTCCGGCGCTCGAGCGGAGTCGCCCGCGGCTTGCACATGCTCTTGGGATCGACGACGGCCTTGGTCAGCTGCTCCACGAAGCCGGCGTGCTCCTTGCGGATGGCGTCACCGGGCCTCCACTCGGCCGAAAGGGGCGGGCGATAGTCGGTGCTGGCATAGAGCACGATGCGGCCGGGCGCGAAGGGCGACGAGTTGTTGTGAGCGGCGTCGTCGGGGAAGTAGGTCTCGTAGCAACCGGTGACGTCGTAGAAGTCACGGTTCTTCATGGTGCGGGTGCCGGCCACCTGCCCCCAGCGGTCCACGGCGCTCCACGCGCTGCCGACGCGAGCCCAGCTCGCGCACGTCCTCTTCGACGCGGCCTCCTGAGCCCTGGTGGCGGCGGCGCCCAACTGGCCCACGGTGCCCACCGTCTCGATGTGCTTGGACCCATCGTTGCCCCGGAGCACGGAGGCGAGCGGGACGTGAGGCTCGGCCCCATACCAGCGGGTTCCTTGCGGGCGGCGAGGGGGCTTCGCCAGCGAGGACGCCGACAGCGACAGGACCACCGCGACCATCGCCCCGCCCCTGACCCAGCCGCCCAGCCTCATTGCCCCGCGCTATCACGACGCGCGTGAGCCTCGCCACCTTCCAGCAGCTTTTCGGACGGCCCGCCCACCCTTCCGACGTCGGGACTACCGCGAGTCCCCGATCGACCCCGCCGCGGCCGGGCGCTTCCCCTTGAGCCACTTGAGCTTCAGGAAGCGGTCGCCCCCCGCCGTGACCAGCTTGGCGCGGAGGTCGGTCTCCTCGACGTAAGGCGTGGTGAGCTTGACGACGCCGCCCTCGACCGTGGCCGTGGTCTGCGTGGCGCGCTTGCCCTTCTCGACCTCGATGGCGGTGATGGCCGCCTTGCCCTCGCAGCGCATCCAGAACCAGCTGTCCTTCACCTTGGTCTTGCAGCCGAGCGCGTCGGAGCCCGAGACGTTCACCTCACGCTCGGCGGCCCACACGTCGTCGGCGGGCAACGCCTCGATGCCGGCCACGTCGGGCTTGCCCTTGGCGTCTTCTTCGACCGACTGGCGCGCCTTGTCGTCGGCGGCCTTCTGGGCGGCAGCCTTGGCCGCCGCGTCGATGTCCGCGCAGCGCGCATCACCGGCGCGCGACCTCATCGGCGGCCAGGCGGCGTCGTTCAGGCGGCGCTGCGAGAGGCTGGTGGCGTCGGCGGGGAGCTCGAGGACGAACGACTCGTCCTTGATCCACTCCGGGTGGCTGGCGGGCCGGTAGAAGAACGACGGCTTGGCCTTGGTCCCGGGCTTGAACGAGACCACCACCGCGTCCTCGGCGTCGCCGTTGGGACCGGCGGCGAGCTCCTCGCTCGTCGCCATGCTCCCCCCGCCGGGCACGCCGTGGTCGTAGTTGCCCAGGTTCGTGCCGGAGCGGCGGCCGTTTCGAGGACACCAGATCATGGCCCACTCGCGCACCGCGAGGAGCTTGCAAGCCGCCAGCTCCTCTCCGCCTTCGTGGCCTTCGAAGCCGAGGACGGCGAGGTCCGCCTCGCACCACTCCTTGGCCGTCGGCCGCGCGCTCCGGGGAGGTAGGGTCGCGGCGCTCGCCGACGCGCTGGCGCTCGGCGGAGGCGCAACGCTCGCCGTCGCCATCGCCGTCACAGTGGCGCTGGCCGTGGCCTTCGGCTGGGGCGCCGCCGTGACGGCCGTCTTCGTCGTGTTGGCGGGGGCCTCGGGCTGAGGCGCGGGATCGCTCTTACAGGCGGCGATCAAGGGGAGCGAGAGGGCTAGGCGAAGGGCCAGGGTGCGTTGCATGGCGCATGGATACACCACCCGACGCGCCCTGGCAGGGCGCTGCGCTCACTGCTTCTTTCGGATGGCGAAGTTGTCGAGGTAGGTGAGCCCCTGACCCGCGACGGTGGTGACGCTCGTCCCATCGGCGTCCACGGTGGCGTCGCTCGCCTTCGCCCATCCCGCGTAGGGCGCATAGGTCTGCCCGACATCGGTGGTCATGACCCAGATCTCGACGGCGGTGCCGGCCGCCCAGCCAAAGTCGTTGGGCGTGCTGGTCGCGTGCGGAAGGGCCACGGTCGCGGTGGCGGCGGGGCAGAAGGTCGTGCCGGCCGGCGACACGCCATAGAGGAGGGAGAAGTCGGTGTGCCCCGAGGACGCCAGCCAGGGTCCATCGTTGTCGAGCGGGATCGAGACGGCGCGGAAGAGCTGCTTGTCGTCCGTGTCGTAGATGAGCTGGTTGACCTCCACGTTGGTGGCGGCGGCGAGGACGAGCGACACGCCGCCCGAGGAGACGGTGCTCCCGGCCTTGAACGCAGCGCCGGTGGCGCCCGAGAGCTTGGCGGTGCTGAGCACCTTGGTTCCGCCAGCGGTGAAGTCGGTGGTGGCGGCGGAGAGGGGAATGGCGAGCTCGGCGTACGTCAGGGCGTCGCCGACCTTGAACGCCGGCTTCTTCATCGCGAGGCTGGTGGTGATGGTGACCGAGCCGGTCGCGTCGGTGGTCGCCGGGTTCGAGCAGAGGTCGATGCCGCAGATGAACACGGGCTGTCCGGCGGCGATGGGCGCGCCCTTCTCATCGACGATCTTGGCGGTGACCGACTGCTGGCCCGTCACCTTCGTCTCGCCGCCCCCGAAGGGCGCGCCGGGAGCGCAGTTGCTCCCGCCACCGTCGCTGCTCGAGCCGGAGCTGGCCGCGGTGGTGCCCCCCGATCCGCCGCTCCCACCGGTGCCGCCGCCGGCGACCGAGGAGCTGGACGAGGTGCCGGTCGTCCCATCGCCGCCGGCGCCCCCGGTGGCGCTGCTGCTCGAGGAGCAAGCCACGAGCGTTGCGACCGAAGCCAGCGCGAGGCAGCCGAGAATACGGTAGGAGGGGGTGAGATGATCCATGTGGGGATCATCGAAGCACGTCGGCCCGCCCGCGCAAAGCTCGCCTGAGCCTCGGGAGGAGGCCCGTCGTGAAGGGCGTTGGAGAGGGGCATGAGCGTCAGGATCGAGCTGGAGATGGTCGTCCTCGCCCCCATCGAGCGGGTCTTCGACCTCACGAGGAGCGTGGAGGTCCACCTGGCCTCTGCCAAAGACACCGAGGAGCGGCCCGTCGGCGGCAAGACGAGCGGCCTGCTCGAGCTCGGCGACGAGATCACCTGGCGAGCGCGCCACTTCGGCGTGGTCCAGGAGCTCACGAGCCGCATGACGGCCTTCGATCGGCCCAACCACTTTCGCGACTCGATGGTGCGGGGCGCCTTCACGCGCTTCGATCACGATCACTTCTTCGACGCCACCCCGGACGGCACGCGCTGCCGCGACGTCTTCGACTTCGACGCGCCGCTCGGCCCGCTCGGGTGGATCGCCGAGCGCCTCCTCCTCGAGCGTCACATGCGCCTCTTCCTCGAGGAGCGCGCCCGGCACATCAAGCACGTCGCCGAGGGCGACGAGTGGCGTCGATTCGTTTGACCGAGCGGGCCGCCCGGTGCCAGCATCCGGCGCGGAGGCCCTGGCATGAGCGTGAACCTCGTCGTGTGGAAGTGGCGAGCGAGCCATGACTCCGCGGCCAAGCGCCGCAAGCTCGGCCTGAAGATGGGCGACGTGACGGCGGCGTTCTGCGAAGAGGGTGATCACGCGGCCTTCGACGACGTCGACTTCGCCGGCTTCGAGGCCGCCGTCGTCCAGCAGATTGGACCGGAGGTCACCGATGGTCCCTATCTCGTGGAGCGGTATCCGAGGGCGCGCGTCTACAACCTGCCGAACAGCCAGGTCCCCGACCTCGTCATGAAGATCGGGCTCCTCGCCCGGAAGCACGGGCTCACCTCGGCGGAAGGCTGACATGCAGATCCTCACCGATCGTCTCATCCTGCGTGAATTCGAGGAGACCGACGCCGCGGCGTGCAACGAATACGAACGCGACCCCGACGCCGTTCGATACCAGTCGTTCGCCCCGCGCACCCTCGAAGAGAGCCTCGCTTACATCCGAGAGAGCATGGCGACGGCGCGCGAGACGCCGCGGTCCATTCACGATCTCGCCGTCGTGCTCCGCAGCGGCGGCGCGCTCGTCGGGAGGTGTGGGTTGAAGGTGAGCAGCCACGAGGAGCGCGAGGGGGCGCTCTGGTACATCCTCCACCCCGCCCGCTGGGGTCAGGGGCTCATCCCCGAGGCGGCACGGGCCCTGCTTGCCTTCGGCTTCGACGATCTCGGGCTCCATCGGGTGATCGTCGATTGCGAGCCCGCCAACGGCCCCTCGATCCGGGTCGCCGAGAAGCTCGGGATGAGGCGTGAGGCCCACTTCGTCGAGAATGCGTGGATCAAAGGAGCCTGGACCGACTCGGTGATCTTCGCGATGCTCGATCGCGAGTGGCGCGCCCGACCCAGAGCGTAAGGGGGTCGGACCGGCGGCGCGCGGCTCCGGGCGGGTGGCCCCGGCCACCTCAAAAGGCACCGGGGACCATCGTCCCACGCCTCGGGAGGGCTCGACCGGCACCCGCGACGATTCTCCCATGCCGCGGGAGGGCTCGACCAGCACCTGCGACGATCCTCCCGTGCCTCGGGAGACCCCGACCACCACCCTGACCGATCGTCCCACGCCTCGAGAGGCCTCGACCGGCACCCGAAACG
>FTCO01000064.1_pt1 | contig 17752 bp, 9 predicted proteins | sample 1639701 | NCBI WGS metagenome assembly FTCO01 (sample SAMEA3914869, study PRJEB12502) | metagenome | biome: forest; material: soil | place: USA | collected 2012-03-12 | depth 0.1 m | reverse complement strand
GTCGAGGCGCACCGAGGCGCGCGCGGGGGCGTCCTTCCCCGCCTCCACCACGGCGACGCCGAAGATCTGCGAGGGGAGGTCGGGGGTCACGTGCCCGTAGCCGTCGGTGTGCTCCGAGGGATCGCCGGTGCGCACCAGGGCCTCGGGGGCGAAGAGGCGGTCGCCGAGGCGCGCGAGGGAGAAGCCCTGCACCCCGGCGCGCTTGGTGACGATGGCGTGCGCGCGCGCCGTCTTCGCCGGGTCGTCGGGCCGCAGGCACTCGAGGATCGACTCGGGGAGCGCGGCCAATACGTCGCCTCCGCCGAGCGGGAGCGCGCGCGTCGAGCCGGAGCGCAGATCGACGGCGGAGAGGATCGAGCCGGCCGCGTGGGAGACGAAGGCCGTCGCCCCGTCGGCCGAGAGCGCGATGGCCCGCGGCTCGCGCGGGAGGTCGACGCTGAGCTGCTTCGCGAGCGAGGAGGTGGAGAAGCCCTCGAGGCCGTGGCCCCACGCGCTGGCGACCAGGAGCGTCTCCCCATCGCGTGCCAGGGCGAGCCCCACCGGCTCGTCGCGGGTGGCCACGCGGGCGCGCAGGACCAGCGCGCCGTCTTCGCTCCCCGTCGACTCCAGCACGACGACGGCGTTGCCCTCGCGCAGCGCCGCGAACAGGCGGCCGTCGCGAGCGACGAGCAGCTGGGTGGGGACGCCGGGCAGCCGGGTGCGGACCAGCTCTCGGCGCGCGGCGGGGTCGAAGGCGATCACGCTGGAGTCGTCGGTGTCGGCCACGAAGGCGAGGCGCCTGCCGCGGACCCTGGCCAGCACGACGGCCGAGCCGCTCTCCTCACCCAGGCCCTCGAGGTCGTGCGCGGGCGGGGACGAGAGCGCGCTCCCCGGGTCGCTCGTCCACGGGCCCGGGTCGGCCTCGACGGCCTCGACCGGCTCACCTCCACAGCTCGAGAGCACCAGCAGGAGCGCGGCGCACATTCGTCTCCTCGATCTCGACATCGCGAGCCTCCCAGGGGCGCCGCGCGTCCCCCTCGGCGCAACGTGGGGAGTACGACGAGCGGGGGCCGCGTGGCCTTGGGTGTGGCTGCGAAATCGTCAGCGAGCGGCGGCGGGCGAGGCCCCGAGGGCTCGCAGGGCGCGACACACGGTCGCGTCGCGGCAGGGGCCGATGCGGCCTCCGGTGTTGGGCCAGGGCACGTCGCGCACCTGGCTGAGGTCGCGCACGTCGGGGCCGCGCCAGGGGCCGAGCGCCCGGGTGAGCAACGCCTCCCGCTCGGGCGTGGCGGGGAGCGAGAGCCTCACGTTGGGCAGGATGCCCGTCTTCTGGACCGGCGAGCCATCCGGCAGGCTGAAGAGCAAGGTGGTCAAGCGGAGCACCCCGGCGTGGGCGTCGTCGTCCAGGTACTCTTGCGCGCAGCCCTTGCCGTAGGTCTTGTCGCCGATGACCACCGCGCGGTGGTAGCTGGCGAGGCCGCCCGCCATCATCTCGGCCGCGCTGGCCGAGTCGCCGTCGACGAGCACCGCGAGGGGCCCGGCGTAGCGGCGCTCGGGCGACACCTCGGGGGCGCGCTCGATCTCCATCCCGCCGTCGCGGCGCCGCATGGGGAAGAGGGACACTCCCGGCATGAAGAGGCCGAGGGCCGCGATGGCGCCGTCGGTCGAGCCGCCGCCGTTGGCGCGCAGGTCGAGCACCACGCCCTCGAGGTCGCCGGCCGCGCGCGCCCGGTCGAGCGCGGAAGAGAGCCGGTCGCCGAGGTCGTCGGGCACGTCGTGGATGGGGATGATGGCGACGCGCCCCTTGCCGTAACGAAGGAGGTCGACGTCGAGCGCCGGGTTCTGGAAGGGCGGGGCCGCGCTCGTGTCGCCCTTCACGGGCTCGTCGGCCCCGGCGCTCGCGCTCCCCGCCGCCACGCCGCGCGACACCGTCACCTCGAGCTCGAGGGGCGCCGGCTCGCGGGCCCGGAGCACCGTCACCCGGGTCCCCGCCGTCTCGCGCGCGTCCGACAGCACGCCGAGCTGCTCGGACTGCTCGACGCTCATGCCCGCCAGGGGCACGTCGAGCACCCGGACCACGATGTCGCCGTCGAGGAGCGGCGGCTGGGCCCCCTTCTCGATGCGGATGCCCAGCACCGTGCGCGTCCGCTCGGTCCAGAGGCGCGCCGGCGGGTCGGCCTCGAGCGAGAGATCGTAGATGGAGATCTCCTCCTCGAGCGGCGCCCAGGCCCCGTGCGCGTCGAGCTGGGGGATGTAGGCGCGCACGGCCGCGGCCGTGACCACCTTGGCCCAGGCCTCGGCGTCGAGCGACGGCGCCGCCCGGTTCCGCGCCGCCTCGGCGAACGGCGCCACCGAGTCGCCATAAGCGCTCTCGAGCACCCCGACCTGCCGCCCCAGCTCCTTGGCCAGGTCGCGCGCCCTCTTGGTGACGGTCCCCTCCTCGAAGGGTGTGGAGGTGGCGAGCTGGAAGGCGGCCGCCTTGTCGCGCGCCGCGGGCTGCTTCTTCCCCTCCTCGACCCCTTGATCGAAGGCAGCGCGCACCTCGACCGACCAGGCGGCCAGCTCCGCGCCGAGCCCCTTGGCCACCGAGCAGGTCCCCGCGCCCGGCGCGCCCTCCAACTCGGCGATGAGCTTGTCGGCGTTCTTGCGGATGGCGGCGCCGAGGGGCGCGTCGGGCGCCACCGACCAGAGGCCATGGGGGTCGAGCCAGTCGACGGCCCCCGCGGCAAACTTTGCAGCGTCGATGGGGCCGGGAGGCGCCGCGAGATTGTTGCGCGCCTGGGCGACGATGGTGCGCGCGTCGTCGCACCCGAGCGCGGTCGGCTCGCCGGTGGGCACCGCCATCGAGCGGTCGGTGCTCTGCTCACCGCTCGGGAAGACGTCGTTGGCCTCGTCTTCCTCCACGATGGCCGAGCGAAGGATGTCGATACGGGCGGCCACGCCGGTCTCGGCCAGCGCCACGGGCTCGCGCGGCCGCATGGCCGCCACGACCAGGAGGGCCCCCACCGACACCAACGCCGCCGAAGCAGCCAGGCGCTTTCGCACGCCGAGGAAATACCACGCCCGCGCGCTGCGCGTCGAAACGTGGGCCCACAAATCACGAACCTTGGCCGGACAAGCCCTGGTCTCGGGGGGCATCCCTACCCCAAAAGACGGCCGCGCCCTGCGCCTGCGGAGGGATCCCGCAAAGCTTTCGTTTACGAACCGGCCCCTCTCCAACCTTGCGCGATCGCAACGCCTGATCTCGCGGATCCCCGCGGATCTAGCGACGGCACTGGCGATGCATTGGCGTCGTTTGGCGCTGGTCGGTCGCCGGCTTCTTTCGAGCCGGGCCGGTCGGTCGTCCGAGGCTCGCACGCGCCGCGGCGGGACCTTCGTACTCAGGCAGTCGGGTGAGACGATGAGCAGCACGTGGGATCGGGCCGCCTTCTCGGTTTATCGCACACAGCTCGCTGGCCGTACGACGTTGACCCCGGAGGTCGAGCGCGACCTCGCCAACCGCTACCGCGCGGGTGATCGCGACGCGGGCAAGAAGCTCATCGAGGCCTGCCTCCCGTTCGTGATGACCATCGCCCTCGAGTACCGCCGCTGGGGACTCGGGATGGAGGACATCGTCCAGGAGGGCAACATCGGCCTCCTCAAGGCCGCCGAGCGCTTCGACCCCGACCGCGGCTGCCGCCTGGCGACCTACGCCGCCTACTGGATCCGCGCCGAGATCCGCGAGTACGTGGCGCGCGGCTACCGCATCGTGCGCCTCGGCTCCTCGAAGAGCGAGCGCCGGGCGCTCCGCATCTATCGCAAGACGCACGAGAAGGACCCGGCGGCCCTCGCCGAGATGAGCGGCCTCACGGAGGAGCGCGCCGCCGAGCTGCTCCCGCTCCTCATGGCTCGCGACGTGAGCCTCGAGCGCTCCCCCACGGACGACGGCAAGGCCCCGGCCGACAAGCTCGCCACCGACGACATCTCGCCGGAGGACATCGCGAGCCTCAGCGAGGAGAAGACGCAGATCGCCGCCGCCCTCGACCAGGTGGTCAGCGAGCTCTCCGAGCGCGAGAGGCGCATCGTGCGCCAGCGCTGGCTCACGGACGAGCCCGAGACTTTGGAGCAGCTCGGCGTCGCGTTCGGGGTGAGCAAGGAGCGCGTCCGGCAGTTGGAAGAGCGCGCCAAGAAGCGGATGCGCGCGCGGTTGGAAGAGATTGTGGGCGAGCCTCTGGCGCACAGTGCGTGAGAGAGATCAGACCTGAGGGGTCCCTCTGCTCTCGAGAGATGACCTGGGACGCTTCCCTGCAGTTGGATGGGATCGTCACCCTGCTTTCAGACGCGAAACTTCCGCTGCAGAGCCAGCGGAAGTTCCGCGGGGCGTTCGCTCGCTGCGCTCGCTCAGCCCGTCTTTGTCACGATCGGGGGGCGCGGGCGCGCCCCCCTATACCCCCCGAGACACGCGACCTGGGAGCTCTCGCCGGATCTGACCTGGGAGCTCTCGCCGGATCTGACCTGGGAGCTCTTACCGGGGCTCACCTGCCAGCTCGCCCTACTTTTTGAAGAGCTTGCCAAACAGCCCCGGATCCTCCGCGGGCTTGCCCTTGCCAGACGGAGGGGGCGCGGCGCCGCCGCCGCGCTTGCGCATCTCGAAGAGCCTGACCTCGCGCACGGCGTCGAGGTTCTTCGGGTTGAGCTCCGCGGCCTGACGGAAGTCGCGGATGGCCTTGTCGAGCTTCCCGGAGCGCTTCAAGAGCACGCCGCGGTAGTAGAGCGCGCGCTCGAACTTCGGCTCCTTTTGCAGGACGCTGTCGAGGAGCTTGATGAGGTCGTCGAAGTGCGAGCTCGTCATGCCCTCCTTGAGGCCCGGCGGGTCGCCCCGGCGCTGCGCCTGGACCCACACGAGGAGGGCCAGGTACTCGGGCTGCTCGGGGTCGGCCTGCACCGCGCGCGCGGCCAGCTGCTCGGCCGTGGCGAGGTCGTTCTTCTTGAGGAGGATCTCGGCCTTCTGGAACTCGAGGGCCGCGTCGACCACGCGCGCGACCTTCTCGGCGTCCTCGGGCGAGCCGCCGCCCTGCTTCTTGAGCGCGGCGTAGTCCTTCGACTTCGCCGGGTCCATCAGCGTCTGGTAGGCCTCCGAGAAGCGCGCGAAGACACGCGCGACCGGGATCTTCACGTCCTGAAGCTCCTGGGGCAGGCGGTCGGGGTGCCACGCCTTGGCGAGCTGGAAGTAGGCCGCCTTCACCTGGTCCGGCGTGGCCTCCACGGCAACGCCGAGCATCTGGTAGTAGTCCTCGGAGTCGATCGTGGCGGCGCGCTTCTGGATCTCGGCGCGGCGCGCGGTGATCTCGGGCCGCTCGGCCACCGGCGCGGGAGCGCGCGTCGAGGGAGGCGCCGGCGCCCGCGTGGAAGGAGGCCCGCCGGCGAGCTCGAAGCTCGGCCCCTGGCTCGGCGAGGGCGCCTGCGGCGCGTACTGGGGCGCGCCTCCATACGGGTCCGACGCATACGGTGACGGCTGCTGCGCGCCGTACGAGGCCTGCGGGGCGCCATATTGCGGCTGCTGTTGTTGGGGCGCGCCGTACTGAGGCTGCTGTTGGGGCGCCCCGTACTGCGGCGGCTGGGGAGCGCCGTATTGAGGCTGCTGCTGGGGAGCGCCGTACTGAGGCTGCTGCGGCGACCCGTACTGCGGCGGCTGCTGGGGAGAGCCGTACTGAGGCTGCGGCGGCGCCCCGTATTGAGGCGGCTGCTGGGGAGAGCCGTACTGAGGCTGCGGCGACCCATACTGCGGCGGCTGCTGGGGAGAGCCGTATTGAGGCTGCTGGGGAGAGCCGTATTGTGGCTGCTGCTGTTGCGGCGCCCCGTACTGCGGCGGCGGTTGTTGCGGCGAGCCGTACTGCGGCGGCGGCTGTTGGGGCGAGCCGTATTGAGGCTGCTGCGGCGCGGCGGGCGGGTAGCCCGGCTGGCCGGGCGGCGTGGCGCCGAAGCCCGGAGGCACGGCCTGCGTGATGGTGCTGCGGCGCGGCCCACCCGCCGGCGGCGCGACCGAAGGCGGCTGGGGCGAGGCGCCGAAGCCCGCCGGCACCTGCGTGACGCCCGTGGCTCGCCGGCCAGGCTGCGGCATCGGCTGTTGCGGGGGCTGCGAGGCGGGCCCCGCGAAGCCCGGCGGCACCTCGACCGAGCCCGTGGTTCGCCGGCCGCCCTGCTGCTGGGGCGCGCCGAAGCCCGGCGGCACCTCGACCGAGCCCGTGGTCCGCCGGCCGCCTTGCTGCTGGGGCGCGCCGAAGCCCGCGGGCACCTCGGTCACGCCGGTGTTCCTCCGCGGGCCGCCCGGCTGGGCGGCGGGGGGCGCCTGGCCGAAGCCGGCCGGCACCTCGGTCACGCCCGTGGCCCTTCGACCTCCGCCTTGGGCCGGGGCCTGCTGGGCGGCGATGGCGGCCGCCGCGGCGGCGCGCTGCTCGGGTCCCGAGACGGTGCGCCCTCGCTGGGCCGCGGGCGGGGGGGTCTCGGTGGGCTGCGCGACCACCGGCTCCGGACCACCCTTGCCGACCGGGGGCTTGCCGGGCCCGCCGAGGTCCAGGTGGCGCGTGATCGCCAGCGCGTAGACCATGAGCCGGAGCACGCGCTCCTGCGCCACGCCCGCCGCCATCAGCTCGGCGATGGTGGTGCGGCGCGCGCGGATGAGGTCGACGACCGCCGCCTCGTCGCGCTCGAGCTGGAACTTCTTCATCTCGGCCTCGACATGGAGGGCGAGGGGCCGGTTGGCGAGGCGCGCCAGCGTGTGCTCGATGAGCGGCGAGCCCGCCATGAGCCGGATGCCGGCCATGATGGTCGCGAGCGGCTCGGGCGCCGTCAGCTCCGGCCCGCCGTACGACGCGATGAGGTTGTGGCCGTCGTAGTAGGCGTACTGGGTCTCGGCCGGCAGCTCGAAGAGGTGCGTGACCTTGCGCAAGACCTGCGCGCGCAAGGCCTGCATCACCTGCTCGCGCGTGAGCAGCCCCTTCATGACGAGGTGCCGGCCGTGGAGCACCTGCTTCTTGGAGACCTCCATGAGCGAGGTCCGGAGCGTCGCCTCGTCGAGCATGCCGAGCGCGACCAGCGTGCGATCGAGCGGCTCGATCATGGTGCCGGTCTTCACCTTGGCCGGCACGCCGTCCTGGAAATAGACCTGGTGCTCGACGCCGTCGGGCAGCGAGAACACCGTGGTCCCCGAGAGCCGCTGGTCGAGCATGTAGATGAGCAGGTGGACGAAGGGCGTCTTCTGCAGCGTGCCTTCGGCCGAGGGGACGAGCGGGCCCTCCGGGACCGGCGCGGGCTCGGGCGCCGGCGGGGGCAGCGAGGCCTGGGCCGCGCGCGTGGGGGCGATGAGCTTCGACTGCTCCTCCCACGACACCGCGCGGGTGCTGGCGCCGTTGTCCTGCTCCTCTTCCTCGACGACCTGCAGCTCGTCCTGCGGCGGCGGGGGAGGCGGGCTCGGCTCCTTGCGGACGCGCCGCGCCGACCCCGGCTGCGGCGTCTGGCCGTAGCTCGGCGAGCTCTGCTGCTGGCTCGGCGCGCTCGAGGGCCCCTGCTGGTAGCTCGGCGAGCTGTGCTGGTGGCTCGGCGAGCTGTGCTGGTAGCTCGGGGGGTTCTGCTGGTAGCTCGGCGGGTTGTTCTGATAGCTGGGCGGGTTGTTCTGGTAGCTCGGGGGGTTCTGCTGGTAGCTCGGCGGGTTCTGCTGGTAGCTCGGCGGGTTCTGGATCTGGCTCGGCGGGCTCTGCAGCATCGACTGCGCCGCGTAATTGGCCTGCTGCTGCCGGACGCCGCTCGCCGCCTGCCCCGCCGCCCAGGCGCGGAGCTGCGCGCCCGCCGGGTCGTTGGAGGTCGCGACCACCTCGGTGATGTGCTTGGGGTTCTCGCCGCGGCCGCGCCGCTGGTGGGCCAGATCGATCTCGATGGGCGGCTGGAGCCAGCCGCCGTTGCCGTCGAGGACCATGCGCACGCGCGGCTGCGAGTAGAGCGACGGGTGGCTCTGGGCCTGCACGACGAGCGCGGTCTCGCCGGTGGAGAGCTTGACGATGGTGCCGGTCGTGAAGACGCCGAGCGCGCCGATGAGCAGGCGGAGCACGGTGCGATCGGCGGGGTCGGGGGCCTCCTGCTCGAGGCGCGCGATGGCCTCGTCGGCCGTCGGCGGCTCGAGGCCCGGCGCCGGCGTGAGCATGTCGTTGAACGACCGCGCCACGGAGAGGATGCGGGCCTGGAGGCTGGGCGCGCGCAGGCCGCGGTAGAGCGCGCCGAGGCGGGCGCGCCGCTTCTCCCAGTGCGCCTCGTACGAGATGACCGTGCGCATGACGCTCGGCTCGTTGATGCGGCCGAGGGCGGTGAGCACGACCGCCGACGCGGCGGGGAAGTCGTTGTCCTGCTGCTCGCTGAGCGTGGGGATGACGCCGCCGATGCCGCCCATGCCCCCGCTGCCGGTGATGCCGGCGAGGCGCGGCCGGGCCGTCTCGAAGAGGAGCGCCGACATGGCGAGGCGCGCGAGCTGCACCATGTCGTTCGAGATCTGGCGCGTCATGGCCAGCGCCAGGATCGCGGTGTTGACCGCGCGCCCGGCCTCGTCGTGGTTCTGGTTGCGCGCGGCGGTGACGCCGAGGAAGGCCGGCGTCTCGCCGGTGGAGAGGTCGACGAGCCGCTGGGCGACGCGCTTCACGCGCTGCGGCAGGTCGTAGCGGCCCTTCTTCACGTCCTCGAAGAAGCGGCGCATGATGACGACCGCCGAGGCGTAGGTGCGGGCCACCTGCGTGCTCGGGTCGACGCGCTCGCTCATCACGTTCTCGCGGAGGAGCGCGCTGGCGTTGATGCCGCGGAGGCGAATGCGGGGCGAGGGCCGGTCGACCTTGGTGGGCTTCGAGGAGCGCAGCGAGTCGGCCAGGGCCGAGGCGAAGGCGATGAAGTCGCTCGCCTTGGCGTCGCGCATGATGCCGATCTCGGCGGCGCCGACCTTGCTCAAGATCTCGCCCAGCTCGAGCGCCCCTTCGTAGACGCCGCGGTTGGCGCGGAGGAGCTGCCCGCCGATGAACACCGAGCCCTTGGCGAAGAGGATCGAGACGTTGTGCTCGGTGCGCTGGCCGTACTCGCCCACGAGCTGCACGGTCTCGTCGACCTGGCGGATCATGGCCTGGTTGTCGAGCGAGTGGAGCGTCGACAGCTTCACCAGGCGGAAGAGGGCCGTGACCACCGAGGTGCCGAGGTCGCGGGCCTGCGCGCGCCGCGCGTTCTCGGCGGCGTTCTTGCTGAGCACGTCGAGCGCCCCGCCGCCGCTCGGCGCGACGGGGGGCGGTGCTCCATTGCCCATGCTCAGGGCCTCCGGCTGACGAGAGGTCAAACCACGTCTCCGCTCTCGGTGACTTTCTTACCCATGCGTCCCGCGATGGCGCTGGCGGCGGTCATCGATCGATCGCGCAGCTCCTGGCTGTTCCACGGGCGCCGCTTGCCCGAGCCCAGCACGGCCTGGAGCGGCTCCATGGAGCGCGCCTCCTTGCCCAGCAGCTCGGCGGCGATGATGCGCGTCTGCTCGAGCGGCTCGTCGGTCGAGAAGACGCCGTGCTTGGCGAGCAGCTCCATGCAGAGCGCCTCGGCGCGCACCGGGTGCAGCGCGAAGAGCGCCGTGAGCATCTCGCGCCGCTCGTCCACCGGCAGGGCCTTGAAGGTCGGCTCCTGGATCTTGCGCACGATGAGCGGGCCCGCGGCCTTGACCTGGTGGTAGGCGAGCGTGCGGATCGCCGCCACGCGGAGGTCCGCCTGCGGGCTCTCGGCGAGCTGGGCGAGGTCGTTGTTGAGCTGGTCGGGCGAGCCCGCGAGCTGCGCCAGGGCCTCGCAGCGGAGCGCCGCGTTGGCCGACCCCGAGAGCTTGCGGAGCGCGTCGATGGAGCTCGGCTTGCGCACGGTGGCGAGGATCTTCATGAGCGGCCGGGCGCTCTCGAGGTCGTACGTCATGATGCGGTCGACCACCGCCGCCTCGTTCCCCGGCAGGACGCGCTCGAGGTAGCCGTAGAGCACGCGGCGCAAGGCCTCGTGGGTGACGGAGGGCACCAGCTCGAGGGCGACGTCGAGGTGGCTCGGCCCGAACGAGCCGATGACGGGCATCAGATCGCGCGAGAGCGCGTCGAGGTCGACGGGGGTGATGATCTTGCCGTCGACCGGCATCCCGGGGGCGGGGGCGCGCAGCGCCTCCTTGATGAGCTGCCGGAGCGTGTCGGGCCCGAACACCCCGCGCGCCAGCTCGGACTTCACGACGGCGACCTCGTGCTTGGGCGCGTAGGCCTCGACGGCCTTGGCGATGGCGTCGAAGGTCGAGAAGGCGAGGTCGAAGCGGCGCTGGATGATGAAGTCGCGGATCGAGGCCTCGAGGGGCTCGGTGATGAGCGGCATGTCGCGGTAGCGACGCGCGTTCAGGATGCCCTCGGTCACCACGTCGACGAAGCGCTCGCTCCAGCGCTCGGGGGTCATGGTGAGCTGGTTGCCGAGGGCGCGCTTGGTGACGGGATCGAGCGCCAGCACGGCGGCGGCCTGCTTGGCGGCCTTGAGCGCGGCGGCGTCGGTGGAGATCACCATGGCGGCCGCCTCGGCGCGGTTGGCCCGCTCCTCGGTGGCGGCGGCCTTGGCCACGGCCTCGACGTCGTCGGCCTCGGTCCAGAAGGCCTCGCGGTCGGCCGCGTCGCCCTCGGCGAAGACGTTGATGGCGTCGTACTTCACGTGCTCGAGCCGGCGCTCCCAGAGGGCGGCGGCCACGTCGTCCTCGGGCGCGAGGTCGGCCGTCGGGTCGATGAGCATGACCTCGGAGAAGTTTCGCACCTCGTCCTCGGTCACGCCGGGCATCAGGGTGACCTTGCGGATGCCGGCCGCGAACAGGTTGTAGGGCACGACGTCGAGCGGCGCCGTGGGCTCCCACACCACCTGCGAGCGGTGGGTGAAGGCGTAGGGCGTCAGCGTCCAGTAGACGGCGTCGGGCTTGGCGCGCATGCCCTCGATGAGGGCCTGGTAGGTGGCGCGCAGCTTGTTGTCGGCCTCGGGGTGGGCCCAGCCGTAGTGGCGCACGGCGGGGAGCAGCTTCTCCCAGCGCTTGAAGACGTCGACCAGCGCCTTGACCGCCGGGTCGTCGGCCTCGACGTCGGACTCGTCGACCTCGGCGGGGAGGTCCTCGACGACGGGCATGCCCGCCGCGTCGGCCTTGGCGTCGGCCTGCCGCTGCCGCTCCTCGAGGAGCTTGCGGGCGTTGGTCGCCTGCTGGTCGGCCCCCTTCTTGGGGCCGCCGCCGCCCACCGTCTGGAGGAGCCGCAGGCACTCGTCGCGCATCTCCGCGGCGGACTCGAAGCGGTTGCGCCGGTCCCAGGCGAGCGCCTTGTCGACGAGGCCGATCACCTCGACGGGCAGGTCGGGCGCCACGCGAGCCAGCGAGGGCGCGGGCGTGGTGGCGGCGAGGATGAACGCCTCGTTGTCGGTGCGGCCTTGATGGAGGCGCTGCCCGCTCAGCATCGCGTAGAGCGTGGCGCCCATCGAGAACACGTCGGCGCGTCCATCGACGCCGTCGGCGAGGCCCATGGCCTGCTCGGGCGCCATGAACGAGGGCGTGCCGAGCGCGGTGCCGGCGCGCGTGTGCTCGCTCGACGCCTCGCGCAGCCGGGCGACGCCGAAGTCGAGGAGCTTGACCTGGTTCTCGCGCGTGATGAAGACGTTGGCGGGCTTCAGGTCGCGATGAACGATGCCGATGTCGTGGAAGGCCTGCAGGGTGTCGAGCAGCTCGGCGGCGATCCACAAGCACTCGCCGACGGGGACCTTGCGGCTGTGGCGCTTCCAGAGCTGCTGGGCGGTCTCGCCCTCGAGCAGCTCCATGACGAGGAACGGCTCGTCCGCCTCGGTGACGTCGTCGTCCTGGATGCCGACGCGACCGCGGTGCTCGACCTTGTTGGCGACGTAGCCTTCGCGGAGGAAACGGTCGCGGATGGCGGCGTCGCGCGCGAACTCCGTGTGGAGGATCTTGAGCGCTGATCGCGAGCCATTTCGGTGCGTAGCGGCGTAGACCGACGCCATGCCACCGATGCCGAGCAGCGCGTCGATGCGCCACTTGTTGTTGATCGTGATCCCGACGCGAGCGCGCGCGCGTGTCTTCTCGTCGCCGCCTGCCGGTGCAGCAGGCTGTGACGGTGGGTTGTCCTGCATCGCACCTCGGGGACTATTCATCGCGATGAGAGCAGAAACGGTAGCACCCTCCGTGCCTCCCATGCAGCCTTTTGAAAGCTCGGGGATCGGCGGGTCCAGCCACGGGGCGCTCGTGGTACGGCAAACCGATGGCCGACACGGGTTTCATGTGACCAGGATAGGTACAACCAGCCCGGCGGCCAAAATGCGGAGCACGACCGCGTGAGAATTGCGCGCGTCCTCCAAGAGGAGACCACCGAGCCCACCCTCGGCCTGGAGCGCGACGGGGCGCTCTACTCCGTGGGGGAGCTCGATCGCGCCTTCCAGACGCCCTTCTCGCCCGACGAGCACCCGGGCAGCGCCAGCTTCCACCATCGCGTCGTGGCCTTGGGCTGCGCGGGGCTCGACCTGCTCGACGACCGCCTGCGCGCGGGCGACCGCCCGACGGCGGCCCGCATCCTCCCCGGCACCTTCGTCTGGCTCCCGCCCTGCGACCCGGACCGCGCCTACCACGTCCGGCTCCCCCGCGCTGCGGGCTCGAGCCATCACCTGGGGAGCGCGCGCGCCTTCACCGGGCACGACGCCTCCGTCTCCTTCCCTGGAGGAGAGACGCGCCCCGGCTTCGAGCTGGGCCTCGCCGTGATGCTCGGGGAAGACCTGCGCTCGGCCTCCCCGGAGGACGCCGAGCGCGCCATCCTCGGCTACGCCATCCTGAACGACTGGACGGCGCGCGACGAAGAGGCCCGCTGCCCCGCCCGCGCCCGCGACTTCTCCCCCCAGCTCGGCCCGGTGCTCGTCACGAAGGACGAGGTGCACGCCCCCGCCCGCCTCCGCACCCGCGCCCGCGTCGACGGCGAGGTGGCCGGCACCTCCGAGCTGGGCCCGCGCGTCGCGCTCCTCGCCCGATCGATCGCGGAGACCAGCCGCTGGGTCGAGCTGAGGGCCGGCGACGTCGTCTCCACCGCCTGCTCGATCGAAGGGGCCGACGGGGCGTCCGGGCGTCCCCTCTCCTTCCATTCGCCGGTGGAGCTGACCGTCGAGCGCCTCGGCCGCCTCACGGGCCGGCCAATGCCCGGATCCTGGTAGGGGGCCTGAGCGATCCGGCCGAGCGTCTGGACCTCCGGGCTACTCCTCCGAAGTTGCCGGCCGAGGGCCTGGACTCGCCGGCCGCCCCTCCAAACCGCCCGGCCGAGGGGCTGGACTGCAAAGCTTCCAGTGCCACGAGATCAGCTTCCAGCACCACGCGATCGGCTTCCAGTGCCACGCGATCGGCTTCCAGCACCACGAGATCGGCGGGGGGTCTAAACTCGTCGGCCGAGGGGTTGGACTCGCCGGCCTACCCCTCGAGCAACGGCGCCGAGGGGCTGGACTCCAAAGCCATCCCCCTGGAGCGGTCCCGGCGAGCTAAAAGGTGCCGGAGAGCCCGATCCCGGTGAGCGTGGGCTGAAAAAGCGGTGTCGCCTCGACGGTCGCTTCGCCGAAACGGAAGCCGAGCACGGGCGTGGGTCGCTTCGCCTCCGTCTTCATGAGGATGCCGGTAAGGATGAGCCCGAGGCCACCGGCCTGCATCAGGCCGTCGACCACCAGGAGGATGCCGCGGAAGGCCAGAGCCGACCCGCAGTCGCCGTTGGGCGTCGAGAAGACGGTGACGGTGGCCGGCGTGGCGGCCGGGGGCTTGAGCTGGAGGAGGCCCGGCGTGGAGATGTTGGCGCAGCCGCTGTGACCGATGGCGATCCACGGCCCCACGATGGGGATCTTCAGGTCGTTGAGCCCCGGCACCTTGGGGTTCTGCGTGGCCGAGAAGTAGCTGAGGCCGTAGCCGAGCGCGGTGAGGCCGAGGCCGCCGCCCATGACCTTCCAGCGGGTCGAGGTCGGCGGGTAGCGCGCGGCGAACGCGTCGTCGTCGCTCGGAGGCGCCTTGGCGACGCCCAGCGAGGGCGCGTCCGCAGGCTTCTCGACCTCTTGCGCGCGAGCCGGCGCCGCGCCGAAGAGAGGGGCGGCGGCGAGCATCACGATGGCGGCGAGCGCAGGCGACGGCTTCATCTCAGGGCTTCTTCTTCGGGTCCTTGCCGGCGGGAGCCGGGGCCGCGCCCTTGCCCTTGGGCTTCTTCGCGTCGGCGGGCTCGTCGGCGCGCGGGGGGAGCTTGATGTCGAAGGGGACCTCGAGCTTGCCCTCGAAGGGGACCGAGTACTCGTGGAGGAAGGCGTTCTTGATGCACTGCTCGAGGCCGGTGCCCGCGTAGGGCGGGTCCACGTGCACGTCGGTCACGCGGCCGACCTTGCCGTCGAACACGACCTTGACCGAGCCGGCGCCGCGCGGGCCGTCCTCGACCACCTTGGCGCAGTTGGCGGCCTTCTCGCCGCCGCGGCGCAGGGCGACCTTGAACTGCTCCTGTTGCTCGGGGGAGAAGTCCTCGGTCGACTTCTTGTCGGGCACGGCGATGACGGGCTTGGCCGTGTTCTCGACGCGGAACTCGTCGAGCGCCGTGCGGGTGCCGTCGCCCTCCGACGCCGCCTCGCCGCCGCAGCCGATCTGCGAGATGCCCAACAAGGGCAGGGCGCAGAACACGAGCGGTGCGGTCAGCGAAAGGAGCGCGAGCCCCCGCCCGAACGACCCTCGAGAATGCGATCCACCCGCGATTCGATGCGCCACGACGACCTCCGCGGCGGACCCTAGCACGGCCGGGCGGCGGCGGATCCAGCGCGGGTTTTGCGGGCTCAGAGGTCGCTCGATTTGCGCGCGGTAAGGTGCGACCATGCCCTCGTGCAGCTCGATTTTGCAGCCCGCGAGGTCTCGATCAAGCTCGTGTACTACGGGCCCGCGCTCAGCGGCAAAACGACCAACCTGGTCGCCTTGCACGCCCTCGCCGGGGCCGACGCCCGCGGGCGCTTGATGACGCTCGAGACCCAGGACGACCGGACGCTCTTCTTCGACCTGCTCCCGCTCACCTTCCGCGCGAAGGACGGCGAGGTCTCGCTCCGGCTCAAGCTCTTCACGGTGCCGGGGCAGCCCATACACGCCGGCACGCGACGCTTGGTGCTCCAAGGGGCCGACGGCGTCGCGCTCATCGCCGACTCGCGCCTCTCCGAGACGCAGAACAACGCCGACGCCTTCCTCGACCTGCGGAAGAACCTGCGCACCAACGGCCTCGAGCTGGGGAAGCTGCCGCTCGTCATCCAGTTCAACAAGCGCGACCTCGACGACATCCGCAGCGAGGAGGAGCTCGAGCAGCTGGCCGCGCGCGGCGCCGAGCCGGTCTACCTCGCAACGGCGACGCAGCGCCTCGGCGTGGCCGAGACCTTCATGGGCCTCCTGCACGCGACGTGGAGCTCCCTCGACCGCACCCACCAGCTCTCGCAGAAGCTCTCCATCGACGGGCGCGATCTGCTCCGCACCGCCGCCGACCAGCTGGGCATTCGCAAGTCGGTCGACGAGATCCTCGCGGCCCGCGTGGGCGGGCGGCGCGGAGACACGCGATGAAGGACCGTCCCTCCGCGGCCCTCGCCCAGCTCGAGATCGTGGGCGTCGACGGCGCGCCCCTCCGCCTCGAGGAGCTGGTCGACAAGAACGCGCTCCGTGACTGGGTCACCTCCTCCGAGCGGCTCCTCGGCGTGCCCATCCGCATCGTCACGGCCGCGGGCACGCCGCTCGCGGGCGTCATCACGCCGGGCATCGTGGAGGACGCGACCCGCCTCGACCTCGGGCAGGGCGCGCGCTCGCTCCCGGCGCCGAGCGGAGAGCTCTACCGCGTGGTGCCCGTCGAGTACGACCGCCGCGCCCTCGGCCGCCTGGTGCTCGGTCCCTGGCTCGGCGAGCCCCCGCGCCTCGCCGACGTGGGCGCCCACATCGCGACGGTGCTCGAGGTCATGCTCTTCAGCGGCCACAAGGCGCTGCTCACCTCGCAGATGCACCTGGCCTCGGTCCAGGAGAGCTACCGGGAGCTCTGCGAGAAGAACGACCACCTCGAGGAGGCCTACGAGCGCCTGAAGGAGCTCGATCGTTTGAAGTCGAACTTCCTCGCCACCGTGAGCCACGAGCTCCGGACGCCGCTCACCTCCATCATGGGCTACGGCGAGATGCTGGCCGAGGGCGTGGCCGGCGCGCTCAACGAGGAGCAGCGCGAGTTCGTCGAGACGATCCGCACCAAGAGCGAGCAGCTCCTCGGCCTCATCATGAGCCTGCTCGACCTCTCGAAGCTCGAGAGCGGCACCATGGCCATGCGCGCCGGGCGCGTGACGGTGAGCGCCGTGCTCGACGAGGCCGTCTCCACGCTGGCGCCGCTCGCCATGAAGCGCGGCGTGGTCCTCCTGGCCGACGCGCCCAGCGACCTGCCCACCGTGGCCGGCGACGCCGATCGCCTGCGCCAGGTCTTCATCAACCTCACCGAGAACGCGGTGAAATTCACGCCGCCCGCGGGCCAGGTGCGCCTCTCCGCGCGCCTCACCGTCGAGCAGCCGCGCAACGAGCCGGGTCTCATCCTCATGGCGCCCGTGCGGCCCGTCGTGGAGATCCGCGTCACCGACACCGGCGTGGGCATCGCCGAGGAGCAGCGCGACAAGGTCTTCGACCCCTTCTATCAAATCGACGGCTCGTCGACGCGCGAGCACGGCGGGGCGGGGCTCGGGCTGTCGATCGTGAAGCGCCTCGTCGAGGCCCACCAGGGGACCATCCGCGTCGAGGGCAACACGCCGCACGGCGCGGTGTTCGTCGTCACCCTGCCCGCCGCGCGCGGCACCCTGCCGCCGCCGGCCCCCAAGGCGCCCCCCATCCCCGACGAGCCCGACGAGCCGGGGTCGCTCCCGCCCATCTTCGGCTGATGGGCTCGGAGCGAGAGCGCATCGAGCTGCTCCGCCGCGTGCTCGGGGGCGCGCCCGACCCGCGCGTGACGCTCGGCATCGGCGACGACGCCGCCGTGCTCGCGAGGCCGTGGGGCCCCGTCGTGTGGACCGTCGACGCCTCGGTGGAGGGGGTCCACTTCAAGCGCGACTGGCTCGGCCTCGAGGACATCGGCTACCGCGCGACCATGGCCGCGGCCAGCGACCTCGCTGCCATGGGGGCCTCGCCGCTCGGGCTCTTGTCGGCGCTCGTGTTGCCTCGGGGCTTCGGAGACGACGAGCTCGAAGCGCTGGCCGAGGGGCAGCGCGAGGCCGCGAGCGAGATCGGGACCGCGGTCGTCGGAGGAAACCTGTCGCGAGGCGGCGAGCTTTCGATCACCACCACGGCCATCGGCGTCGCCCCACGGCCCCTGCGACGCGATGGAGCCAAGGCGGGCGACGAGCTGTGGATCTCGGGCTCGGCTGGGCTCGCGAGCGCCGGGCTCGGCTTCCTCGAGGGCGGGCTCGGCGCGGGAGACGCGGCGGCGCTCGCCCTCGCGGCGTTTCGGAGGCCGAGGGCTCGCATCGCCGAGGGCCTGCTCGCCGCCCCGCTGGCCACCGCGGCCATCGATCTCTCCGACGGCCTGGCCCACGACGTCGCGCTGCTCGCCGAGGCTTCGGGCGTGAGCGCGGTGCTCGACGAGAGCCAGCTCGCGGGCCCCGAGCTCGAGGCGGTCGCCGCAGGGCTCGGCGCCTCGGCCGTGAAGCTCGCGCTCTTCGGGGGCGAAGACTACGCGCTCGTGGT
>FTCO01000220.1_pt1 | contig 17893 bp, 15 predicted proteins | sample 1639701 | NCBI WGS metagenome assembly FTCO01 (sample SAMEA3914869, study PRJEB12502) | metagenome | biome: forest; material: soil | place: USA | collected 2012-03-12 | depth 0.1 m | reverse complement strand
GGGCGCGACCGACGAGCCCAACTCGCTCGTCATGCGCATCCAGCCCGACGAGGGGATCTCGCTCCGCTTCGCCACCAAGGTGCCGGGGCAGGGGTTCGCCATCCGCGACGTGGCCATGGACTTCCGCTACGGCGCCGAGTTCGGGTCGAGCACGCCGGAGGCCTACGAGCGGCTCATCCTCGACACGATGAAGGGCGACGCGACGCTGTTCACCCGCGCCGACGAGGTCGAGGCGCAGTGGGGGTTCATCGACCCCATCATGCGCGCCTGGAAGGAGAAGGAGGCGCCGCTCAGCATCTACGAGGCGGGGAGCTGGGGGCCGCGTGAGGCCGACGCCATCCTCTCGCCCGGCGATACCTGGAGGCGGCCTTGAGCACCACCGGCGCGGTGAGCGAGGCGGTCGGCAAGGTCGAGGCGGACCTGGCCTCGTTCTGGAAGAGCGCGGTCGACGACAACGGGACGCAGAAGGCCCGCGCGGCGACGATGAACTTCGTCTCCGTGTCGGGCCCGGCCGAGCTCGATCAGCTCAAGAAGCAGATGGAGGAGCTGGCCGAGACGCGGGCCGGGCGCGTGTTCCTCATGACCGTCGACCCGCGGCTCGCGCCCTGGGACCTCGAGCACGACGTGAGCGCGGTCTGCCACAAGGAGGGCGACATCGTCGTCTGCTACGACCGGGTGGAGCTGCGCTTCGGCGCCATGGCGGCGGTGCGCGCGGCCTCGGTGCTCTCGGCGCTCTCGCTGTCGGAGGTGCCGACGCTGGTCGAGGTGTCGCGCGGGGCGCCGGCGGTGCTGGCCGACGCGCTCGCCAAGGCCGCCGACCGGGTGGTGATCGACTCGGCGCACACCAGCGTCGCGCGCATCGCCGACCTGTCGCACAAGACCTCGGCGCCGTTCGCGGACCGGGCCTTCGTGCGCACCTTCACCTGGCGCGAGCTGACGGCGCGCTTCTTCGACGACGCGCCCGAGGCCGCCAAGGCGGTGCGCAAGGTGACCATCACGCGCACCCACGCGGGCAAACAGGACCCGGCGGCGCTCGTGCTCGGGTGGCTCGCCTCGCGGCTCGGCTGGAAGCTCGAGGCGCGCGACAAGGCGACGGACGCGGCGGGCGAGGCGGTGAGCATCGAGCTGAAGGAGCCCACCGGCGACTTCGGGGCGGGCGAGCTCACGGGCATCGAGCTCAGCACGAAGCTGGGCGACAAGGACCTCGAGCTCTCGGTCGTGCGCAAGGACGGCGAGCGCTGCGTGGTGTGGTCGAGGTCGGGCGCGCGCACCGACCGGCACGAGCACGCGCTCGGCTTCCGCGACGAAGGCTGGGTGCTCCAGAAGTGCGTCGACAGCACCGAGTCGGACGCGGTCTACCGGGCGGCGGCGCTGGCCGCGGCCGAGTGGAGCGCCAAGTGACCACCCTCGAGCGCGAGCGCGAGAGCGAGAGCAAGGGCGACGCGGCGTCGAGCCACGAGAGCGAGGTCATCGTCGCCAAGGACCGGTCGGAGCACGCCGCGCTCGGCGCCGAGCTGTTGGCGCGCGCCATCACCGAGGCGGTCGACCAGCGCGGCATCGCCCGCGTGGCCCTCTCGGGAGGGACCACGCCCAGCGAGACCTATCAAAGGCTGGCGGCGCTCAAGCTGCCCTTCGACAAGGTCGAGTGGTACTGGGTCGACGAGCGCGGGGTGCCGCCCGATCACGAGCGATCCAACTACCGCGCGGCGGCGCACGACCTCGGGCTCGACGGCGGGCAGCACGGCAAGGCCTTCCGCATGGAGGGCGAGCGTGATCTGAGCGAGGCGGCGACCGCGTACGAGAAGCGGCTCCGCGGCGCGTTCGGCGTGGCGGGGGCCGTCTCGTTCGACGCCATGACGCTCGGGGTGGGGGACGACGGGCACACGGCGTCGCTCTTCCCCGGCATCGGGGCGGTGAGCATCGACGACCGGCTGGTGGCGCACATCGCCGAGCAGCCGGAGAAGAAGCTCGAGGCGCGGGTCACGCTCACGGCGCCGGTGATCCTGGAGGCGCGGCTCCTCCTCGTGCTGGTGCGGGGGGCGTCGAAGCGCGCGGTGGTCGAGAAGGCGCGCGCCGCCGGGCCCGAAGACGAGGTGCCCTCGCGGCTGACCCAGCGGGCCAAGGGGCGCGTCATCTGGCTGCTCGACCGCGAGGCAGCGGGGCAGTAGCCAGGGCCGGCAGGGCAGGAGACGGGGGGGCGCTCAATGGTCGTCGCGGCGGTGGAGCTCGATTGGAAGGCGCCCCTCGATCCCGAGGCGTACATCGCCGACACGCCGGCGATGGCCACCACCAAGGGGATGTTCAACACATCCATCGCCGAGCTGGGGCGCCGCTCGGCCCCCACGCGCGAAGACGACGTCTTCGAGGGCGTGTCGGCGCGGCGCTGGCCGGCCTTCGCCGACGTGTCGTTACGCGAGCACATGCGCCTCCTCGTCAACGTGGCGCGCCTCCGTTACCCGCGGGAGCCGCTCCGCGAAGGCCTGCGGCGCCTCGGCTGGCTCGCGTACCCGACCTTCGCCGAGAGCACGCCGGGGCGCGTCTTGCTCATGCTCTCGGAGGGGATCGAGTCGGTGCTGCGGGCGAGCCCCAAGGCCTTCGCGCTCTCCGTCTCGCCCTGTCGCGTCGAGACCACGAAGGTGGGGCCGCGTCACTATCGGGTCGACGGCTACCAGATCTATTGCTTCCTCGACGCCTACCAGGTGGGCGTGCTCGAAGGCATCGCCCACGCGCACCGCGAGAAGCCCCACGTCACGCTGGCGCTCCGCAACCTGCACTCGGGATCGCTCGACTTCACCTGGTGAAAAGCAAAAGCCCCCGCGGGGACGCGAGGGCTCGGGGGCGGCGAGACGAGGGGCGGGGATCAGGCCGCGCGGCGGCGCCGTCGGCGGGCCATGACGGCGATGCCGAGCGCCAGGGCCGCGAGGGGCGCGCCGGCCGACTCGGGGGCGCCGGCGGTGCGGCAGCCACAGCCGCCTTGCTTCGGGGGAACGGGCGGGGGAGCGGCGTCACCCTTGGGCTCGTCCTGAGGGTTCTCTTTGGGGGCGCCGTCGTCCTTGGGGGCCTCCTTGGGAGCGTCGTCCTTCTTCTCGGCGGGCTTGTCGGCGTCGACCTTCTTCGACTTCTTCTCGCCAGCGAAGGTGATGGCGCGGCGATCGACGATGGGGTTGTCGCCCTTGAGGATGAGCTTGATGGGGCTGCCGATGGGGGTGCCGTCGTCCTCGCGCTTGATCTTGAGGTCGTACTCGCCGGCCTCGAAGCCGTGGTCGCGGCGGATCACGAAGTCGAACTTCGTCACCTTGAAGACCTTGCCGCTGGCGTCCGAGAAGCCGACGTCGATGCTCTCGTGGATGCCCTGCTGGTTCTTGAGCTGGATCTTGTTGATCTGCGGTTTGTCGCCGGTCTTGTCGAGCAAGGCGCGCTCGTAGAGCACCGTGGGGGTGAACGAGAAGATCATCGGGATGTGCGGGAGCTGGGGGATGCTCCCGTAGTCGATGGTCATGTTGAGCTTCCACCGGCCTTCGACCTCGGTCAGGTCGGTGCCGACGAGCTTGGCGGTGCCGAGCGCGCTCGCGAGCCCGGGCGCCAGGAGCGCGAGGAGCGCGGCGGCGACGAGCAACAAGCGGCGAGGGAGGGGAGAGGGGCGCATGGGCCGAGACGCTATCACGGCCTCGCGCGAGCTTGGGCTACAGGAGGCTGAGGGCCTCTTCGAGCGTCGTCGCGCCGGGGCCGACGCCGGCCTGCGCGAGGAGGCCCGCCACGTCCCAATAGTTGTGGCCGGCGATGATGCGGCCGTCGCGTATGGTCATGAAGCCGGCCCCGTGCATCTCGAACTGGACGCCGCGGCGCATGGCCAGGAAGCGGCCGCGATAGGCGGCGCGCTCGCCCTCGAGGATCACCTCGTCGACGACGACCGCGGTCTTCTCGAACACCTCACAGGCGCGGGCGTGGAAGGCCTTGAAGGCCGCGTAGTCGAAGGCCGCTTGGCCGAGGCCGTGGCTCTGGGCGGTGGGATCGCGCATGTCGTCGAAGGCGGCGGGGTCGCGCTCGCGCCACAAGCGATCGAACCAGCGCTCTATCACGGCCCGCGGGGAGCTCGTCGTCATATGGGTGGTCAAGGAAGTGGGCCGCGGGGTGCGCCCGGTTTGGGAGCAGCATACAACAGCGAGCCGCGTGGCTGCGGCGGAGAGGGGCGATGGACAAAAGAAGAGCGGCCCGGAAGACCGAGCCGCTGCTTCGTTCGCTGGTCGTCGGCCGCGCGGCCGGCGGGGTCAGCGGTGGTAGCCGTGGTAGCGGTAGCCGACCCGCGAGTACCAGGTGTGGTAGCGCGCGCCGTAGGTGCGGTAGTAGTTGACGTAGCGCCCGTAGTACGGGTGCGACGAGTTGATGTAGACCGTGCGGCCGCCGTTGTAATAGTAGGGCAGGCCGGCGTTGTCGTAGTAGACCACGTAGCCGTCGTGATACTGCGGCTCGTAGCCGTCGTACGCCGTCGGACCCTGGACCTCCGCGTAACAGCCGGCCGCGAGCGGAGCGCAGGTCGCGAGCATCGCGGTGAAGATGATTTGTCGGAGCGTGGTAGCGAGCATCTTTAGTCTCCCTCGGAGGAACAGCAGCCTATGGGGGCATGATGCCGTCAGGACTTCGAAAGGAGAAGCCCACAAGCACAAAAACGACCGGCTGCGTGGGCTTTGGTGGCCGGCGCTATGTCCTGCGTGAGGATTTCGCAAGGGTTTGGGGGACGGCGATCGGCGTGAAAATGGCTCGCGCCGGCGACGGGCGCGGGGGTGGTTCACGGAGGCGCGCGAGCAGACGAGCACGAGGCAAGGGGCTTGCTCGGTGGGGCGCATGCCGCGTGAAGAAGGCCGCAAATCCTCGCGTTTTCAGCCGCCATCGAGCCCTCGACACCGCCCGCTGAACCGTTCAGCCATGAGGCGCACGGTTCAGCCCGCGCGTGCGCGTCGATGGACGTGGGCGGTGGGCGCCGTGCTCTTGATCGCCGGGATCGTGATTGCGGGCGCGCGCTCGACGCCGAGGGCGGCGGAGGGGAGGCGATCGGCGGTGCGGGCTCCGCGCGCGGGCGTCGAGCCCGTGGAGGCGCGCCGAGCCTCGGCGTCGATCGCCGGGCGGGTCAGCGCCGGTGGCCTCGGGCTCGGTGGAGCCTCGGTGTGCGCGACCTCTTCGTTCGGCGGGCTCGCCGAGCGCGAGGCCGCGTGCGCCGTCAGCGCGCCCGACGGGGGCTATCGGATCGATGGCGCGCCCGCAGGGAAGGTCGAGGTGCGCGCGAGCGCCGTGGGGCATCGCCCGGCCATGGTCGAGGCCGATGCGCGTGTCGATCGCACGGCGGCAGGAGTCGACCTGTTCCTCGAGGCCGGGGGGGTCGAGCTGCGAGGGAGGGTGCTCGATCTCGAGGGTAGGGCGGTGAGGGGCGCGATCGTCGTCGCGACCTCGGAGGAGCCCTGGCGCGCCGCTTCGACGGCGGTGGGGAGGGCCGGCGAGGCGGGGGAGTTCTCGGTGTGGCTCGCGCCCGGGGACGCCGTCGTGAAGGCCGGCGCCCCGGGCCATGCAGAGGAGAAGCGCGGGGCGCTGGCGCCGAGCGCCGGGCTCGAGATCTTCCTCGGGCCCGAGTCCGTGATCGCGGGGCAGGTGCGCGACGCGGCCAGCGGCGAGCCGATCGCGGGGGCGCAGGTCTCGCTCGCGGACGCCGGCCAGCTCCCGATGAAGCCCGCGGCTCCCGTCGCCATCTCCGACGACGAGGGGCGCTTCGAGGTTCACGGGCTGCCTCCCGGGCGCTACCTGCCGGCCGCCACGTCGGCGGGAGCGCGCGGGGTGGCGGGGGAGTCCATCGAGCTGGGGCTCGGCGAGCACCGGCGCGAGGTGTCGATCGAGGTGAGGCCGGCCGCCGAGGTGCGCGGGCGCGTCCTGATCACGCCGGGCGACCAGCCGTGCACGGAGGGGAAGGTGACGCTCCGCGCGCAGACGGGCGCCGAAGCCTGGGAGAGCCCGATCGACGGCGCGGGGCAGGCTCGCTTCGAGGCGATGTCGATCGGCCGTTACGACGTGCTCGTCGACTGCGCGCGGGGGCGAGCGCAAAGGGCGCCCATCACGCTCGAGGTGAGCCGCGCCGAGGTCGTCATGCCCGTGTGGAGGGCCGTCGAGGGCCTGGAGATTCGCGGGCGCTTGATCGACGAGGCCGGGAGGCCGGTCCCCGGCCTGGTGAGCGCGGCCTACCCGGTGCCATACGCTCCCGCCAACCCGCCGGCCGTCAAGAAGGCCTGGGCTCGGCCCGACGGCTCGTACACCTTGGCGGGCCTGGAGGCGGACAATGCGTTCATGCTCACGGGCGAGGTCGAGCCGCGGCTCGGCGGCGCCTCGGGGTGGGTCGACCTGAAGGATGAATCCAAGGACGGGCAAGACCTCGTCGTCTCGCCCTCGGAGGGGACGGGGCGCCTCCTCGGTACGATCGTCGACGAGGCGGGGGCGCCGGTGTCAGGGGTGCTCGTCACGCTCGGCGTGGTGAGCACGGAGGCGCGCGCGGTGACCGGCGAGGATGGGGCCTTCGCCTTCTCGAAGCTGGGGTCGGGGTACACCGCCATCATGCTCTCGCGCGAGCTGGGCGCGCCCCTCGACGCGAGCCGGTGGGACAAGTGGATGGAGACCAGCGTCGGGGAGGGCGAGGTCACCCAGCTTCGGCTGGTGGTCCCCACCGCCGACCGCGTGATCCGAGGGGAGGTGAAGGACGCCTCGGGCCAGCCCATCGCGGGCGCCGTGGTCGAGGCGGAGCGCGAGCTCGACGTGGAGGGGCACTACTTCGCGATGAGCACGCCGAGCCTCCACGTGCATCGCGGCTGGTTGCGGAGGCCCGCCGTGAGCGACGAAGCGGGGAACGTCACCCTCGAGGGGCTGACGGCCGGCCGGTACACGGTGCGCGCCTACCCGAGGGGAGGCGGCACGATCCTCGTCGAGCACGCGGAGGCGGGGGCCCCGGCGCTGGTCGATCTGGTGCTGCGACGGGCGGGATCGATCGAGGGGGTCGTGGGCCTCGGCGGAGGCGCCGCCTCGTCGATTGCCTTGCGGGTCACCGAGACCGAGCGCGGGGCCTCGCGGAGCGCGCGGCCGGACCCGGACGGCGCCTTCACGGTCACCGGGCTGCCGGCAGGGCGTTACCGCGTGACCGCCGAGGGGCCGGAGGGCACGGCCGAGGTCGAGGTGACGCTGAGCGAGGGAGAGCGGCGCGCGGGCCTCCGGCTCGCGCTGGTCACGCGGACGACGTTGAAGGGGAGGCTCGTCGATGCGGTCACCGGCGAGGCCGTCGAGGAGCGCCTGCGCGCGGCGCCCTGGCGCTTCGGAGCGGCGGTCGTCCCGCCGGCGCTGGACCCGGACGGCTGGCTCGACAAGGAGGGGCGCTTCGAGCTTCCGGGGGTGCCGGCGGGCTGGGTGATGCTCCGCCTCGGATCGTTCTCGGGGCCGATCGGGACCTACGACTGGTGCCAGTTCCTCGTCCGAGCGGAGCCGCGCGCGGTCACCGACCTCGGGGTCATCCGTGTGACGGGGGTGGGGGACGGGCGCGATCTGGGGCTCGAGATGCGATCGCTGTCGCCCGCGGACCGCGACGATCGATGGGTGGTGGGGACCGTGACGCCCGGCGGGCCGGCGGACCTGGCGGGGCTCTCGGCGGGCGACGTCGTGGTCTCCATCGACGGCAAGCCGCTGCGCGACTGGCCGGTCCGCTACTTCTACGATGATCTGCGGCGCGTGCCCTCGGGCGTGGCGGTGACGCTGGGCCTCGCCAGCGGCGCCCGGGTGGGCCTCGGCGGCCCTCCCTGAGAAATCGACGCGAGGCATTCATTTTGTCGAGCGCGCCTGGGATGGGCGCCGGAAAGGGTCGTCATTCGCCGGGCCGCGGTGGTCCGGCGCAGGTCGCTTCGATGCGACGGGGGGACGGCTCATGAGCTCGAATCGAGAAGGCATCGCCATGTTCGTGGACGCGGTGGAGCGCCCGGAGGTGGCCTTCGGGCTCACCATCTCGGCCGCGGCGACCCACCGGCTGGAGGTCACGTCGCTGCGAGGGAGGGAGGCCGTGTCGCGCCCCTTCCGCTTCGACCTCGAGGTGGTGGTCGAGGACTCGGACCTCTCGGGGCTCGCCGGCGCGATCGTGGGCAGGGCGGCGGTGCTCACGCTCCGGGGGGACACGTCGTCGCCGCGCACCATCGCGGGGATCGTGGGGGCAGCGGGGGTCCGTGCGCCGCTCGCCCACCACCGTCATGGCTTTCACGTTCGGCTGGTGCCGAAGCTGTGGTTGCTCTCGCACCGGACCACGAGCCGTGTCTTTCAGGACATGACCGTGCCCGCCATCGTGGGCGCGGTGCTCGACGGGGCCCAGGTCTCGCACCGCTCGGCGCTGGTGGGGAGGCACGCGCGCCGCGCCTACTGCGTGCAGAGGCAGGAGACCGACCTCGCGTTCGTGACGAGGCTCTTGGCCGAGGAGGGGATCTTCTACACGTTCGAGCCGGGGGAGCGCGGCGCCGTGATCCTCTCGGACAGCGCCCACCTCTACCCGGAGATCGCCGGCGACCCGCGGCTCGAGCACCGCCCGGCCGAGGCCGGCGACGCGCTGGGTCTTCGTGAGCACCACGTCACCCAGCTGACCGCGCGGCGCCGGCTGGCTTCGGCCAGCGTGCTGCAGCGCGACCACGATTTCCGGCGGCCTCCGCTGGAGCTGCGCGCGGAGCAGGTGGCCGAGGACGGGGTGACGGAGATCGAGGCGCGCTCGACCACCTACGAGCACCACGGGGAGGACGAGCTCACGGACGTGGGGCCGGGCGTGGCGCGGGCGAGGCTCGAGCAGGGGCGGGCTCGCGCCGACCTCGTGCGCGGCGAGAGCGCCTGCCACCGGCTGGTGCCGGGCGCGCAGTTCGAGCTGCTGGGCGCGGGGGTGGACGAGGTCGACGGCCTGCGGGTGGTGAGCCGCGTCGAGCACGAGGGGGCGGTGAGAGGTTCCGCGGAGGGGCTCGTCTACAGAAACCGCTTCACCTCCGCGCCGGCAAAGGTGGCGCTCCGACCGCCGCGCCCGCGCCGCGAGCTCCGCCAGGTGGCGGAGACCGCCATCGTCGTGGGCCCCGCCGGCCAGGAGATCCACACCGACGAGCACGGGCGGGTCAAGGTGCAGTTCCACTGGGACCTCGAGGGCAAGAGCGACGAGCGCAGCTCGTGCTGGGTGCGCGTGGCGCAGCCGTGGGCCGGCTCGGGCTTCGGGGTCCAGTTCATCCCGCGGGTGGGCACCGAGGTGGTCGTCACGTTCCTCGGGGGCGACGTGTGCCGGCCGATGATCGTGGGGGCGCTCCACGACGGAACGCACGCCACGCCGTTTCCGCTGCCCGGGAAGAGGACGCAGAGCGGGATTCGCACGTCGAGCTCACCCGGGGGACAGGGCTCGAACGAGCTGCGGTTCGACGACGCGGCCGGAGGAGAGCAGGTGTACCTGCACGCCCAGCGGGACCTCGACGAGGAGATTGGCAATGACCACACCCGCATCGTCGAGGGGAACGAGGTCGTCTCCATCGGCAAGAACCTGGTGATGCACATCGGCGGGCGGCAGATCATCCACGTCGATGGGGGCGGGGGGAGCGAGGAGGCGGCCGATGCCCCGGCGGACGGCGGCGACGGGGCCGGCGGCGGCGATGCGGTCGGTGGCGATGCCGTCGGTGGCCGGGGGCAAGGTGGGGGAGCCATGGGGCCGACGACGCCGGATGGGGACGCCACGACGCCCTATCCCTTCGCCACGACGCCGGAGGAGATGGATGACGACGAGGGCGAGGGGCTCTTGCCGCCGTCCGAGGGGACCGAGGCGCCCCACGGCGCGGGGAAGGTCGACGGTGGCGGTGGCGCCAAGATCACCGATTGGACCAACAAGAAGGATGCTTCGAAGGTCTCGGTGCTCGATATCAAGGGTGGGGCCGAGATCAAGTCGGTCGACGGACTGACGATCACGGGCGGAGACGGCATGTCGATCCAGTTCAAGGGAAACCAGCTCCTGCTCAAGGCGCCGACGATTACGCTGGACGCCACGACCATTCAGCTCAAGGGGAGCTCGCTCATCTCCATCGTGTCCGACGGCGAGACCCAGATCGTCGGCACTCCCATCAATCTCAACTGACGTCACCGGAGGCGCTCATGGCTCAACGTGCTGCCTACACGACTTGTTTGACTACCTGTCCAATCCACGGATCCGCGGGCGGCGAGATCGCGGAAGGAGGGGGTGCGCGACTGGTATACATCTGCGGCCATCGCTTTGCGCGCTACGCCGATCTATGCCAGTGTGTCGCTGGTGAGAACGCTCTCATCATGGAGGGAGCGAAGAACGTTCTCGTGGGGGGGTTGCCGGCCGCGCATGTCTTCTCGAAGTTGTCCAATGGTGGCATGGTCCTGACTGGGCACCCCAAAGTCAATGTCGGCGGTGACTCGTTCTCCGTGCCCCAGTTTGCCTTCGATGGGACCGACGAAGAAAACCGGCGACTGCTCTTGCGCTTTTACGAGGCCGCTCAGCCCGTCAGAGCAGACCGCCATGACAAGTGGGTGAAAAAAGTGAAGGAAGAGCTCGCCAAGGCGAGGCCGCCCGGGGGGCCCTCCAAGTGACGAGCCGCGAGGGATGCAGCGAGATGGCCGTCGAACGCGTCGGTTACTCGGTGGTGGGCTCGACGCCCTCGCAGCTTCGCCTCTCCATCGAGGCTCTCGGCCCGACACGGGCGGGGCGGCGATTCGCGGCCTTCACCGACTGGTCGGTGCGCTATCGGTACACGTGTGACGCCGGGCGGCCGGCGTTCGTCTCCACGAAGGTCTCGGCCAGGGTCACGCTGCCGCGGTGGCGCCCTGGCCGTGAGGTGGGCGCGGAGGTGCGGAGGATCTGGGAGCAGTACCTGAGCGCCCTCGAGCGACACGAGCAAGGGCACCTCGCCTGCGCCGAGCGGGCTTCCGTGCTCATCGAGCGGCGGCTCCGGGAGCTTCCTCGAGCCTCCTCCCGGCAGGAGCTCGACGCGATGGCGGGCGTCGCCGTCGCCGAGGCGACGGTCATCGCTCGTGGCGACGAGGTGGCCTACGACCTCGAGACGGACGGCGGGGCGAAGCAGGGCGCGCGGCTGCCACGCTGAAGGCGCCCTGCCTTCAGGCCGCGCCGAGCTTCTCGATGCGGATCTCGACGGCGTCACCACCCCGCCAGGTGTCCCGGCGGAGCTGGCCGACGACGTCGAGGCGCTGGCCCACCAAGCGCTCGGCGGCCTCGCCCATGTCGAACCCGAAGCCGGTCATCGCTCGCTTGCCCACAGACAGGTCGAGCTTGAGGTGGCCCTTCAGGTTGCGGGCTCCGTTCACGGTCGCGCCGACGACGAGCACGCGGGGCGCCGCGTTGCCTTCTCCGCAGGGCTCGAGGTAACCGAGGTCGCTGGCTGCTCGAGCCCAGTCGTCGCGATCGTCGAGGCGCACGTGAGCGGCGCCCTCGTCGCCTCCGCGCGGCGCGGCGCCGGCGAAGGCGGCGCACCAGGCGTCGCGAAGCGCTCCGACGCGCTCTTCCTTCACGTGGACGCCGGCGGCGGCTTGATGGCCACCGAACCCCTCGAGCGCGTCGCGGCACTTCGACAGCGCGTCGTGGAGCCGCGAGCCGGAGGGGCCGCGGACCGAGCCTCGGCCGGTCGCGCCCTCGAGCCCGACGATGATCGTCGGCTTGCCGAAGCGAGAGGCGATGCGGCCGGCCACGATGCCGACGATGCCCGGGTGCCAGCCGGCGCGCGCCAGCACGATCCCCGGCGCGTCCCCGTAGCCCTGGGCCTCGATCTCGACGAGCGCCGCGGCGAGCATCTCGTCCTGAATGGCGCGCCGGCGCAGCGCGACCTGCTCCATGGTGCCGGCCAGCGCCACGGCGGTCGTGGGGTTGGTCTCGAGGAGGAGCTCGAGCGAGAGATCGGGGTCACCCAGCCGGCCGGGGGCGTTGAGGCGGGGTGCGATGCGGTAGCCGACGTCCTCGGCGCGCACCCCGTGGGTGAGGTCGAGCTTGGCGTTCTCGGCCAGCGCGCGCAGGCCGGGGCGCGGGCTCTGGGCGATGGCGTCGAGGCCGGCGCGCACCATGGCTCGGTTGTCGCCGTCGAGCGGCGCCACGTCGGCGATGGTGCCGATGGCCACGAGGTCGAGGAAGGTGCGCACGTCGAGCTTGGCGCCCAGGGCCTTGCGCACGGCGGCGGCGATCGAGAGCGCCAGGCCGCACGACGCCATGCCCTTGTACGGGAAGCCGCACCCGGGTTGGTGCGGGTTCAGGAAGGCGAGCGCCGGCAGTGGCTCGGCGGGGACGAGGTGGTGATCGATGACGATGGCGTCGAGTCCCTTGGCGCGCGCCATCGCCAGGCGCTCGTGGTCGCTCGACCCACAGTCGCAGGTGATCAGGAGGGTCGCGCCGGTGGCGAGCACGCGCGACAGGGCGGGGGCCGAGAGCCCGTAGCTGCCCTCTCGGCGCGTGGCGAGCAGCGGGCGCGCGTCACCGCCGAGGGCGCGGATGGCGCTGGTCACGATGGCGGTCGCGGTGATGCCATCGCAGTCGTAGTCGCCGAACACCGCCACGCGCTCGCGGGCGCGGATGGCCCTGGCGATGCGGTCCGCGGCAGCCTCGCGGCCCGTCATGCCGTCGGGGAGGGTCAGGTGCGAGAGGCGTGGATCGAGGAAGCGCTGCGTGGCCTCGCCGGCGTCGTGACCGCGCCGGTGGAGGACGTCCGCCGCCGTGATCGAGAGGCCGAGGGCGCGCGCGAGCTCGACGGCTCCCGCGGAGGCCTCACCGGGATCGGCGACGCGCTCCAGCGCGAGCGGCGCCTTGGCCGGGCGTCCTCCGGGTGCGGGCGCGCCGCTCCTCGCGGTGCTGCCGCCTTCACCCTTCCGCGGCGCCTCGGTTTCGATCATCGGTGCCCCCTTGGAGTAGCCCAGCGAAGGGGCAAAGGAAAGGGCAGCACCCGGCGATGCTCACAAGCGGCGTCGAGCCTCCGCGAGCGCCTGCGTGCGCGCCATCACGTGCGCCGGCTCGTAGGGCATCGGGCCGCGGGGACCCAGCGCCACCGTTCTTCGCTCGCCGCGCGCCGAGACGAGCTCGGTCATCGCGACGGGCACGTAGACGAGGACGCCCTCGCCCAGCGCCACGTTGCGCAGGTCGCGCCCGCGGAGGACCGAGCGCGCGGACAACCGAGCCGCCTCCGGGCCGATGCGCGCCACGTCGATGGGCATCGGCGGCGGGCTGGGGGCCGAGACGGCTTGCTGGATGGCGCCTCCGAGCGGGTCTCCGGCCGGCAGGAGCTGGGTCGCGTCCGGCGTCGTCGAGGCGGGGACGAGCGCGATCCCGTCGTACTGATGGCCCGAGACGAAGAAGATGCCCTCGGCCTTGGCGTGGCGCACGGGGAACACCCAGAAGGGCGCCGCCACCAGGTCGACCCGCGCGATCTGCTCGCCGTCTTTGCGAGCGCTCGCCGCCGCGGCCTGCACCCAGGCCGTGTCGGTCACGAAGGGGAGGGCCCCGTTGTTCGCGTGGACCGCGAGCGCCTTGGTCCAGGCGAAGACCAGATGAGCGGCGTCGCGCGGGCGCGTCACCTCCGAGAGCCCCCACGCGAGGACGGCCAGCGCGTCGAGCACCGCGAGGGGCGCGAGGCGGCTCCCCTCCGTGGCTCGCACCACCGCCGCGATCACCCTCGCCGCCGTCGCGTCGCGCACGAGCCCCGTGCTCGCCAGCGCCGTGCGCAGGCTCCTGCACTCGTGGGTCAGGAGCCAATGCGCGGTCTCGTCGAGGCGGCTGGCCGCGCGCTCGAGGCCGGCGGCGTCGGGCGGCGCTCGGTCGAGGGACGAGAGCAGCTCGCCGAGGGCCTCGCCGCGTGACTTGACGGCGTGCGCGAACACGGAGGCCGCCGGATCGGCCGCTGCCTCGAGGGCCCCGACGCTCCCCGCCGCGGCGCTCAGCGCCTCCAGGTTGGTGCGGGCGAGGGCCTGCCCCGAGGCGAGCCCCTGGTTCAGCGCGAAGGCGGCGTTGCTCGCGAGCTGAGCGTGCTCGATGTCGGCGCGCAGGCGCCCGAGCGCCATCCGGTCCGCCGCCGAGGTCGCGAACCCCGTCACCTCGTCCGACTCGAGGCGCGCCTTGAGCCCTCGCAGGCCCATGATCTGCTCGCGGCGCGAGATGAGCACGCCGTCCTCCGCACGAAAGCCCGCCAGCTCGACGAGGAGCTGCGGCACGAGGATGGGCGCGCCGAGCACGTCGCCCACCTGCTCGTCGAGCGCGCGCCGCACATCCCGGCGCAGCGACGGAAGCATCCGGTCGTTGAAGAGGAAGCTCCTCGTCGCCGGGTCCACCGAGGTCGGGCCGGAGCCGCCGGCGGGCACGCCCGCGGTCTTCTGGAGCCAGGCGCCGATCTCGTCCTTCAGCTTGCCGAGCACGGCCTCGGCGGTGACGCGCTCGAAGCGGGCGCCGCAGAAGCGGCAGGCGATGGGCGCCCGCGGGTCGACGGGAGCGTCGCGCGCGGGGGCACCGCAGGTCGGGCACTCGAGGTTGGAGCTCACCACGAGGCGTCCTCCCTCACGGAAGGGAGGTGGTACCGTTCTGCGCGCGGGGCGGTGGTGGGGGTCATCCGAAGTGCCGGTGGGCTTGAGATTCGACGTGAGCGAGCCGCCTCTGGATGGTCTCGAGCTCGGCCCGCATCTGCGCGATGGCTCCGCCCAGCTCGCGGCGCACGGCGTCCGCGCGCTGCTCGGCCACCGCGTCGACGGCGCCGGCGCAGGCGGCGCACGCGAAGATGGCGCCCGCGGGATCGTAGGCCTCGCCGCGCTCGCGGTCCTGGCGCGCGAGCTTGGCGACGTAGTCGGTGCGGGTCGACGCGAGGCGCCGGAGCCCATCCCCCAGCCCGCGGGCGAGCCGCCCGCAGAACCAGCACGGTCGCTCGACCCGGCAGCAACGCAACAGCTCGGCGGCCTCCGCCTTGTTGGCCGCCGCGCCGCAGCGGCCGAAGGCTTGCTGGGCCAGCGCGTAGTGCTCCGCGGCGAGGTCCGGATCGCGCGATCGCGCGGCCGCCGCGTCGTGCATGGCCGCGTGCGCCGCGTTGAGGAAGAAGCGCACCGTCCCGTCGTCCGCGAAGGCCTCCTCGGCCACGAGGTCGAAGGTCACCGGCCGCCACGTGGGGATCGCCAGCCACGCATAGGCCGCCCGGCGATAGGCGTCGGCGATGGCCTCGGGGGGCGCGCCGCCGGCCATCCCTCGCGCGCCCTGCTCGAGCATGCGCGCGTTGAGCTCGGCGGCGAGCTTGGAGGCTTCGATCAGCTCGTCGGCGGAGCCGGGCATCTCGATCTCGCGCACTTGCCCGAGCGCGTTCACGGCCAGGTGCGCGAGCGGCGGCGTCGGGGAGGCGAGGAACCGGTAGAGGTGCGAGTTGGCCACCGCGCGCGCGGCCCACGCCGGGTCGCTCGGGCCGATCTTCTCGGCGGCGGCCTGGAACATGTCGGCAGCCGCCGGGAACTGCGCCGGCCCCAGCATCACCCCTTTGTCGAAGGCCCGCTGGTAGGCCTGCGAAGCGTCGAGCCCCAGGCCCGTCGCCATCTTGAGCTCGCCGAAGAGACCCATGACCCTCTCGCGACGCTACCACAAGCCCGGCGTTTTCTACCCCGCGGCCTTCGTGCTAGCCATCGACCCATGGCGGTCATCGACAAGCGCGCGCTCGTGCAGGCCCTCCGCGACGAGGTGGCCAAGGCCATCTCCGTGCTCACCAGGGCGGCCAACGACGCGCGCGAGGCGGCCACCCACGAGGAGAACAAGCCCGAGAACGACAAGGATACGCGCGCCATCGAGGCCGGGTACCTGGCCGGCGCGCAGGCCGACCGCGCCCGGGAGCTCGAGCGGGTCAGCGCCTCCTTCGCCTCGCTCGATCTGCGCACGCTCGGCGACGACGCGCCCATCTCGTCGGGTGCGCTCATCGAGCTCGATCTGGAGGGGGTATCGACCCACTACTTCCTCGCCCCCCAGGGCGGGGGGATGCGCGCCGCGCTCGGCGGCGTCGAGGTGCAGGTGATCACGCCGGTCTCGCCCCTCGGCCGCGAGCTCCTCGGCAAGCGCGTCGGCGACGTGGTCGAGCTGACGGTGCAGAAGAGGAAGCGGTCCTACGAGGTCGTGACGGTCGTCTGAGCCGGCGGCCCCCACCGCGCCCGAGCGGCGGGGACCGTGGCTGCGCGAGGCTCAGGCGCTGGCGGCCCCGTTCATCCGGCGCCCGGGCTGCCCCTTGGCGAGGGCAGCCTTCGCCTGCGCCACGACGCGCCGCGACGCGCGGGCCGAGCGGGTCCGGGGCCGCGCGAGCACGCGGCGCGTCGCCTTGCCGGGGACCAGGCGCGGGATCTGCGAGTCGGCGTCGTGGGCCTGCTCGAAGTCGTCGCGCAGCCGCAGCATCTCCTCGAGGACCCAGCCCTCGACGAGGTTCACCTCGGGGGTGTCGCGCCCCAGGATGGCGCGGGCCTCGCGCGACGCGGCCGCGGCGGTCATCAGCGCGGTGGCGCTGGTCCGGACCTCCTCGACGAGCTCGGGCGAGAGCCCCGACACCTCGAGCAGGATCGGGTCCGACTTCCTCAGCCACTGGGTGGCGAGCACAGCCAGCCTTCGCATCGAGTCGGCCAGCGTCTCATGCGTCGTCCCCTCGAGGCGAGCCGAGGCCAGCGCCACGATCAGGTCCGGCCTGCGCCCGGCGAGCCGATCCATCGCCATCAGGAGACGACCTCGATGCTCGCGCGCCACCAGGGCGGCCGCGTCGCTCCCGTCGGTCGCCGCGAGCTTCGAGGCGAGCTTGGTCGCCTGGGCGTCGACGGCGTCGAGCAGGGCCATCAGCCGCAGGAGGAAGAACGCGAAGCGCTTCGGGTGGTAGTAGCGCGCCACGCCGGGGTGCGCGCGGAGCTGCTCGTCGACCGCGAGCGCCCACCGCACGGCGTCGATGGCCACCCCGGGCGCCTTCGTGCGGAGGCCGAGCGCGACGCGCTGCGGGTCCGTCGACAGCTCACCCAGGGAGTGCGCCTCACCCTCGGTCAGGGTCGGCCAGCGCCCCTGGATCCGGGCGACGACCCCGTGCGACTCGCTCGGCTCCCCTGCCGGAGCCCCCCTCGAGGCCGCGGGGGTCGACCTCGGCGTCGGCCGGCGAGCGGCGGCAGGCTGCGTTTTCCGCTGAGACACCTTGTTTTTCTTGGTAGCCATGACAGTCGAGGCTAGGACCCCGGCTCGACATCGTCTGGTCAGTCAATTCCTGAATTTGGGGTCAGGAAATTCCTGAATGGCTTTTGTGGCGCTTTTGAGCTAGGCGGCGCCGAAGAGGAGCGAATCGTGGTCGACGTCTTCCGCACCGCACCGCCCGAAGCGCCCGTCGCTCCCCGCGAAATCACGCCCGACATCGAGGCGGACGCGGCCGTCTTCGGCCGGTTCCTGCGCCTCTTCGGCGCCATCTGGACCTTCGTCGGCGGCGGCGTCGCCATCGCCGGTCTCGTCGTCGTGCTCTCGCTCGGCCCCCGCGGGCCTCTCTTCATCGCGCCGATCCTCGGAGGCGCGTTCTTCGTCGCCGGCGCGACCTGCTGGGCCATCGGCGCCGGCCAGCGCAAGCGAGCGCTCGCCATCTACCGCGACGGCGTCGAGACGCGCGGCGAGGTCGTCGAGATCTTCCTCGACCGCACGGTGCGCATCAACAACCGCCACCCCTATCGGGTCGTCTACACGATCGCGGTCGAGGGGAGGACCACGCGTGGCGTGGCGACCTTCTGGGACGACTCCCCCCCGCGTGTCAGCCCCGGCGACGCGGTGGCTGCTCTCTACGCGAAGGGCAGCCCTTCGCACAGCGTCCTCTGGACTCGCATCGAGCACGGCCGAGCC
>FTCO01000180.1_pt1 | contig 18306 bp, 8 predicted proteins | sample 1639701 | NCBI WGS metagenome assembly FTCO01 (sample SAMEA3914869, study PRJEB12502) | metagenome | biome: forest; material: soil | place: USA | collected 2012-03-12 | depth 0.1 m | reverse complement strand
CTACGTGGCCGCCGACGTGACCGACGACGTGCTCCGCGGGGGCGGCGACGGGGATCGCATCGAGGTGGTGATCGGCTTCCCCGGGCAGGCGGTGCACTCGCTCCTCCTCTTCCCCGGCGACCCCGGGAAGTCGCCGGGCTCGGCCAAGGTCGACGGCGCGCCCGTGGGCAACGCGAAGGTCGTCGAGGCCCCGCGCACCGGCGGCTGGACCCTCGAGGCCCGTGTCCCCTGGTCGGCCTTCCCCGAGGCCCGGCAGGTCCGCGTGGGCCTCCGCGGCGCGCTCTTCTTCCACGACGTCGACTCCGGCACGACGGTGAAGAACCTCGTCGGCACCGCCCCCTCGGCTTCCTACGGATCGCTCCCGCCCATCTCCACGGAGAGCGAGCAGTCGCTCTTCGACGGGCTCGTGAAGGAGAAGGGCCTCAAGGGGGCGCCGCGCTTCAACCTGCTCGCCGACGTGGCCGGCGGGCCCATGAAGGAGCGCGTGCTCGTCTACGACCGCTACCTCGTCGTGCTCGGCTCCGACTTCAGGAAGGGCAAGGAGTACTACTACCACGACCTCGGGGTCGACCCGTCGAACGTGGTCTCCGTCGAGGTGAAGGATCTGAACGGCGACGGGCAGAGCGAGATCGTCATCCGAAAGAAGTTCGGCTCGCCCAGCAAGCTGCGCGAGCTCTACCAGGTGCTCTCGTTCGGCTCGAGCGAGACGCCGACCTCGATCTTCGCCCATGAGATCGGCATCACCACCGCCGACGGGTCGATCCAGAACGAGGTCGAGCTCATCGCCGACGGCGGGTCGCGCGCCTCCATCAAGGTGCGCGCGGGCGTCTCCAAGGGCTACCACGCCGGCAACTACAAGGAGCCCATCGAGACCTCGGTGGAGCCCATGCTCTTCCCCTGGGGCACCGTCGCCTCGCAGACCTGGCGGCTCTCCGGCGGCGTGTTCGTGAAGGCGGCGGAGGAGAAGCAAGCCGCCGTCGCGCCGCCCGCCGCGCCGCAAGCTCCGCAAGAGTCTCACCCCGTCGGTCCGCCACCGCCCAGCCCCGCCGAGCTGCAAGAGAAGGTCTACGACCTCTACAAGCACGACCGCGGCGCCAGCGGGCGGCCCCGCTTCGACATGGCCATCGACGTGGGGGGCGACGGCCAGGCCGAGCGCGTGCTCCTCCACGATCGGGACCTCGTCATCTTCGGCAAGGGGTGGAAGGGGGGCACGGGGTACACGTACTTGACCCTCCAGCACTTCGCCTCGGCGAGCGACATCCTCGACGTCACGGCGCGCGACCTGACGGGCGACGGGAAGGCCGAGATCATCGTGCGCGGCCTGCTCCACTCGGCGGCCCCCGCGTCGGCGGGTGGGGGGACCATCGACCGCGAGGTCATGCTCGTCTTCCAGGTGAGCGGCGACCAGGTCCGGCGCGTCTTCGGGGCCGAGGTGGCGCGCTCGATGGGCCACAAGAAGATCGCGGGCTCGGTGCGCTTCGGGAGCGGGAGCGTCGAGCTCGGCCCCGGGCAGGCCACCGACTGGACCGAGAAGAGCTACCCCTTCAACCAGGACTCGGGGCCCGTCGGCGGGCTCGAGCCCCTCCAGCTCCCGTGGAGCGGGACCACGAACCGGTATCGCTGGTCGGGGAGCGGCTTCAGCAAGTGATCGTCCCCGCGGGCGCGGCGCCCGGCGCTCCGTGGGTGCGCGCCATCGCCGAGCTCGACGGCGGCCCGGGGCCGGAGCAGGCGGTGCTCCTCCGCATCACGGCCGAGCGGCTCGGGCTCGCGACGATCCCGCCGCCTTCGGCTTCCCCCCGCGAGGCGCTGGCGGATCTCGCGCGCCGCATGCGAGGGGAGCGTGCAGCCGCCGATCGCCAGGCGCTGGTCGAGGCGGCGCTCGTCATGGCGCTCGCGCGCGGCGCCGCCACCCCCGCGGCGGCCGCCCTGCTGGAGGCGCTCGCCGGCGCGCTCGAGGTCCACGACTCGACGCTCACCGTCTTCCGGAGGATCGCGGGGGGCCACCTTCGTTTGGCGCGCGCCACGCTCCTCCGCCGGCTCGCCGCGCCCATCGTCCGCGAAGCATGGGAGAGCCGCGGGCTCAGCGGGGTCGTGCAGTTCACCCGCGTCGCCTTCGGCAAGAGCCCCGTCGCCCCCGAGCGCGCCCGGCGCTTCGCCGCGCTCGGCGCCCTGCCCGAAGGCACGCTGGGGCGAGGCTTCGTCGACCACTGCCGCTCGCGAGGGCTCGGCCTCCCCGGCGAGCCGAAGGGGCTCTCCGAGGTCACCGTCAGCCACGACTTCCTTCACGTGCTCTCGGGCTACGACACCGATCCGCGCGGCGAGCTGCTCATCGGCGGGCTCACGGCGGGCATGCAGCGGGCCGACCCCTTCGCCATCCTCGTGTTCGTGCTCTGCCAGTTCCACCTCGGCGTGCCCATCTCGTTCGTGGCCTCCGTCGATCGCGGGATGCTCGACGCGAGCGCGCTGCTCCACGCCTGGGAGCGGGGGCGAGCGATGAGCGCCGACCTTTCACGGGGCTGGGACCTCTGGGACGACGTCGCGCGGCCCCTCGACGAGGTGCGGGCTCGCTACGGGCTCGCGCGCGAATGAAGGTCGAGGGTCAGGCGAGGCCGAGGTGGCTCGCCAGACCGTCGACCAACGCGCGGTGGACCGCCGGGCTCGGCCTCCCCAGCGCGACGGGCACGCCGGCCACGCCTTCGGGCCTCCGGAGGCGGCCGATGGCCCTCACCTGCGCCGAGTGGATCCGCCGGCGCGCCGCCGCGTCGAGCCGGGGCTCCACCCAACCGAGCGCCGCCCACGAGAGCGCCGCGTGCCTCGCCTCGTCGGCGGCCACGCGGGCCAAGGTGTTTCGCACCGCGGGGTCGCAGGCGTGGTCGGCCTGCCAGCGGAGGAGGAGCGCGCCGAAGGTCTCGTCGACGGCGCCCTCCACCGCGTTCTCCCGCGCCATGGCCTCGAGGCTGCGCGGGCGAGCCGCGCGCACCTTCACGGCCGGCACCGCGGCGCCGTTCGATCGAGCGAGCCGGCCCATGACGCGGGCGTGGCGCTCTTCGTCGCGCGAGGCGCGCGCGGCGGCGGCGACGAGCCAGCCCGGCGCGCCGTGCCCCTCGAGCTCGGCGGCCATGCGCCGGAACGCCGCGACGCTGGCCGCCTCGCCGTGGGCCATCTTGGCGAAGTAGGCGCCCGCGGCCGTGGAGGCCCTCCCCGGGGCGCGGCGGAGCCCCGCCGTGCGCCGGCCGCTGCCCTGGCAGTCGAAGCACTGGAAGCGCACGAAGCCGCCGTCGGGCGGCGAGTAGGCGTCGGCCTCGCAGCCCGCGCCCTCGACGAGGCGACAGCCGAGCGGGAGGGCCGCGTCGCCAGGGTCGGTGTAGAGCTCACAGCCCTGCACGCCGAAGCGCGGGTCGAGGCCGCAGGGCCAGCCGAACTCGCAGATGAGGTCGCCGTCGGGCGTCGCGTCGATGCCGAGCACGGGCCCACAGTCGGCCGCGTCGCCGCCGTCGCCGGCGTCGGAGGTCGACCCGCCGCTCCCCGTGGCTCCGCCGCTGCCCGAAGACGTCGCCGAGGAGCCGCCGCTACCCGAGCTCGCGCTCGCGCTCGCGCTCACGGAGGCGCCCGAGGAGGCGGTGGTGGGCAGGGGGCCGAGGGTCTCGTCGGCCGAGCACGCCTGCATGAGGGCGGCCGGCCCGGCGGCCACGAGGACCGAGGCGAAGATGCGGGCGAGCCGGCGGTGCGCGCGCCGGAGGTCGGCGCTGGCGGGCTTTCGCGGGCTCGAGGCCTCTCGGTGGGGAGGGAGGGACGGGCGAGCGCTTGTCACTTCGTTTCTCGGAGCTCCTCGTGAGCGGTGCGGTGGATCTCGTGGCCTTCTGCGGCGCGCTCGTCAAGTCATGGATGGGTGAGCGCGATCGCGTCCCACGAGGCTCAGCGCGCCGTCTCGCGCCAGGAGGGCCCGCCCAGGGCCCGATCCATGGCCTCGAAGAGGACGGCGCGTGCCACCGGCTTGGGCACGTAGGCGGCGCAGCCCGCGGCCAGCATGCGCTCCTCGTCGCCCGGCAGGGCGTGGGCGGTCACCGCGATGACCGGGATCTCGCGCGTGGCCAGGTCGGCCTTGAGCGCCGTGGTGGTCTCGAGGCCATCCATGCCCGGCATCTGGATGTCCATGAGCACGAGGTCGGGCTTCTTGGCGCGCGCGGCGGCGATGGCGCGCTCGCCGCCGTCGACCTCCTCCACCTGGCAACCGACGCCCCTCAAGATGGCGCGGAGCACCCGCCGGTTCGGCTCGGAGTCGTCGACGACGAGGATGGTCGGGTGGGGCGGCGAGGGGGGCACCGAGGCCCGGTCGGGGACGCGCTTGGACGAGGGAGGAGAGGGCGGGAACGAGGCGCGCTCGCCGGCGTTGGGCAGCGTGAAGAAGAAGGTCGACCCCCGCCCGGGCGCGCTCTCGAGCCCGATCTCGCCGCCCATGAGCTCGACGAGGCGGCGGCAGATCGAGAGCCCGAGGCCGGTCCCGGGGAAGCGCCGGGCGAGGCCGTTCTCGAGCTGCGTGAAGGGCGTGAAGAGGCGGCGGGCTGCCTCGGGGGCGATGCCGATGCCGGTGTCGACGACCTCGACCCGAGCGTGCCCGTCCTCGGCCCGCGCGCGGATGCGCACGTCCCCTTGGCCGGGCGTGAACTTGACCGCGTTGGAGATGAGGTTGACGAGGACCTGCTGGAGCCGCTGGGGGTCGGCCGCCACCGTGATGGCGCCGGCTTGAACCTCGCTCGTGATGCGGATCGAGGTGCGCCGCGCGGCCCCGGCCACGACGAGGCACGCCTCGCCGACCAGCGCGCCGAGGTCGATGGGCTCGACCGTCACCTCCATGCGACCGGCCTCGATCTTCGAGAGGTCGAGGACATCGTTGATGAGGGCGAGGAGCTGGTTGCCGGCCGTGAGCACGTCGCCGACCGCGCTCGCCTGGCGTGGGGCGAGCGCCCCGTAGTCCCCGTTGAGGAGCAGATCCGAGAAGCCGATGATGGCGTTGAGCGGGGTGCGCAGCTCGTGCGACATGCTGGCGAGGAAGTCGCTCTTGAGGCGTGAGGCGCGCAACAGCTCGTCGTTGCGGCTCGAGAGCTCGCCCTGCTTCTCGGCCAGCTCCGCGGACCGTGCTCGGAGGACCTCTTCCTTGGCGAGGAGCGCGTCGTTCTGCGCGCGCAGGGCCAGGTTGGCCTCGCCCAGCTCGCGGGTGCGCGCGGCGACCTGAGCCTCCAGCCCGGCGCGGGTGGCGCGCGCGTCCATGGCCGCGGTGACGTCTTCGGCGCGGAGGACCAGGTAGCGGACGGCGCCGTCGGGGCCGAGGATGGGCGAGTTGAACGGCGCCCAGTGCCGCACCTCGAACTCGCCGTCGGGCCGGCGGATGTCGTACTGCAGGATCGGCATGGCCTCGGACACGCGCCCCTCGAGCACGCGGCCGAGCGAGGCCCGGAGGTCGTCGGCCCCGCGGGCGGCCGGGTCCCCGGGGTTGTCGGGGAAGACGTCGAAGAGATCGCGGCCGCAGATTTCCTCGCGCCGGGTCATGGTCACGGCGAGGTAGGCGTCGCTCACGGCCACGATGCGCAAGTCGGGCGTGAGGACGAGGTAGAGGCCGGGCACGCCCTGGAAGACCGCTTGGAAGTCGACCGGCTCGGCGCTCGCGCTCGTGCTCACGGCGAGCGATCTTACGGCATCGAAGGAGCGGCGGGTGGTCCCTCGTTCGCCTCCGCGCGGTGCGCGCTCACCACCTCGAGGAAGCCATCTCCATAAGCCGTGACGCGCGCCGGACCCATGCCGTGCAAGGCCGCGATCTCGCCGCGCGACCGCGGACGCTGGAGGGCGATGGCGCAGAGCGTCCGGTCGGGGGCGATGACGTAGGCCGGGAGCCCGGCCTCACGGGCGAGGCCGGCCCGGTGCGCGCGCAGGGCCTCGAAGAGCCCGCGATCCATGCCGGCGGTGAGGGCCAGCTCGACCACGCTCGCCTTTCCGGCGGAGCCAGTGGCCTCACCTCCAGCGACGGCCGGCGGCCTGGGCGAGATCGAGGAGGCGCCGCCTCGCTCGACCGAGCGCCGTCGTGGCCTGCGAGCCTTGGGGGCCGGGAGGCGCACGCGCGGCTTCTCCTCCCCACGCATGACCCGCCAGCCCGCCTCCGTGATGAGGGGCACGGGGTACTCGTTGGTGGTGAGATCGATCCAGCCGTTGGCGAGCAGGACGCGGAGCACCGCCATGGCGGCCTCGCTGGTGCGGCCGGCGAGCACGCCGAAGGTCGAGAGCCGATCGAGGCGCGCCGAGCTCACCCGCGCGGTGGTCTCGCCGACGAGCATGGCGGCGATCGCCAGCATGCCCGCCGCGCCCTTGGTGCGCGCCACGCCGGCCAGCGCGCGGCGCACCGTGTCGAGGTCGCCCTCCAGCTCGGCGGGCGCCGCCTCGGTGAGCGCGTCGACCTCGCGGCACACGTCGCAGTGGCCGCAGCCGCCCAGCGACTCGGCCTCGTCGCCGAAGTGGCGGAGGATGAAGTCGTGCCGGCAAGTGGCGGCGTCGACGTAGGCGAGCAGCTCGCGAAACTGACCCCAGGCGCGCGCGGCGTCGGCGGGGCTGGCCGGTCCCCCTCCCTCGCCCAGCGAGCACATGCGGCGGCGGAGGGCGAGGTCGACGCCCGCGAAGCAGAGGAGGCCCTCGGCGGGCCCGCCGTCGCGCCCGGCGCGCCCGACCTCCTGGTAGTAGGCCTCGATGGAGGCCGGGGGCTGGGCGTGGACGACGACGCGCACGTCGGGCCTGTCGATGCCCATCCCGAAGGCGTTGGTGGCCACCACCACGGGGAGCTTGCGGTCGGCGAAGGCCGCCGAGATCTCCGCGCGGGTGCGGGCGTCGAGCCCGGCGTGGTAGGCGCGGGCGGGCCAGCCGGCGGCGGCGAGCTTGTCGGCGATGGTCTCTGCGTACCTCCGGGTGGCCGCGTAGACGATGCCGGCGCCGGCGGGCCGCGCGGGGGCCCCGAGCGCGCTCGCGAGGGCGCGTGAGACCTCGGCGAAGGCCTCCCGCGGCCCGCTGACCTCGCGCACCGAGAGGTGGAGGTTGGGCCGCGCGAAGCCGCGCAGGATGACCTCGGGCTCGCGGCCGGGCGCCGCCCAGCCGAGGCGCCTCACGATCTCGTCGCGCGCGCTCTCGGTCGCGGTGGCGGTACAGGCGAGCACGCGCGCGGGCTGGAGGCGCTCGAGGGCCTCGCCGATGCGCAGGTAATCGGGCCGGAAGTCGTGGCCCCACTGGACGATGCAGTGCGCCTCGTCCACGGCCACGAGCGAGAGCCGGCTGTCGGCGAGCGCGTCGAGGAAGCCGTCGAAGGCCAGCCGCTCGGGCGCCGCGTAGACGAGCTTGTAGTCGCCGCGGCGGAGGCCGGCGAGCCGCCGCGCGTTCTCCTCGCGCGGCACGCTGGAGGCGATGAGCGTCGCCGGGATGCCGCGGGCCTCGAGGGCGCGGACCTGGTCCTCCATGAGCGAGATGAGGGGCGAGAGCACGAGGGCCGTGCCGGGGAGCGCCGCCGCCGGCACCTGGTACGCGAGCGATTTGCCGCCGCCGGTGGGCGCGACCAGGAGCACCCGGCCCGACCCGTGGAGCAGGGCGTCGATGGCCTCGCGCTGGAAGTCGCGTAGCTTCTCGATGCCGAAGCGTTGCCTCAGCAGCGTGGTGATGGCGTCGCTGGAGCCGCCTGCTCCGCGCGGGGCTCCGGCGCTCCCCGCGGGCGAGGCGGGGTGAGCCGGGGACGAGGGGAGGGCCGGGCGCGCCGAGACGAGGTCCGAGGTGAGGTCCATCCCCTCCCCTTTGCTCGGACCGTGCCGGCCTCGATCCTGCGTCATTACCGGAGAGAGCTAGCCCCGGCGGGGTGGCGGCGCCAGCCCGCCGTGGCGCCGAGCGCGCCGGGCCCCTCCGACCCCCGCGAGCGCCAGGGCCGCCAGCACCAAGGCGGACGAGCCGGACGAGCCACCGCCTCCCGCGTCCCCGATCGAGCAGCCAGGGTCGGAGCCGGAGGCGACGTCGGGCGCCTGCACGCAGCGACCGGAGGGGTCGCACGCCGAGCCCGGCGAGCACTGGTCGGCGGTCTGGCAGGTCGCGTAGCAGGCTCCCAGGGCCGCCTCGCAGCGGTAGTGGCCGCAGTCGAAGGCGATCGCCTGGTCGGTCGGGCAGGCCACGTCGGCGCCCTGGCTCGGGCAGTAGGCAGGCCCGACGCCGCGCTGGTCGTCGGTGCACCGCGAGGCCGCGCACTGGGTCGAGGCGCCGGCGCCGATGCAGGTCCCGCCGGGCCCGCAGGTCTCGCTGCACCCCTGCGAGGCGGGCGCGCAGTCGTGCCGGAGGTCGACGCCCGCGGGCGCCTCGGTGCACGTGCCGATGGAGCCCGGGAGCGCGCACGAGTGGCAGGGCGAGTCGCACTTCGAGTCGCAGCAGACCTCGTCGACGCACGGCGAGCCCGCGGGGCAGTCGGAGTCGAAGGCGCAGGTCTTGATGCCCACCGGCACGCTGCTCGTCCCCGCGTCGGCGCTGCCCCCGTCGAGGCTGGGAGCGCACGACGCCTTCACCGGGTTCGAGCATTTGCCCGTCGCCGGATCGCACGTGCCCACGTCGTGGCATGCGTCGAGCGCCACGCAGGTCTTCTTCGTGCCCGGCTGGCAGACGCCGCTCGCACAAGCGTCGCCGGTCGTGCAGAGGTCGCCGTCGTCGCAGGTGGTCCCGGCGGGGGCCGGCGAGGTCACCTTGCTCCCCGTCGTCGGGTCGCACGCGGCGAGCGTGCAGGCGTCGGTCGAAGCGAACACGACCACCGCGGTGCCCTGGCAGGTCCCCGACACGCACCGATCGCCGGTCGTGCAGGCGTCGCCATCATCGCAGGGCATGCCCTCGGCCGCGGCGTTCACGGGGTTGGTGCAGTTGCCGCTGGTCTTGTCGCACACCCCCGCCGAGTGGCAGGCGTCGAGGGCGGTGCAGACCTTGGCGGTGGCCGGCTGGCAAACGCCGGCCTGGCAAGCATCGCCGGTCGTGCAGGCGTCACCGTCGTCGCACGCGGTCCCATCGTCGGCGACGCGGAGGACGCAGTCGCCCGTGCTCGGAGAGCAAACCCCGACCTGGCAGGTGTCGCTCGGGCACTCCTTCTCCTGCACGGCCTTGCAGACGCCCCCCGAGCACTGCGCCAGGACGGTGCAAGGCAGGCCATCGCTACACGACGCGGTGTCGGGCCGCGAGTTGCAGACGCCGGGCGTCGAGGAGCAGTCGTCGCAAGCACCGGAGCACGCCGACTCGCAACAAGTCCCGAAGGCGCAGAAGCCGCTCTGACAATCGCCGGCCACCGAGCAGCTCTTGCCATTGGGGAGCAGGCCGAAGATCTCGACGTCGTCGAGGAGGGCGTCGGTGAGGAAGTTCGCGCCCCCCACCGAGAGGCCGCGTCCATCGACGAGCTGCGTGAGGGTGTGGTGGTACCGGCCGATGGGGTAGCCGGGCGTGATGGTGCTCCACGCCGACCCGTCGAAGAGCCGCGTGAGCGTGCCGAAGTTGAGCCCGCCCGCGTAGAGCACCCGGCCGTCGCCGAGGGTGACGAGCTCCATCTCCTGGTCCCCGAAGGGCAGCGCCGCGTTGCCGCCCCAGCTCGTCCCGTCGAAGATCTCCGAGTCGGCGTTGAGCTGCGCGCCGCCCCCGCTCTTGGCGCCGCCGGCCACGACGACGCCGCCGTTCGCGAGGATGGTCGCGCCGAAGTTGGCGCGCGGCGTGGTCATCGGGGGTCCATCCCTCCAGCCACCCTCTTGATAGATGTAGGTCGACGCCGTCGGAGTGCCCGAGATCAGGCCGCCGATGTGCATCGCCTGGTCGTAGGGAAGCGCCGCCAGGTACCCCCCGGTCGGGGGCGTGGGCGTGATGAGCGGCTGGCTGACCCAGGAGCCTACCGAGTAGAACGCAACATCGGTCGCGGTGTAAAAGAACACCCCGCCCCCCAGGGGGACGGCTAGGCCGTCCTTGGGGCTCACCGATAGACCCGTGCCCGCCGGCGCGGACGAGTCGGCGACGGTGTCGTAGAGCTCGGCGGTGGGGTTGAGCGGACCGCCGCCCACGAGGAGGATCTTGCCGTTCGACAGCAGCGTCGCGGTGTGGCCGGACCGCGAGGCGAGCAGCGGCGTGCGCGTGGTCCACGAGCCCGTGGCCGGGTCGAAGAGCTCGACGGAGAGCGCGTCGTTGCCGGCCGCGACGCCGCCCGCGACCAGCACGCTCCCATCGGCGAGGCGGGTCGCCGTGTGAAAGGCGCGCGCCGCGGCCAGGTGGTCGGCCGGGTACCAGCCCGGGTCGGCGAGCACGGCGGCGCCGGCCGCGTCGACGAAGAGCTCGAGGCGATCGTCCGCCGCCGCGAGGCGCGCGGGCACGAGCCGGCCGCCGGCCGCGTAGGCGCGCGGGGCCTTCACGCGGAAGCGCGCGCGACCCTGCTCATCCATGACCTCGACGAAACCGGGCTGCTGCCGGAACGACGCGCCCGCGACGCGCCACGAGGCCGCCGGTCGATCGGCGAACGCGCGCCCCTCGTCGAGGAGCAGCCACTCCTCGACGCCCGCGCCTTTGCCGTGCCGCTCGCGGGTGCTCCAGATCGACGTGCCCCCTTCGCGCGCGTAGGCGACCGCGCCCTCCGCGAGCCTGCCCTCGCCCGCGGCGCCGAGCTCGCGCACGCTCGCCTCGAACCCGGGGGCCTTCAGGGTCACCGCGTCCTCCCCGCGGCGGGGGAGCGTGATGGTCGAGAGCGCACCCCCGCGCGGAGTGGGCTCCGAGGGGGCCGCAAAGCCGCCCGCGATCGGCCGTAGCGCCCGCGCTCGGCCCAGGATCTCGCCGGCCACCTCGGGGAAGCGAGCCCGCAACGCCGAGGCGCTCGAGGCCCCCCCGAGGGATTCGGCGGCGGGCTCCTTCGCGGCCGCGCGCTCGCTCGCAAAGGAGGCGCCCCCGGCCCCTCGGTCGGCCGAACCTTCGGACGCGCACCCACCCGAGAGCGCCCCCAGGAGCCCAGCGGCCACCGCCGCCGCCCGACGCCTGCGCGCGAAAGCGCCGAACGCGCCCAGCACCCCGAGGAGCGCCAGGCCCCCACCCGACGAGCCGCCCGCCGACACCGAGCACCCGGCCGTCTCACCGGAGGCGCCGCTCGGCGGATCCACGCAAGCCCCCGCGGGCGAGCAGACCTTCCCCGTGGCGCACTCGGCGACCGATTGGCACTTGGCGAAGCAGGCCCCGAAGGCCGCCTCGCAACGGTAGGGGGCGCAGTCGAACAGCTCGCTGCCCTCGGTGGGGCAGCTGTCGCCGGTCGCCTCGCAGGTGGCCGCGCCGAGGCCCCGGGTCTCATCGACGCAGCGGCTCGCCTCGCACTGGGTCCCGGCGGTCGCGCCCACGCACGACCCATCCGGCCCGCAAGTGCTGAGGCAGCTCGGGACCGGGGAGCAATCGTGGCCCAGGTCGACGCCCGCGGGCTCGAGGGTGCAGGTCCCGATGGCGCCCGGGAGCGCGCACGAGTGGCAGGGCTCGTCGCACCTCGCGTCGCAACAAACGCCGCCGACGCAGAAGCCGCTCGAGCACTCGGCGTCCTTCTGGCAAGTCTTGGCGCCCGCGGCCACGGTGGGCTTGCTCGGCGCGCCGCCGTCGGGCCCGACCCCGCAGCCATCGATGGCGGTCTGCGGGCAGGCGCCCGTCGCCGGATCGCAGGTCCCGGCCGTGTGGCAGTCGTCGATGGGCGCGCAGGTCACCGCGACGCCGGCGCAGATCCCGTGGTGGCAAGCGTCGGCGGTCGTGCAGAGGTCCCCGTCGTCGCAGGTCGTCCCCTCGTCCTTGGCCGCGTAGGTGCAAGCGCCCGTCGCCGGGTCGCAGGTGCCCTCCATCTGGCAGGGCCCCGGGGCGGCGCAGGTGATCACCGAGGCGCCGGGCTGGCAGACGCCGGCGGCGCAGATCCCGGCGGGAGCGCAGAGGTCGCCGGTGCCACACTCGGCGCCCTCCGTCGAGTCGACGAGCGTGCAGGCGCCGCTCTTACACACGCCCTGCTGGCAGCCCACCTTGGGCGAGCAGGGCGTGTCGTCACCGAGCGGGATGGGCGTCGCCGAGCACTTCCCCGTGCCTGGGTCGCAGACGCCCTGAAGGCACGGGTCGCTGGTCGGGCAGAGGACCGCGTCGGTCCCCCGGCAGACCGTTGACGCTCCAATGGTCTGGCACACGTCGCCGGTCGAGCAGGGGTTGCCGTCGTCGCAGGGGGTCGAGTCGGCGGCGGCGGTGCAGGCCCCGGAGGCGCACGAGTAGCAGGGCTGGTCACAGGCCGAGTCGCAGCACACCCCGCCCGCGCAGAACCCCGAGACGCAGTCGGCGTTGCCCGCGCAGGTCCGGCCGAGCGCGAGCGGCCCGAAGATCTCGGCCGAGCTGCTCCCGCCGCCCGTCGCCAGCACGCGGCCGTCGAAGAGCCTGGTGAGCGTGAAGGAGGAGCGCGCCGTCGTCATGGGGAAGGCCGCCGACCACGCGCCGGCGCCCGCCGGATCGAAGAGGAACGCCGCGCTCGACTTGGTCCCCGTCGCGACGTCGATGCCTCCCGCGGCGAGCACGTGCCCGCCGAGGAGCTGCACGGCCGACAGCCGGGTGTCGCCTGGCCCGTTCGGGATCAAGGGGCCGAAGGTGTTCGTCTTCCAGTCGAAGATCTCGCCGCTCGGATCACCGCCGCCCGTGAGCAAGACCCGGCCGTCGGTGAGGGCCACGGCCGCGTGCTCGCCGCGCGGCACGTGCATCGCCGGCCCGGCCGAGAAGGCCAGCAACGTGGGGCTCCAGATCTCCGTCGACTGCAAGGGATTGTCCGCCTCGTCGAGCCCACCGGCGACGAGCACTCGCCCGTCGGGGAGCAGGGTCGCCGAGGGGCTGCAGCGCGGGGTGATCAGCGTGCCAGCGAACTTCCATGGCGTGGAGCCGCCCATGTAGGTTTGCCCGAGGTACCCGCCGCCATCGCGTCCGCCGACCATCATCACCCCCGCGTCGGCGAGCACCACCGCCGTCGACTCGACGCGCGGCGACGGGTTGGGGGACGTCTCGTACCAGGAGGACCCCCCGAAGATCTCGGTGACCGCCGTGATCTCGACGGCGTCCATTCCCCCCGCCGCGAAGGCCCCACCATAAGGGAGCGCCGCGCTGACCCCGCGGTAGTGCGCGGTCGTCATGGCGAGGGTCGTGAACGTGTCGGTTGCAGGATCGTAGACGTCCGACGCCGCGTTGAACTGGTCGCCCCCGGTGACCACCACGCGCCCGTCGGTGAGCAGCGCGGCGGAATGGAAGCTGCGCGCGACGCTGAGCTGCCCGGCGGAGGTCGTCCACCCCGGGTCGACCAGCACCGCCTCACCGCCTCCATCGACGCGGAGGACGACGCGGCGCCCCTCGACCGAGAGGCGCGGGGTCACGGCGCGCCCGCTGGCCGTGAAGGCGCGGTCGGCCCTCACGCGGAGCCGAGCGCGCCCGGCCTCGTCGCGCAGCTCGACGACCCCGGGAGCCTGCCAGGGCGTGGCGCCCTCGATCTCCCACGCGACCCCCGCCGAAGCGGTGGCGGCGTCGAGCGAGAGCCACTCCTCGAGGCCCTCGCCCGTCACGGACCAGTACGAGCCCCCGCCCGACCGCGCGTAGGCCACGGCGCCGGCCGCCTCGCGCGCGTCGCCCGACGCCCCGACCTCGCGGACCGAGACCTCGAACCCCTCGCGGCCCACGTGGAGCGCGCCCTCGCCTCGACTCGGCAGGCGGGCTGACAGCCCTCCCCTCGCCTTCACGGCCCCGAGGGTGAACCCTTCGCCCGATCGCGTGAAGCGCTCGGCGCGATCGAGCACCTCGGCGGCGTGCTCCGGGAAGCGAGCGCGCAGCTCGGCCTCGGCGCCGCCGGCGAGCGCGATGGGTGCGGCCTCGTGGCTCGATCGACAGCCGAGGGTCGGCCCGATCGAGGCGAGCAGCGCGAGCGTGGCGGGAAGGAAGGTGCGGCCCAGGTACATCGGGTCCTCAGAAGTCGTAGCGAGCCTCGAGGCTCGGGGTCACGGCGACGAGCACCGAGCTCGTCAGGGTCTCGCTCGCGAAGGTCGCGTAGCCGTCGGCGCCAGCGTTGACGGGCGTCTTGCCGTTCCACGAGGCCGCGGAGGAGCCCACGAGCACGAGCGCCCCCACCCCCGCCGACAGCTCCACGTGGCCGCCGAGGCGAAGGCCGACGCGCACCTCGGGGTCGAGGAAGAACCAGTTGGAGGCCTGGCTCTGGACCAGCGGGCCCACGTCGAACGCCGAGCCCTTGCTGGTCGTGAACGACCCCGTGCGCGAGTCGGCGAGGTTTCCGATGAGGCCACCGGCCCCGAGCTTGAAGCGCACCGGCACCTTCTCGCCGAGTCGCAGCGACGCGAACGCGCCCGCCAAGAACCCGCGGAGCTTGAGGGCGTCCGTCACGCTGCCCGCGTCGGGGCTCGCGATGCCGACCGCGCTCAGCCCCAAGGCTCGATCGCTCGTCGTCTGGGCGATGCGCGCGTAGCCCAGCTCGACGCCGAAGCCGAACCCCGAGCCCAGCTCGTAGCCCGCGTGGAAGGCCCCGATCTCGCCGAAGGCCGGCCCGCGCGAGCACTTGCCCGTACAGCCCTTGGACACGTCGCCCCCGAGCGAGGGCGAGACGGCGAGCGCCCCCTCGAGCTCGAAGAGGAAGCGCCCCGGCTTGCGCCAGACGGGCGACTTGGGGTCGCGCTCGAGCGCCACGTTGACGGTCTGACCCTGCCCCCGCCCGAGCACGACGGGGCGCTCGGCCTTGAAGTAGCCGTCGGCCACCAGCGTGATGGTGTGGCTCCCCGGCCGGAGGTGCCCTTCATACCCGCCGCGGCCCACGAAGATGCCGTCGATGGCCACGCTGGCGATGGCGGGCTGCGGCGCGACGTGGAGCGTCGCGTCCAGCTCCTCGGCCGCGAGCGCGACCTTGCCGGGCTTGCCCTGCGCCACCTCGATCTGCGAGGGCAGCGAGCCGAGCCGCTCCTCGCCCCGGAGCATGACGGTGTGCGCGCCGACGGCCACCGGCCCTTGCCAGGGCGTCTGGCCGACCACGTTGCCGTCGATCACCACGTCGAGCGTCTTGCCCCCCTTCTCGACGACCTCGAGGCGCTCCGAGAGCAAGAGCTTGGGGAGCTTCGCCGCCACCTTGGCCGACTGCGCCCCCGCGACCTCCACCGTGGCCTCGAAGGGCTCGTACCCCTCGCGGTACAGGCGCACGACGTGGCTGCCCACCGCCACGCGGAGCGGAGAAGCCAGCGGGTGCTCGCCGCGCCGCCGCCCGTCGACCGTGATGGAGGCCCCCGGCTCGGCGCCCTCGATCTCGAGGGTCCCCACCAAAGCGCGGAGCTCGACGACGTTCTTCTGCGCCTCGGCCTTGATGTCCGCCGCCAGCTCCTTGTAGTCGCGGAGCAGCCCCTCGAAGGTGTCGAGCGCCTCGTCGAGCCGGTTCAGCTTCCGCAGGCACACCCCCGCGTTCTTGATGGCCGAGCGCGAAGGGTAGAGCCGCCGCGACGCCTGAAACTCGGCGAGCGCCGCGTCCCACTGCTCCCTGTCGGCGAGCGCCAGGCCCTTCTCGAAGTGATCCTGCGCCTCCTTCTTCCGCGCGGGGTCGGGCTCGCCGGCCACGGGCGGCGCAGGCGCGACCGGAGGCGGCGGAGGCTGAGCCGCCGCCAGCCGAGAAATGGAGAGGAGGCTCGCCAGCGCGACCCCCGAGGCACGCGAGTTGATCATGTTTTTCAGTCGAAGGTGCGAGACATCTCTTTGGAACGCGGCTTCGCGGACGGCGCGCCCGTCGCCTTGGGCGCGGCGCTCCCGGCGGGGATGGCGCCCTTGCCGGCGATCTTCGCCGGGTCGAGGCGCACCCGGGCGGGCGAGGGCCCGGCGTCGGTGATGGCGACCTCGAACGACTGGTCGCCCTCGCCTTGCTTCAAGCGCACGCGGTGAACGCTCCCGAGCGCGCCCTTGATCGTCACCACCCCAGCCTCGATGCTCGAAGGCTGATCGTCGACCTCCACCGTGACCGTGGGGGGATCGACGGGCAGGCTCACGGTGCGATCGGCGGGCGAGACGGGGGTCACCGTGGGCCCGGTCGACACGGGCGGGGGCTGGGCGGCGGCGACCTGGCTCGTGGGCGCGGGGGGCGTCCCCCCTCGCCCGCCGAGGAACACCGCCGCGCCCACGCCCCCGAGGGCCAGCGCCGCCACCGCGAGGAACATCGGCGTGCGCGAGGCGCGCGCCGGCGCCACCTCCACCCCGGCCGCCGTGATGTTCGCCGCCGGCCCGCCCGCGCCCAGCGTCGATGCGCCCAGCGTGCGCTCGGGCGACACCGTCGAGGCCGCCGCGGCGCCCGGCTCGCCCTCGGTCCCGATGCCCGGAGTGAGCTGCGTCGCCGCCGCCTGTGCGAGCACCTCGCCGGACGACGGGCGCGCCGAGCGCGGCCCGTTCGCCATCGAGGTGGGCGAGACCGAGGCCGGCCCATCCATGATCTGCGTGCCCAGCGACGAGAGCGACGAGCGGCTCGCGCGCGAGGCCTCGGGGGACCGGGTCATCGGGCCCTCCGAGAGGCTCGCCGCCGGGTCGGTGGTGGCGTCGCGCGGCACGCGGGGGACCGCCGCGGCCCGCCGCTCGTCCGAGAGGGGCACGAGGTCGCCGGGCTTCACCGAGAGGCTCCCACCCACCGCCGCGCGGATGCGGGTGACCATCGCATCCATCGAGGGGATGCGGCGGTTCATGTCGATGACGACCGCGTCCTCGGCGATGCGCGCCGCGTCGTCCGGCACCCAGGGCGCGATCTCCTCGAGCGGCGGGGCCGGCTCCGAGCAGATGCAGATGATGAGCGCGCCCAGCGTCTCGGCGTCGATGTGCGCCACGCGCCCGGCCAGCGCCTCGTAGAGCACCGCGCCCAGCGACCAGACGTCGGTCCGGTGGTCGAGGCTCTTCTTGCCCACGGCCTGCTCGGGCGACATGTAGAGCGGCGAGCCGAGCAGGCTCCCCGTCCGCGTGAGCTTCACCTCCTCGGAGCTGGTCACGTCGGCCTTGATCTTGGCCACGCCGAAGTCGACCACCTTGACGATGATCTCGCCGTCCTCGCGCTGCGAGAGGAACAGGTTGGCGGGCTTCACGTCGCGGTGGACGACCCCCGCCTCGTGCGCCTTGCCGAGCCCGAGGCACGCCTGCCCGACGAGCCGCAGCGCCACCTCGGGGGGCAGCGCCCCGCAGCGCTGGAGGAGCTGCTGGAAGTCCTCCCCCTTGAGCAGCTCCATCACCATGAAGGGCGCGCCCGTCGCCTCGTCGGTGCCCGTGTCGAGGACCTGCACGATGTGCTGGGTGTCGATGGACCCGGCGGCGCGCGCCTCGCGCTCGAAGCGCTGCACGATGGCGGGGTTCTTCGAGTGCTCCGGCCCGATGATGAGCTTGACGGCGACCTTCTTGCGCGTGCCGCTGTGCTCCGCCTCGTAGACGGCCCCCATGCCGCCTTGTCCGAGCAGGCGGATCAGCCGGTAACGGCCGCCGACGGTCGATCCCAACATGTCACCTCCGAGGCTACGGGCCCCCCAGGTCTTCCGCCAGGAAAAATGCCGGGCGGAGCGAGTTGGGAAGGCCGCGTGAGGAAGCCTTCATAAGACCTCGTAAGAAACCTTCAGATGACGATGAGGCCCTTGCTCGTTAGCCTTGGGCTCGTCAACTCGACGGAGGACAGGCGCCCATGAAGATGAAGATCACCCAGTACGGCTACGCCAGCGATCCCTACATGGACTCGTACACGAAGCGCGGCCTAGGCGCGTACCACAAGCTCGTCCCCCACATCTCCTGTGCGCTCACCGACTCGGCGAAGCACGCGCTCGGCGCCCACCACGGCTCGTGGATCAAGATCCACTTCCAGAGCGGCGGCTCCTTCGTGCGCCGCTACGACGACCGCGCCCCCGAGGGCGATCACCGCGTCGACCTCTACAACCCGGCGGGCTTCAACCGCGCCCTCGGCGACTACGCCGAGGTCTCGCTCACCAGCCAGCCCCACGACTACCCCGGCGACCACGCCGTCCCCACCCACGACCTCGACGGCTGACCCCCGGGCGCGGGGTTGAGAGCTCTCGCTGCTCTCGAGATGCGACTTGGGAGCTCTCCCTGCTCTCGAGATGCGACTTGGGAGCTCTTCCTGCTCTCGAGGGGGATCGTCACCCTGCTCTCAGACGCGAAGCTTCCGCCGCAGAGCCGGCGGAAGCTCCGCGGGGTGTTCGCTCGCTTCGCTCGCTCAACCCGTCCTATTTCACGATG
>FTCO01000491.1_pt1 | contig 18486 bp, 15 predicted proteins | sample 1639701 | NCBI WGS metagenome assembly FTCO01 (sample SAMEA3914869, study PRJEB12502) | metagenome | biome: forest; material: soil | place: USA | collected 2012-03-12 | depth 0.1 m | reverse complement strand
GGCTGGACCAACCTCGCCCACGCCTCCCGCGAGCACTCGCAGCAGTTCTACTGGAACCTCGAGGCGAGCGACTTCACCGGCCCGTGGAACGACGTGACCTCCGGCGTCACCGGCGCGTACGACACGACCGCGGACGCGCTGGGCTCGGCGTGGAGCGACACGGCGAGCGGCGTGACGGGCGCGTGGAACGACACGGCGGACTGGACCACGGGCGCGTGGAACACCATCGCCAATGGGTCGACCGAGTCCTGGGACGCGACCGCCGATTGGTTCAGCGGCCTCGGCCAGACCAGCGCCTCCGACGAGGACTACTGGTACGGCGACGACACGGAGACGACCAGCTCCTCTTCCTCCGCCGCTGCCTCGTCGACCGACGCCACGACCGAGCACGACTACTGGTACTCGGGCGGCACCTCTTCCACCTCGACCGCCACCACCTCCTGAGCCGAGAGAGCGATGCCCAAGCATCCCCCCGACATCCTCGCGCGCATGCCGCCGGCCCTCCGCATCAAGGCCATCGGCGCCATGGTGGCCGGCGTCTTCGGCCCCAAGAACGCGCCGCGCGCCCTGCGCCAAATCACGACCGCGATGACGAGCAAGGCGCGGCAGCCCGGCGACCACCCCGACCCCGAGAAGAACCACTGGCAAGGCGCCTGGCGCATCTACGAGATCGAGTAGAAGCCGGGGGGGCGACATTGCGCCGGCCGGTCGGTTGCCATCGGATGCCGCCTGTGAGAAGCGGGCATCCAAGTGGGGATGTTCGAGTCCTGGTACGAGAGCCCGTGGCACAACCCGGCGTTCTTCTGGCTCACCGGGGTCCTGTTCCTCGCCTGGTGGATGCGAAGACAGCCCTTCCTCACCGGCTTCTTTGCGCTCTTCACGGTCGAGATCCTCGCCGACGCGCTGGCCACCGGGGGCTGGTCTCCCCTCTCGCTCCTGAAGTCGCCCGCGAGCACGCCGGTCGCGATCGCGTTCGTCATCCTGGGTGACTTTCGCTACTTCCTCCTGACCGAGCGCTACGCCGTCAGGCCGGAGGCGAAGCCGCGCGACGCGACGGCGGGCAAGGCCTGGGCGACCTCGATCGGGCTCTCGTTCATCGTCCCGGTGCTGGCGGCCATCACCGGCCGGCTGGTGCCCGCGAAGTACGGCGAGGGCCGCTGGGCCTTCCTCACCTACGAGGTGATCTTCCTCGCCCTCTCGCTCGCCCTGCGCTTCGTCGTCTACCCTCGCCGGCTCGCCGGGACCTCGACACCGGTGAAGCAGTGGCTACGCCGTGTCACCACGTTCGAGGTGGTCCAGTACGCTCTCTGGGCCTCGGCCGACGTCCTCATCTTCGCCGGCCTCGACGCCGGCTTTGCCCTCCGCTTCCTACCCAACGCCATGTACTACGTCGCCTTCCTCCCCTTCGTTGCCCTGACCGCGCCGAGGGAGGCCGAAGCGTGAGGGCCTCGTCGCTCGCCGTTCTCCTCACGTCGCTGGCGTCGCTCTCGCTCGCGGGCTGCAACGAAGAGGCGCTCGCTCGCCGCTCCCCCGCGCCCGCGAGCGGCGCGACGAAGCCGGCGCTCCCCGAGGCCGACGCCTCGGCCCAGCTCGCCTTCGTGCGCGATGGCAAGGCCAATCAGACGCTCTCCATCGCGGATCTCTCCGCCGCCGCGCCGCCCCTCGTCGTGACGATGGCGGACCCCTACTACGCCAAGCAAAAGACCTTCCGCGTCCTGCCCCTCACCGCCGTGCTCATGAAGGGCTTCGGCGAAGATCGCGCCTCGCTCGAGACCTACGACTACGTGCTCCGCGCGAAGGACGGCTACGCGGTCCCCATCTCCGGCCGCCGCCTGCTCGAGGAGGGCGCCGCCATCGCCATCGCCGACGTCGAGGTGCCGGGCTGGGAGCCCATCGGCCCCGGCCGCGTGAGCCCCGCGCCCTTCTACATGGTGTGGACCGGCCCCGGCCAGCAGAGCCTCGACACGCACCCGCGGCCCTGGCAGCTCGCCTCGATCGAGATCGCGCCCTTCTCGTCGACCTACCCGCACACCATCCCGCCCGAAGGCGACGCGCCCGCCACGAGAGGCTCCAAGGTCTTTCGCGACCAGTGCATCTCGTGCCACGCCGTGAACCGCGAAGGCGGCCGCGTCGGCCCGGACTTGAACGTGCCCCAGAGCATCGTCGAGTACCGGCCGGAGGCGCAGATCCGCGCCTACATCAAGGACCCGCGCACCTTCCGCTACAGCAACATGCCGGCCCACCCGAGCTTCGGCGAAGGGGATCTCGACGATCTCATGGCGTACTTCCGCGCCATGAAGGATCACAAGCACGACGCCGAGGGGGCGACCAAGCCATGAGCTGCGTACCGGCCAACGTTCGAGACCTCTGCGAAGCGCGCGTGCGCAGCCTCTCCTCCGCGCTCGCGGAGGCCCTCACCGTCACCCTGCCCGTCGATCTCCCGTGGCGCGCCTCGTTCGTGGTGACGGGCGTGGGCGCCTCCGAGGGGCCGGCCCGCTACCTCGCGCTCCTCCTCGGGCTCGCCGGCCGCCGCGCGGTCTTCACGCCCCTCTCGAGCTTCCTCGTCGCCCAGCCGGCCGCGCTCGGCGAGGTGCTCGTCGTCTTCTCGCACGGCCTCTCGCCCAACGCGCGCATCGCCCTCCGCCGCGCCGGCGAGCACGGCATGACGGTCCTCTTCACCGGCCTCGATCCCGACCACGCCGCGCCCGACGTCGCCCCGCTCTTCGTCGAGCTCGCCATGGCCCGCGGCCGCGTCGCCATCATCCCCCCGAAGGAAGAGGGCGGCACCCTGGTCCGCTTCGTGAGCCCCGCGACCGGCATGTTGGCCGGCGCCCGCTTCGCGGCCAGGCTCGGCGCCCCCATCGACGTGGCCCACCTCGCCCGCCTCCCCGGCCTCGCCGCCACCGCCCCCGAGCGCGCCGCCGCCCTCGTCGCCGGCCTCCCCGAGGACACGCTGCATCGCCGCGTCGCCATCGTCGGCGCGGGCCCCTGGCTCGAGGGCACGCAGAGCATCGCCAACAAGTGGCTCGAGGGACTGGGCGCCCGCGAGCCCCCGCGCTGGGACGTGCTTCAAATCGCGCACGGCCCCTACCAACAGTTCTTCGACGAGGAGATGACGCTCCTCGCCCTCGAGCACGAGCAAATCCCCGAAGAGCGCGCCCTCTTCGACCGCCTCGAGAGCATGCTCGTCGAGCCGCGCCACGCCATGCTCCGCATCCGCACGACGCTCCCGCCGCCCCTCGGCCTCCTCGACCACGACCTCGTCACCTCGGCCTTGCTCCTCCGCGCCCTCGACGAGCGCTCGAAGGACATCGGCGCCGGCATCGGGCCCGACGCGCCGCTCTATGGGCTCGGGCGCGAGCGGGGCCGCTAGGGCGCCTGCCCACACGACATCACGAAGCCGAGCGCGCAGCCCTTCGCGTACATTTCCTTGGCGCGGACCGGATCCTTGCGCGCCCCGGAGGTCCCCTGGCGATACACCTCGCCAGCCTGGAAGCAGCCCATCGCGTAGCCGAGCGTGCAGCTGCGAAGGAGCGCGGCGGTCCCCTTCGCCGGGTCCTTGGCGACGCCGATGCCCTCGAGGTAGTGCCCCCCGAGCTCGCCGCACGCGAAGGCGTCGTCCTTCCCACAGGCGGCCTCGAAGAGCTTGAAGCCGCGCTTGTCGAGCGCGCTCACCACCGCGCGATCGGGCTCGCCGACGGTCGCCCCCACGCAGGTCTCGGCGACGTCGCGCTCGCAAGCGGCCCGCAGGATCCCGCGAGCGCGCCCGGGATCGCCGAGCACCTTGATGAGCATCTGCGCCGCGCGGTCGCAGTCTTGCCAGGCGCCGAGGTCGCAGCGCTTGCCGAGCAGGCCGACGCCGACCTCGGCGAGCCGCTTGGAGCGCGCCTCGTCCTTGGCGACGATCCCGCTCTCGAAGTAGAAGCGCACCGCCTCGGTGCACCCGGTCGCCGAGCCTCGGAGGCACGCCTTCTCGAACAGCTCGCCAGCGACGGCGGGGCTCGTCTTCCCATCGATGCGGGCCCGGGCGAGCTCGAGGCAGGCGTCGCCGTCGCCACGCTCGCAGTCGTCCGTGAAGCCCTGGGCCGCGCGCTCCAGCATGAGCTTGCCGCGCGCCTCGCTCTTCGGGGCCCCTTGGCCCTTGATGAGCGCGTTCCCGAGCTCGGAGCACGCGACCGCCGAGCCCCCGCTGCACTGCGAGTCGAGGAGCTGCGCGGCCCGCGCCCGCGCCTCCACGGCCTTCTTCGCGTCGGGGGGAGCGAGCCAGCCATCCTCGTACGACTCCGCGGCCCCGACGCACGCGAGCCCATCGCCGAGCTCGCAGCCCCGGGTCACGAGCGCGAAGGCCTTCGGCGGCGAGCGAGGCATCCCGAGGCTCTCCCCCATCATGCTCGCGAGCCGCCGGCAGGCCGTCCCGCTCCCCGCGTCACACGCGAGCCGAAAGAGCTTGGCGGCGCGCTCGAACGCGCCGGTTCGATAGAGCCAGGCCGCGCCAGCCGCGCACTGGTACGCCGTCGAAGAATCACACGCCTCGAGGATGCTCGGCGAAGCCGGAGCCGCGCTCGCGGTCGGCTGCGCCGTCGCCGCCGGGTTCGAGGCCGACGCGAGGGCGGGCGGCACCGCCGGAGGCTGAGGAGCCTCGTCCACGGAGCCCGGCGTGCAGCCCCAAAGCGCGAGCCCCAGCGCCACGCCGATCCCACCCCTCCAGCGCGTCATTCGACCTCGACCGCGCCCGCCGTGCACCCATCGGGCTGCTTCCTCGGGTTGCCCCGCTGGTCGGTGGGCGGGCACGCCTTGCCGATCCCGATCGCCGGGCTCCCCGCACCCGGCAGGATGGTCTTCGTCGTCCCCCCGTTGTCGCCGAGCGCACCGAGCAGCGGATCCGCGAACGTCGTCCCGTTCGCCCCGGCGCAAGGCGTGTCGTCGCTCGCGCAGACGAGGTGCTGCTTCGGCCACTGCACGTCGGCGGCCCCCGTGCTCGAGCCATCCTGGCAGGCCATGGGGGCGCCGCAGTCCATCGACGTGTTGCCGGCGAACACGCTGTTGTCGATGGTGAAGGTCGTGCCCCCGGCGATGGCCGCGCCGAAGAGCCCGGACCCCGCGTCGGCGTGGTTGTTCGCGAACGTGCAGTTGGTCAGCGTCCCGCCGTTGCCGAAGATCGACATGGCCCCGCCGAGGCCCTTCGTCGCCGAGTTGCCCGCGAGCGTGACGTTGGTCATGTCGACCTGCGTGTCGTCGGCCTGGATGCCGCCCGCGCCCTCGGCCGTGTTGTTGGAGATGGTCGAGTCGGTGATGACGAGGTGCGAGTGGTGGAAGTACATCGCGCCCCCGCCCTTCGCCGAGTTGCCGTCGAGCGTGCACTTGTCGAAGTGGGTCTCGGCCACGCCGTCGTCGGGCGTGCGGCCGATGGCGCCCCCGAGCGCGTTGGCCTTGTTGCCCGAGAACGTGGTGCCGCAGACGCTCACCGCGAACGACTCGCCGCCATCCATCCCGACGGCGCCTCCGTTGCCCCCGTTGCCGCTCTCCCCGCCATTCACCGTGCACGTGGGGTCGATGTAGTTCTCGCCGTTGCCCGTCGCGGCGTTGTTCGAGAACACGTCGTTCACCAGCGTGAGGTTCGAGAAGAGCGAGCCCACCGCCCCGCCGTTCGACGCCTGGTTGTCGGTGAACGTGCTGCCCGACAAGGTGACGTCGAGCGATCCGATGGCGTAGATGGCGCCCCCGGCCACGTCGGGCCCCGGGCTGGCGGCGCGGCCGCCGTCGAAGGTCGAGTCGATGACGTGGAGCACGCCGTCGCGGATCAAGACGGCCGCGCCGCCGCCATCGGTGTCGTAGCCCTGCGAGCAAGGCGCGGGCGCCGCGGGGAGCATGGTCCCCGTCGACTTGGCGTTCTTGAACGCGAGCCGCTGGAGCGTGACCGTGGTCGTGGTCTTGCGAAAGTCGCCGCCGTCGAAGTGGAGGATGCGCGCCTTGCCCCCGCCGTCGAGCGTCACCATCCCGCCGCCGTCGATGGTCGTGTCCTTGCCCTTGGGCAGCTCGAGCGTCGTCGTGATGGAGATGGTGGCCGCCCCGCCGCACGAGAACGTGATCACGCCGCCGGTCGCCACCGCGGCCGAGAGCGCGGCCTCGGTGCAGCTCCCGCTCGAACCATCGCCCACCACCGTGGTGGGGCTCGAGACGTCGGCGAGCGCGATGGGCGCCGGGCAAACGGTGGGCGCGGAGCCTCCGGTCCCTCCCCCGCCGCTCGCAGTCGACGAGGAGCCCTTCGAGCCTCCCTCGCCGCCGCCGCCGCCGCCCTGCCCGCCGCTCGACGAGTGGCTGGACCCGCTCGCCCCACCCGAGCTACCGCTCGACCCGCATCCCACGAGCCCGAGCGCGATCAGAACCGAGGCGACGCCGATGGCTTTGTTCACACGACCGATTGTCGGCCGGAAGCACGCGCCGGCTCAAGGAGCTTCATGGCCGCCCCGGCGAGGGCAACGAACACCCGGACGACAAAAGTCGGCGCCGAAAATCGAAACCAGGACCGGGCTCGAAAAAGTTGTCGCAGGATTTTGAAACGAGGTCGCCGCCGGAGAGAAGCCGTCGGCGGCGCTCCAAAGAGAACCTCCCGGCGCGATCCCGCGCTTCTTCAGATGGAAGTCTGCGCCGCGGCGGCTTCGTCGAGGCGGACGAACGAATATCCGGCGGATTTCAGCGCGTCGAGCGCGGAGCCCAGCGCGGCGAGCCGATCTTCCAGAGGACGCGCCAGCTCCGGCTGGTGGCCTCGCAGCTTCTCGACGCCCTCGCTCACGTCGAGGAAGTCGATGGCGTGAAGCTCCAGGTTCACGAGGCTCGCCCCCGCGCAGCCCCGGGCGAGCCAAGCCGCCCCTCGGCGCCCGGCCAGCTCCACGCTCGTCCCGATGAAGGGCAGCCGTAGCCCGCGCGTCACCTGGATGGGCAGCTCGAGGAAGCTACGGAAGCCGCTCCGGTACCACTTGCTCCCCGGCCGATAGGGTTTGGTGGGCGCCGTCAGGACGCGCGGCGTGTCGAGCACCGAGCGCGAGGTGCGACCGCGGAGCCTCATGCCGGCCAGGGCCGCCGCCTTCGCGAGGTAATAGGGCGGGCAGGGGAAGACCGACGAGTCGAAGGCCACCCGCTCCTCCTCGAGGACGTCGAAGAGCGCGTCGCTCACCGTGTAGCCGGGCGCGCGAAAGCCCTTGGGACGCCGGCCCGTCACCCGCTCGATGGCCCCGGCGCCGCCGGCGACCTCGCGCTTGATCTCGTCGCGAGAGAGCCGCGTCAGGTCGTAGCGGTGGTTGAGAGAGTGATTCTCGATGGCGTGGCCGCGCTTCGAAAAGACGCGGATCACCTCGGCGCTCTCGGGCCTCTCGAGGTCCGCGCCCACCGCGAAGAGCGTGAGCGGCACCCCGCGAGCCTCGGCGAACGCGCCCAGCCTCGGCAGCGCTCGGTCATACGCCGCGTGGGCATCGCTCCCCTCGAGCGGCAGGCCGTGAATCGCAAAGTAATGAGGGACCTCATCCAGGTCGACCGAGATCGCGCAGAGTCGATCAGTCGTCATCTGGATGGGTCCCTCTCTACTTCTCGTCACCTCGGCCGAAGCCGAGGCGCGAGCTTCAGCCGCCGGCCATCTTCGCGACCTCGGCCGCGAAGTCGTCCTTCTGGGCCTTCTCGATGCCCTCGCCGCGCTCGAAGCGGACGAAGTGACCGATCTTCACCGTGCCGCCCGCGGCCTTGCCGGCGTTCTCGGCGAGCTTCGCGATCTTCTCGGCAGGAAGGGTGTCGCCCTTCTCGTTGGTCTTGGTGACGACCGAGTCCTGCTCGTGGAGCGCGACCTCGGAGTACCACTTGTTGAACTTGCCCTCGATGATCTTGGGCCACGCCGCGGCGGGCTTGGGCTTGGGATCCTCCTTGAGCTGGGCCTCGAAGATCTCCTTCTGCTTCTGGACGTGCTCCTCGCCGATGTGCTCGCGCGCGAGGACGAGCGGGCTGGTCGCCGCGATGTGCATGGCGAGGTCCTCGGCGAACTCGGTCACGGCCGCGTGCTTGGCGACGGCGTCGGTGTCGGTCTCGATGGTGAGCACGACGCCGATCTTGCCGCCGAGATGCACGTAGGCGCTGGCGAAGCCGTGGGCGCCCTTGACCTCGACGCGCTCCCAGCGACGCGCCTGGATCTTCTCGCCGATCTTGCCGGTCAGCTCGGCGGCCGCGTCGGCGACCGTCTTGCCGTCGAGCGGCTGCGCGGAGATGTCGGAGCCCTGCGGCGCCTTCTCGGCGACCGCGAGCACCTTGCCCACGAACTCCTTGAAGGGCTCGCTGCGGGCCGAGAAGTCGGTCTGGATGTTGACCTCGACCACGGTGGCGGCGCGCTTGTCGGCCGACACGGCCGCGCGGACCTCGCCCTCGGACGCGACGGCGCCGGCGCGCTTGGCGCTCTTGACGAGACCCTTCTTGAGGATGATCTCGACCGCCTTGTCCATGTCGCCCTCGGCCTCGACGAGGGCGCTCTTGCAGTCGCTCATCCCCGCCTGGGTTCGCTCACGAAGCTCCTTGATCGCCTGGGCACTGATGGAAGCCATGGTCCTAACTCCTTCGGATACACTGCATCGAACGATGTGGTTTGGGAGCGCGCGAGCTCGTCCGACGAGCCCGCCTACGGCGCTTCCCCTGGAAGAGGGACGGCGAAGCCCGCGCACCCTGACGGGTAATCACGGGCCTGCGAGCCGTCGACCCACCCCACTCGACACCGGCGGCCTCGAGGCCGCCTATCGAGCTTGGGGCGCCCCCTGCGACGTCACCAGTCGAGATCAGGGGGTTTGGGGGGTCCCTACCGGACCCCCCATCGTGACCAAGGGTAACTAGGAGCTGGATGGGAAACGAAGTTTCCCGTTCAGCGACTAGTTACGAGCGCCGGGGCCGCGGCGGTTCTGGTAGACCTCGGCCGCGGGGCGAGCGCCCGGACCGCCGGGGCCACGGCCGCCGCGATCACCACGGTCGCCGCCGCGATCACCGCGGTCGCCACCGTCGCGCCCGTCGCGATCGCCACGGTCCTCGTGGTGGTCACGGCGGCGCTGCGAGCCCTCGATGGCCGCGTCGGCGACGCGCGCCGTGATCAGCTTGATCGAGCGGATGGCGTCGTCGTTGCCGGGGATGACGAAGTCGACGAGGTCGGGGTCGCAGTTCGTGTCCGTGATGGCCACGACCGGCACGCCGAGCTTGCGGCACTCGCTGATGGCGATCGACTCCTGGTGCGGGTCGATGATGAACACCGCGGCGGGGACCGCCGACATGCCCTTGAGGCCGCCGAGGTACTTCTCGAGGCGCTCGCGCTCCTTCTCGAGCTTGGAGACCTCCTTCTTGAGGAGCTGCTCGTAGGTGCCGTCCTCCTTCATGCGCTCCAGCGTGCGCAGGCGATCGAGGCCCTGCTTGATGGTGCGGAAGTTCGTGAGCGTGCCGCCGAGCCAGCGGTTCGTCACGAAGTACATGCCCGAGCGGCGGGCCTCCTCGATGACGATGTCCTGCGCCTGGCGCTTGGTGCCGACGAAGAGCACCGAGCCGCCGCGGCCGACGGCCTCGGTGATGAAGTCGTAGGCGCGCTTGAAGAGGCGCGTCGTCTGGTCGAGGTCGATGATGTGGATGCCGTTGCGCGCGCCGTAGATGAACGGGCGCATCTTCGGGTTCCAGCGCTTGGTCTGGTGGCCGAAGTGAACGCCGGCGTCGAGGAGCGAACGGAGCGGAAGCGGGAACTCGCCGGGGATGACGGGGGCAGCGGCTTCCATGGTCTGCGCGGGGGCCGCGCCTGCGATCTCGGTCGTCATTGGAATTGTCCTTTCGGTTGTTCCTCCGCTCCCCTGCCCCACCAACCCTCTCCCTCGTCTTTCGAGCGGGGAGCTGGGCACCGGGTGGGACATTTCTCCGAGCCCTCGAAGCGAGGGGCCGAAGGGGGCAGCGTGCGGGTTTCTATCGGTCTCGCCGGCCGAAAGCCGTGCGAGGGGCGGGGTAAGTACGCCTAGACCCGCCTCATGTCAAGGCGAGGCCCCGCCCCCGAATGGACCCGGGTCCCCGCCCCAAGCAGGAACCGCGTCCCGGGCCCTGAGCAGGGTAGCGCGGTCGCCCCGATATCTTCGGGGGGTTTGGGGGGTTGCCGCAGGCAACCCCCCATCGCGAGAGAACGGGTCGAGCGAGCGCAGCGAGCGAGTACCCCGCGGAACTTCCGACGGCTCTGCGGCGGAAGTTTCGCGTCTGAGAGCAGGGTGGCGATCCCTCCCCGACTGCTTGCCGACGACCTCTCCGGCAAGCTCTAGCAGAGCCAGCAGGGTAACCCCGCCATGTCCGACTGCTTGCCGACGACGTCTCAGCGAAGCACTCTCCCCCCGCCCCCGTCCGACAGCCTGTCGACCTCGACCTCTTCAACGAAGCACCGCAGGGCCATCGCAAAGCCCTCGTCATCATACTCGGCCTCGAGCGCCACCGCCGCCTCGTTCGCACGTTCGAGATCACCATGGATGGCCTCGAGCTTGATGCATCCCTGTCCCATGGCTTCGGAGTACGAAACCACGACGAAAACCACGCGCGGCTCGGGCCATACGTCGAACGCCGGAAGGTCGGAGAGGATCCGCACATCTTCAGGTGAGACGCGATGATAGAGCTGCTCGGCATGGGGGTCGGGCCCATCGACGAGGATCGCCTTCACGTAAGCGTCTCGCCCTCGCTCCGCGCTCTCGAGAGCTCCAAACACGCCGAGCAATAGGTCGTCGTGCGTATAGGCCGAGAGTCGTCGCATGAGGAGGTACATGGCTCACCCAAAGCCAGCGCCACAAACCGAGAGCGGCCCGCAGGCCGAAGCCGCAAGCCGCTCTTCATCTCTCCGACGTGCCCGGCTTACGCGCTCGGAGCGCCCGCGCCCTCGGGCGCCGCCTCGAGCCCCGAGACATCCGGCGGCGCCTCGTCGATCGACTTCACGGCGCGCTTGGCGCGCTTCCTCACGTCGACGTGGAGGTTGTCGTCGAAGTTGATGGCCGAGAAGGCCGCGCGGGCCTCGAGCTTCTTGCCGAGGCCGGCGTAGGCCTCGGCCTCGTTCCAGCGGAGCTTCCAGTCGCGCTTGCCGATGTCCTCGACCTTGGCCGCGTCCTTGAGGATGTCCTCGTAGCGCTGCTGCTTGCCGAGCTCGCCCCAGTACTCGGCGCGCAGCTCGTCGTCGCTCGGCGCGAGGCCGACGGCCTTCACGAAGAGCTCGAGGGCCTCGTCCATGCGACCCGCGGCGAGATAAGCGCGCCCGAGCGACCTCCAGGCACCGGCCGACTCCGGGTGAGCCTCGGCGAACTCCTTGAGCGCGGGGGTGGCGTCGGAGATCTTCTTGATGTCGTTGGCGTCGGCGGGCCAGAAGCGGAACATGAGCGCGGCGAGGTCGCCGGGGTCGCGCTCGAGGGCGTGGTTGATGGCCGCGCGCCCCTCCTCGTGACGACCGACGCCCGAGAGGCTCTTGGCCAGCTCGACCTGGGCCGCGCTCGATTTCTCGTTGCGCTTGGCGTACTCCTCGGCGGCGGCGAGCGACTCTTCGCCCTTGCCCATCGAGCGGAGCGCGGCGATGCGCGCGAGCTCGGCCCGCTCGCTCCCGCCCTCGCCCGCGGCCTTGATGGCGCGCTCGGCGGCGGCGAGCGCGACGGCGTGGCGGTTCTCGCGCTCGTGGTAGGCGACCTGCTCGAGGAAGAAGCCCTCGGTGCGCGGCTCGGCGTCCCACGCGCCGGTGAGGTAGTCGACCACCGAGTCGGAGCGCACGTAGAGGAGCGAGGACGCGTCCTTGGGGTTTTCGTAGATGGAGGTGAGGACGCCGAGCTGGATCATGGCGTCGAGCGCGGGCTGACAGTCGGGCTTCGCCTCGAGGGCGAGGACCATCTCGTCGAGCGCTTTGTCCTTCTCCTTCATCGCGATGTAAACGTGACCGAGCGCGACGTGGTAGTCGGCGTCGCCCTCGAACGTCTTCTTGATCGCTTGAAACTGCTTGAGCGCGCCCGGGTAGTCGCTGGCGTTGGCGAGCGCGGAGGCGAGGTTGAGGCGGACCGCGTGGTCCTCGGGGTCCATGCCGGCGATGCGCTTCATCGCCGAGATGGCCTTCTCGTAGTCCTTCTCGGTGAAGGCCTTTTGCGCGCGCTCCCAGAGCGGCGCCTTGTCGATGAAGGCCTCGAGGGCCCCGACCATCTGCGAGTTGCGGCGGCGCCACTCCCCGGACTTACCCGGCTCGGAGTTGGTGAGGAACTCTTTGATCCACTTGCGGGCGAGCTCGATGTTGAGCCCCTTCTCGGCGAGCCCCTCGAACTCGGCCTTGGGCACCGGGATCCGCGCCGGCAAGCCCTGACGGCGCGCCAGCTTCTCGTCGAGACCCATCAGCACCCAGTCGCCGCCAGCAGCTTCGTTGCTCATAGAGGGCGAACGGTAGCGGGCTTGAGCGAGGGAGATCAAGCGGTCCCGGAGCGAGGCTCCGGCCCTCCGCGTCAATCAACGCGCCGGGAAGAGCGCGTTCAGCTCCGCGTAGGTCGGCGCCTCTCCAAGGAGCGCCCCGTAGGTGCCCTGTTCGAGCAGCTCGACGGTGGCCCGCCGGACCGCGGCAAAGGCTGCTTCGAAGAGCCTCGGGCCGACGCTGAGCCGGCGGACGCCCAGGCGGCGAAGCTCGGCGATGGGCGCGAGGCCCGGCGCCGCCATCACGTTGAGGGGGCGATCGATCCCCCCGGCGATCGCCGCCAGGTCGGCGGGCGCGGTCAGGCCTGGTACGAAGAGGCCGTCGGAGCCCGCGCCGGCGTAGAGGCGGGCGCGGGCCAGGGTCTCCGCCGCCGCCTGTTCGGAGGGGACCAAGCGGCGAAGGTAGACGTCGGTGCGCGCGTTGAGGAAGACGTCGGTGCCTCGGGTGCTGGCCGCCGCGCGCACGGCGGCGAGCTTGCGAGCGAGGAGGTCGGGCGGCGCGCCCCCGTCCTCCAGGTTGACGCCCGCGGCGCCAGCCTCGATCAGGCGCATGACCGCGGCGGCGACGGCCGCGGGGTCGTCACCGTAGCCGCCCTCGAAGTCGACGGTCACCGGGACCGAGACGACGCGCGCGATGGCCTCGACCGTCGCGACGAGCCGATCGAAGGGCAGGTCCTCTCCGTCGCGATGGCCATGAGCCCAGGCCACGGCGGCGCTGCTCGTGGCGATGGCCTCGGCGCCGGCCTGCTCGACGAGGCGCGCCGATCCCGCGTCCCAGATGTTGGGGAGGACCAGGAGCCGTTCGGGGCCGTGGGCCGCGCGAAAGCGCGCGGCCGTCATCGAGCGGCCACCTGGTAGGTGCCGGCCTCGAAGCGGAACGAGATGGCAATGCGATTCCAGGCGTTGATGGTCGCCACCGCCAGGGTGAGATCGACGAGCGCGCGTTCGTCGAAGTGCTCCCGCGCCTCGGCGTAGACGGCGTCGGGGACCCCTTCGCGACCGAGCTCGGTGACCGCCTCGGCCCAGGCGAGCGCGGCGCGCTCGACGTCGGAGAAGAAGGGGGTCTCGCGCCAGACGGCGAGCGCGTAGAGGCGCTGCTCGGTCTCGCCGGCGGCCCGCGCATCCTTCGTGTGCATGTCGACGCAGTAGGCGCAGCCGTTGATCTGCGAGACCCGCGCGTCGATGAGGTGGACGAGCGCAGGCGAGAGGCCCGAGCGGCGGACGTGCGCGCCGAGGCTGAGGAGCGGCTTCAAGGCTTCGGGGGCGATCGACGAGTAGGCGATTCGGGTGTTGGACATGGCGGGAGTGATAGGCTCCGACCGGGCCCCTCAAAAGGGCCACTTCGACCGTTCTCGAGTGGACCACTTCGAGCCCTCCTCCCCCGGCTCCGCTGCCGTCATGCGACGAAACGTCCGGCCTCTGGAGCTGCCGCTCCTCCTCTCGCCCTCCGGCTCGTCGCGACACCGCGACCTCTACGACGCGCTCCGAGCGGCCATCGTCGAAGGCCGGCTCGCCGCGGGGGCTCGCTTGCCCTCGACCCGCGACTTCGCCCGCCAGCTCGGCGTGGCCCGCGGCACGGTGGTCGCCGTGTTCGAGCAGTGCGTGGCCGAGGGGTATCTGGCGACGCGCACGGGCGCCGGCACCTTCGTGGCGACGACGCTGCCCGACGCCTGGTTCCGCGCCGCGACGAGGGCAGCCCCGCGCGCCGAGCCGCTCGCCACGCCGATGACGCCGCGCCTCTCGAGCTGGGGGCGATCGCTCGACGTCGCGCCCTTCCCGCTGGTCACGCGGCGCGCCACGCGGCCCTTCCACGCGCACATCCCCGCGCTCGACGCCTTCCCGCGGGAGGAGTGGGGGCGCCTCGTCGCGCGCCACGGGAGGCAAGCCAGCGCCGCGCTGCTCGCCGACACCGACGTCCGCGGCCATCGCCCGCTCCGGGAAGCGCTCGCGGAGCACCTGCGCGTCGCCCGCGGCGTGGTGGCGCCGGCCGATCGGCTGGTGATCACGCCCAGCGTCCAGCAGGCCCTCGATCTCGTGGCCCGGCTGGTCCTCGACCCCGGCGACCGCGCCTGGATCGAGGATCCCTCGTACGTGGGCGCGCGCTCGGCGCTCGCGGCGACCGGCGCCACGCTCGTGCCCATCCCCGTCGATGATGCCGGCCTCGACGTGGCCGGCGGCATCGCCCGCGCGCCCGACGCGCGGCTCGCGTACCTGACGCCGGCTCACCAGGCTCCGCTCGGCGTCACGCTGTCGCTCGATCGCCGCTCGATGCTGCTCGAGTGGGCGCGGCGCTCGGGCGCGTGGATCTTCGAGGACGACTACGACAGCGAGTTTCGCTACGAGGGCCGGCCGGTCCCGGCGCTGCAAGGGCTCGACGGCACCGGCCGCGTGGTGCACGCCGGGAGCTTCAGCAAGACGCTCTTCCCCGCCCTGCGCTTGGCCTACGTCGTCGTGCCCGACGCGCTGCTCGACCCGTTCCTCGCCGCCAAGTCGATCGCCGACCGCTTCACGCCGCCGTTCTCGCAGGCGGTGCTGGCGCAGTTCATCGCCGATGGGCACTTCGGCCGGCACCTGCGGCGGATGCGCGAGCTCTACGCCGAGCGGCGCGCGGCGCTCCTCGGGGCGCTGGCCATCGAGGTGGGGGACGGGCTGGAGGTGATCGGCGCCAACGCGGGGCTCGACCTCAGCGCCTGGCTGCCGCGCGGCGTGGACGACGACGCCGCCGTACGAGCGCTTTCGGCCGCCTCGATCGAGGCCGCCTCCCTCTCGGCGCAAACCCTGGCCCCGGGCGCGCGGAGCGGTCTCCAGCTCGGCTTCGCGGCGTTCTCGCCGGCCCGCCTGCGCAAGGGCGCCGCGGCGATGGGGGTGGCGCTCGCGCCGCTCCTCAGTGGGTCAGCGCGAGGATGAAGATCACCACCAAGACCAGGATGCCGCCGCCGATGATGACCGCCTTCTTCACTGGCACGCCCAGGATCTTGGGCTGAAGGCGCGCCTCGAAGTCGTCCATCCCCATCGGTAGCCCGGTGGCGCTCGTGCTCATCATCGGCGCCGCGGGGGGCGCGGCCATGGGCGCTCGTTGCACCGGGATCGGCAGCGGATCGGTCGGGAAGGCCAGGGCCGGCGGGGGGTTGCTCGGGGCCGGGGGCGCCGTGCTCTGGAAGGTGGGAACGGGCAGCTGGCTCGAGTGGACCGCGTTGGGCGCGGGGGTGTGCGCGAACGACTGCGAGCTCACCCGATACCCCTCGCCGGGCGGGGAGGACTCCTGCGCCGCGCCCAGGTACTGCGGCGCGCTGCTCGGCGCCGGGACCGAGGGCGACGGGGGCGAGCTGCGCACGAGGAGATCCTGGGGCACTCGTTGGGGCCCCGAGTGATCCGCGGTGCCGAGCTTGCCGCTCTGGAGGGCCGCCTCGATGGCCCGCGCCTCCTCGAGCTTCTTCAAGGCCGCCGGCATGCCCGCCGTGTGGATGAGGCTCACGGCCTCGGAGGCGATCATGGCCGCCTCCTGCGCCATCCTCGCCATCACGGCCCGGCGCTCGGCGCGCTGCTGCGCCGTGCGCGCCTCCTCGTTCGAGCGCACCGCCTCGATGGCCATGCGATCGGCCTCGGCGACCAGCGCGTCGGGCGTGAGCAAGCCCGAGGTGCTCCGACCTTGCGCGCCGGCTTGCAGCGCGCCCCGATCGAGGATCTCGACGTCGTCCTCGCTCGGGCGAAGCGCGCGCTGCGCCTCCATCGTCTCCTTGAGGCGAGCGGTCTCGCTGCCGGCGCCCTGTGGGTCTTGATGATGATGGTGCGGCGCCGCCGGCGACTGCGGCCGGAGGGGCGCGCTCTCGGTCTTGAGGACCTCCGACATCGGACGGGCCGGCGAAGGCGGCGGCGTTGCCTGCGGCGCGCGGGCCGGCCCCCGCGCCCCGCCGGGGATGGCGGGCATGCGCGGGATGCTCTGGCCCGGAGGCAAGGCGCGCGGAGGAGAGGGGCTCTGGCCCTCGACGCGCTGGCCCTTGGGCCTCGTGGGCGCGTCGTCGCCATCGGGGATGTGGCGCTTCTCGGTGACCCGGTTCTCGCTGTCTTCGCTGTCGTCGTCGGCGATCGCCTGGCCCCGCTGGGCCCTCGCCTCGGCGGCTCCGCGCGTCGCGGCGCGCACGGCCTCGATGGTGCCGCGGGTGCTCTGGACCAAGGTGGGGATCTCGCCCTCGCCCTCGTCGTCGTCGAGCAGCTCCGCCGACGCGATGCGGGGGAGCGGCCCCCGTTGCTGGGCGGCGACGCGGTTCTCGACGTCGGTGATCTCGTTCTCGTCGTCGAGGTTGGGGGCGCGCTTCTTCACCGGCGCGGCGGGGGCGAGCTTCTTGAGCTGCTGGACGACGGCCTGGGCGCGCGCCGTGCGCGGATCGGCGGCGGGCGGGCGCGGGACGCCGGGGGATCCGATGACGGGGCGCGCGGGCACCGTGGGCCTCGGGAGGCGCGGCCCTGCTCCGGGGACGGCGGGCGCCGGCACCGGGCTCCGCTCGATGGGCCGGGCCTCCGATTCTTGCGGCGGGTGCTCGTCGCTGTCCTCACGCGGCCGGCCCGTGTTCTCGGTGTAGGTGGGGACGCGGGGCAGCTCGCGAGGAGGCGGCTGGGCCAGCAGCTCGCCCGACACGGCGCGCTCGAACCAACGCATCTGGCGCATGGCGTTGCGGCGGACGAAGCGCGCCAGGGCCTCCTCGTTGCCCTCGTTGTAGCCGTGGACCTCGAGCCACTCGTCGAAGCGCGCCGCGACCTCGGCCGCGCTCTGGAAGCGGTTCGCCGGATCCTTCTCGAGGCAGCGGTTGACGACCGCGACCAGCTCCTTGTCGATCTTGGGGCGCAGGGCGCGCAGATCGGCGGGCGGGTCGCGCGTCGAGAGCTGGACCATCTCGAGGTCGCTCTTGGCGATCCACGGGCGGCGGCCGGCGAAGAGCTCGAAGAGCATCACGCCGAACGAGAAGAGGTCGGCGCGCCCATCGATGTTGTCGGCCAGGGCCTGCTCGGGCGCCATGTAGGTCGGCTCGCCCTTGCGCATCCCCGTGAGCGTCTTCGTGAGCCGCTGCTTGGCCTTGGCCAGGCCGAAGTCGGCGATCTTGACGTCGCCGTTGAAGCCCACCAGCACGTTGCTGGGCGTGAGGTCTCGGTGGACGAGGTTCAGGTGCTCGCCGTTGGGCGCGCGCAGGGCGTGGGCGGCGGCGAGGCCGCGGGCGAGGCGCGAGGCGAAGAAGACCACCATGCGCTCGGTGAAGACCTCGCCGGTCTCGAAGACGGTCTTCATCAGGCGCGCGAGCGACACGCCCTGGACCAGCTCGACGGCGAGGTAGGCGCCCTGCGAGTCCGTGCCCCAGCCCGCCACCTCCACCACGTTGGGGTGGCGGAGGGAGGCCGTCATCCAGACCTCGTCGAGGAACTGGTTGGCGAACGAAGGGTCCTCGGCGATGTGCGAGTGGAGCCGCTTGACGGCGAGCAGCGTGCCCGCGCGTGGATCGGGCGGCTGGACCCGCGCGAGATCGACCCGGGCCGTGGCGCCGGAGGAGATCTCCGCGAGGACCTCGAACGCGAGGGCGCCGGGGGCTGTCGCGGCGGACGAGACCATGCGGCGCGCAGCTTAGCGCGTGATCGCGCTCGTGTATTGCGAGACCGACCGGGGGCGCGTCACGCCTGGCCGCGGGCCGCCGCGATCGCCGCCGGGACCCCGCCGAGATCGGCCGAGAGGTGCAGGTCCAGGTGGTCGTCCTTGGTCTTCAAAGCACGCAGCCCGACGACCGGCGTGGCCACCGAGAGCGCCTTCTTGACCTTGGGGTTCTTGGCGATGGCGGGGACCTTCATGAGGTCGATGACCATCCGATCGTCCTTCGCGTCGACGAGGGCCGCCGGGCGCTTGGGCATGAACGCCACCAGGTTGCCGGGCTTCGACAGATCGAGCGCCCCGCTCTTGAGCAGCCCCGCGATGGGCGAGTCGCCCGCGCCGAGCACGGTGAGCGTCAGCCCTTCGATGCGAATGCCGATGCGGATCTGCTCGGTGGT
>FTCO01000340.1_pt1 | contig 18903 bp, 14 predicted proteins | sample 1639701 | NCBI WGS metagenome assembly FTCO01 (sample SAMEA3914869, study PRJEB12502) | metagenome | biome: forest; material: soil | place: USA | collected 2012-03-12 | depth 0.1 m | reverse complement strand
GTCGAGGAGCGCGTCGCGGGCTGCCTCGTCGGCGGTGCGCTCGCCGCCTTCGGGCCCCGCGACAGCGAGGGCCTGGTAGCTCGAGCGCATGGTGGGCAGGACGACGGACGGGCCCTTGCGCCGGTCGATGCGCACGCCGCGCGGGTGGCGGACGACCCCGGTCACGTCGGCGTACGAGATGATCTCGGAGCGCATGGTCTTGCGAAAGCGAACGCCGTCGGTGCCGACCACCACCTCGCGGCGCACGAGGCCGCGTAACAGCGCCACCGAGAGCGCGATGAGCGCCGCCGACCCGCCGGCGATGAACCCCAAGGCGACGAGGTTGGCGCCATGACCCGGGTGCTGGAGCACGTCGTGAAGGCCGAACGCCGCGACCAGCACGCTGAAGATGGCGATGGGCGAGGTGAGCAGGAAGCCGAACAACGTCAGGCCCCACCCCCCGGGGAACGCCGAGGCCCAGGCGGCGAGCGGCGCGCGGAGGACGCGATCGCGGACGGTGAGGCGAGCCGCTCGCAGCAGCGCCTCGCCCTCTTCCGGGCCCCTCGGCCGAAGCACCAGCTCGACGCCCGAGCGCTCGACGAGGTGGAGCCGATCAGGATCCTCCCAGTGCCCTTGCGAGAGCTCGGCGAGGGGCACGGCGCGCGCGACCTTCCCCCAGGGGTGACGGACGACGATGGCGTCGCCGGTGATCTCGACCGAGCCGGGGGCCATCGGCAGCGGCCGTCGCGAGGTGGCAAACCCGAGCCCACCGAGCGCCGCGAACGCCGCCATCCCCGGGATGAAGGCGAGGAAGAACGGCGTCGGGCTCGAGACCGCGAACGAAAGGAACGTGAGCCCCAGCGACAGGCCCGACGAGCCGAGGAGGACCCGCATGGCCCCGCGCCGGATGCGCCCGGTTCGGTCGACGCCGAAGACGACGTGGCTCCCCCGCTGGCCCTCCTGCTCGGCCACGCTCAACCCTCCGCCGCGAGCTTCTCGATCTCGGCCTCGATGGCCTCCCACTCGGCCATGAGCGTGTCCACCTTGGCGGCGAGCGCCTTGTCCTCGGCCTCCAGCTCGGCGACGCGCTCGCGGCTCGTCGTCTCCCAGAAGCCGTCGGCCGCGTAGCCCTCGGTGATGGCCTTGCGGCGCGCCTCGGCGACCTCGATGGCGGCCAGGGCCTTGTCGCGCCGGCCGGGCAGCTCCTTCTTCAGGTTGCGCTTGCGCTTCTTGTCCTCCCAGTCGGTGCCCGACGCGGGCGCGGTGGGCTCGACGCGCGCCCTCTGGTCCTTCTTCTCCTTGAGGACGACGGCGTCGGCGTCGAGGTGGTCGTCCCCTTGGCGCTCCAAGTATTCGGCGTAGGTGCCGGGGAAGTCGCGGGGCCCGTCGGGCGTGATCTCGACGATGCGCGTGGCGACCTGGGAGACGAACCAGCGATCGTGGGAGACGAAGAGCACCGTGCCCTCGAAGGCCTGGAGGCCCTCGGCGAGCGCGTGGATGGCCTCGAGATCGAGGTGGTTGGTGGGCTCGTCGAGCAGGAGCACGTTGGGGGCCTCGACCATGAGGCGGCAGAACACGAGGCGCGCGGCCTCGCCGCCGGAGAGGGAGCGCATCGACTTCTCCACGTCTTCGCCCGAGAAGAGGACGCGCCCGAGCTGGCCGCGCACGAAGGCGGTGCCCTCCTTGGGCGCCGCGGCCCAGATGAAGTCGAGGGGCGTGGTGCCGTCCTCGGGGAGGATCTCGCGGTGGTCCTGCGCGAAGTAGCCGACCTTGGCCTCGTGGCCCCACTTCACCTCACCGGAGTCGGCGTCGAGCTCGCCGGCGAGGATCTTCACGAGCGTCGACTTGCCGAGCCCGTTGGGCCCGATGATGCCGACCCGCTCGCCGCGCCGGACCGACAGCGAGACCTTGCGAAGGACGTGCTTGGACCCGTAGCTCTTGTCGACGCCGCGGACCTCGAGCACGTCGCGCCCGCTCTGGCGGGCCGGGGTGAAGCGGAGCATGGGCGCGCGCCGAGAAGTATCGGCCAGCTCCTCGACCTCGATCTTCTCGATCTGCTTGAGTCGGCTCTGGGCCTGCCGGGCCTTGGTGGCCTTGGCGCCGAAGCGCTCGACGAAGGCGCGCTTGTGGGCGATCTCCGCTTCGGCGCGCGCGATCTCGGCCTCCTTCCGGGCGCGGGTGTCGCGCTTCAGGACCTCGAAGGCGGCGTAGTTGCCCACGTAGAGCGTGATGGTCTCGTAGTCGACGTCGAGCACGTGGGTCGCCACGTTGTCGAGGAAGCGCTGGTCGTGGGAGATGACGACGGCGGTGCCGCGGTAGGCCGCGAGGAACTTCTCGAGCCAGCGGATCGACAGGATGTCGAGGTGGTTGGTGGGCTCGTCGAGGAGCAGGACGTCGGGCCCACCGAGGAGCACCTGGGCGAGGAGGACGCGGAGCTTGAAGCCGCCCGACAGGATGGCCAGCGGCAAGGCGTGCGACGCGATGGGGATGCCGAGGCCCTCCAGCACGGCGCTGGTCCGTGCCTCGAGCGTGTAGCCGTCGTGGGTGCGGAGCAGATCCTCGAGCTCGGCGAGCCGCCCGGGCGTGGCCGATGCCCCCTCGGCGATGCGCTTCTGCTCGGCGAGGGCGGCGAAGACCAGCTCGTCGCCGCTCATGGCCACGTCGAGGATGCGGTCCTCGTCGTTCATGAAGCGGTCCTGCCTGAGCACGCCGACGCGCGCGCTCGACGGGATGGAGACCGAGCCCTCCGTCGCCTGCTCGTCGCCGGCGAGGATCTTGAGGAACGTGGTCTTGCCCGAGCCGTTGGCGCCGACGAGGCCATACCGCGCTTGGGGGACGAGCTTGAGCGAGACGCCTTCGAAGAGCGAGCGCGCGCCGAAGGCCTTACCGAGGTTCTGGGTGCCGATCATGAATGCCGGGGGAGGGGCTCACGCCTGGGCGCGAGAGAGCACGCGGACGAGCTCGCGATTGAAGTGATCTCGGTGCTGGCGGTGCATGAAGTGCCCGCCGGGCATCGTCACGACCTCGTAGTCGCTCAGGTAGCGGCTGCGGGCCTTCTCGTACGCCGAGGGGTGGACGAGGTCCTCCGTGCCCGCGAAGGCGACGGCGGGCACCGTCACCTTGCGGCGCTGCCCCTTGGGGAGCCAGGGCCGGAGCGCGCGGTAATAGCCGAGGGCGGCCTCGAGCGATCCGGGCTCACGGAGCGAGGCCTTGACCGCGTCGGTCTCGCCGGCGGGTACGCGCCAGCCCCCCGACCAGCGCTGCCAGAGCTCGTCGATGTGCGCGAGGTCGTCCTTGCGAATGCGCGCGGCGGCGCCCTTCTTCGAGAGGGTGAAGAAGTGGCGCACGTCCCAGAGGAGCCGGGGCGTGGGGATCACCGAGGCGGGGTGGGGGATGGCGATGGTGACCAGCATCCGCACCCGCTCGGGGGCGAGGCCGGCTGCCGAGTACGCGGCGCTCGCGCCCCAGTCGTGCCCGACCACAATGGCCTTCTCTTCGCCGAGGGCCTCGATGAGGGCGAGCGCGTCGCGCCCCAGCGTGTCGGCGTCGAAGGCGTCGACCTTGGGGATCGAGGTGGGCGCGTAGCCCCGCGTGTAGGGCGAGACGGCCCGGAAGCCGGCCGCAGCGACGGCTGGCCGCACGGCGTCCCAGGTCCGCGCCGTGTCGGGGAAGCCGTGGAGCAAGAGCACCAGCGGGCCTCTCCCCTCCTCGTGGTAGGCGAAGCGGAGCCCCGCGGCCTCGACGTGGTGGAGCGCAGGCGTCATGGCGCGGGAGCATAGCCGCCTAGCGGTCTCTTGGACTTGAAAAGCCGCCGTCGTAGAGTGGCTGGATGAGCTTTTGGGGCCGTGCGCCGGCGGGCGGAGCCATCGGGGTCTTGGTGCTGGTCGCCCTCGGCGCCGGGGCTTGCGGGGGCGGCGGTGGCGGCGACGGGGGCACGGTCCGCATCGGCGGCGGTGGGAGCGGTGCCGGCGGCGACGGCGGGGGGGCGCTGGGCGCGAAGTGCGGCGACGGCGTGGTGAACAACGACGAGGACTGCGACGACGGCAACGCGGTGGCGGGCGACGGGTGCTCGCCGAGCTGCAAGGTGGAGGCTGGCTTCTCGTGCGCGGGCTCGCCGAGCGCTTGCACCCCGGTCTGCGGCGACGGGCTCATGCTCGGCGCCGAGAAATGCGACGACGGCAACGTGGTCGGCGGTGACGGTTGCTCGCCGAGCTGCCAGCTCGAGCCCGGGTTCACCTGCGCGGGCGCGCCGAGCCACTGCGATACCACCTGCGGCGACGGCGTGGTGGCGGGCAAGGAGGCCTGCGACGACGGCAACGAGACGCCGGGCGACGGCTGCGACGCGAGCTGCGCCGTGGAGAAGGGCTACGCCTGCCACGGCTCGCCGAGCACCTGCGCCACGGTGTGCGGCGACGGCCTCGTGGTCGGCGCCGAGCAGTGCGACGACGGCGGCAAGACGGCCGGCGACGGGTGTGACGGGAGCTGCCAGGTCGAGGTGGGCTACCAGTGCTCGGGCCAACCGAGCGCGTGCGCCACGGTCTGCGGCGACGGCATCCTCGCCGGCAAGGAGACCTGCGACGACGGCGGCGTGGTGCCGGGCGACGGCTGCGACGCGACCTGCCGGATCGAGCCGGGCTACGGTTGCTCCGGGGCGCCCAGCGCGTGCGCCGTGCTCTGCGGCAACGGCGTCGTCGACCCCGGCGAGCAATGCGACGACGGCAACCCGATCGACACCGATGGGTGCACCAACAACTGCAAGAACGGCCCCCTCGCGCTCGCGGGCGAGGCCACGCAGTACCTCGCCTCCGAGCTCGCGGGCCTCGGCGAGACCTGGTCGACGCCGGCCTACGTGTGGGGGGATCCCGACGCGAAGGGTGTCGTCATCATCGGCAACGACGGCGGCCTCGGGACCTTCCCCGACTACTCGACGTTCCTCGCGGCCGGGCGGCACCTGCTCGTGGTCGGCGGCTCGGGTGACGACGCCTTCTCGCCGTGGCTCGACGGCTACCTCGCGACCGACGGCCCCGGCCTCTGGCACGAGTCGAGCGGTTGCACGCCCGACTGGACGAGCACGGCCTCACACCCGCTCACCAAGCTCCTCCCGGCCACGTACGAGTTCGATCGAGAGGAGCTCAGCTACCACCCGCTCCACCTCTCGGCGACCCAACCGGCCGGCGTCGTGCTCCTCGGCGCCACCTGCGACAACCCCGACGCGCCCTACATCAGCGCGACGCGGCGCTACGCGAGCGGAGGGACCTTCACCTACCTCGCGCTCGATCTGGGCACCTACCAAGATCCCGCTGGCCAATCCGAGTTCATCAGGCCTTTCCTTCAGGGCTACTTGGCCTTCGTGCGCTCCAAGCCCTGACGGGCAAATATTCCTCCGGGCTGCGCGCGTTTGCCGCGATCGGCCCTTGTGATGAGGTCCCCGGCGTGTCCCTCTTGGGGAGGAGATCGGGGGGACATGACGCGCGAGCGGCTCGACAATCGGGGCGCGGTGGGGCCCGAGGTAGGGGGCGATCCGGAGAGCCATCAGGCCGGCTCGGGGGGCTCGTTCTTCGGCCTGCCCAACCTGCCCAGCGCGCCCAACCTGCCCAACGTGTTGCTGCCGGCCGACCACCCCCGTGGCTTCCTCGCCGAGGCCACGGCGGCCCTCGCCTCCTCGGCGCTCGACTATGAGGGCACGCTGGCGAGCATCGCGCGGCTCGGCCTGCCCCGGGTCGCCGACTGGTGCCTCGTCGATGTCGTCGAGCCGGACGGCTCGTTCTCCCGCGCCTCGGTCGCGCACGTCGATCCCGATCACCGCGCCCTCGCCGAGGGGCTCACGGGGCCGCTCGCCCCTCGCTCGCCCGCGGCGCTCGAGCTTGCTTCCGTGCTCGCCGGCGATCACGCCTGCTCGACGCGCACGCCGCTCGACGACCTGGGCTGCTCGTGTGACCCCGTGGCCCACCGCACCTTGCTGGCCCGGCTGCGGGGACCGGCCGCGGCCTGCATCAGCGTCCCCCTGCGCGCCCGCGAGCGGACGCTCGGGGTGCTCACCTTGATCTCGATCGAGCCCAGCCGCGACTTCGGCCCCGGCGACGTCACCCTCGCCGAGCAGCTCGGCCACGTCGCCGCCCTCGCCATGGACAGCGCGCGCCTCTACCGCGAGGCGCAGCGGGTGAACCGCGTCAAGGACGAGTTCCTCGCCACGCTCTCCCACGAGCTGCGCACCCCGCTCAACGCCGTCCTCGGCTGGGCCCGGCTCCTGCGCACCGGCCGCCTCGACGAGGCGGCGCGCTGCCGCGCCATCGAGACCATCGAGCGCAACGCCGAGGCCCAGGCCCAGCTCATCGAGGATCTCCTCGACGTCTCGCGGATCATCTCGGGCAAGTTCTGCGTCGAGGTGCGGCCGGTCGATCTTCGGGCCGTCATCGAGGCAGCGGTGGAGGCCGTGCGCCTCGCCGCGGACGCGCGCGGCATCGCCCTCCGCCCCAACCTCGGCGCCGACCTGCCCATCCTGGCCGGCGACCCCACGCGCCTGCAGCAGGTGGTGTGGAACCTCCTCTCGAACGCCATCAAGTTCACGCCGCGCGGCGGCCACGTCGACGTGCGGGTGCATCGCGCCGGCGGGCACGTCGACATCGAGGTCGCCGACGATGGGCCCGGCATCCGCAGGGACTTCCTCCCCTTCGTCTTCGATCGCTTCCGGCAGGCCGACGGCACCACCACGCGATCACACGGCGGCCTTGGCCTCGGCCTCGCCATCGTCCGGCACCTCGTCGAGCTGCACGGGGGTACGGCCTCCGTCGAGTCCGAGGGCCTCGGCAAGGGGGCGACCTTCACCGTCCGCCTGCCGCTCCTCGACGCGCGCTCGCTCACCGCCGTCGAGCCCCCCAGCTACCCGATCTCGCGGCCGGCGGCCGGGCCCGTCTCGCGGCCGAGCGAGACCCCGTCGCCGAGGCCGCTCGAGGGGCTCTCGGTCCTCGTGGTCGATGACGACCTCGACGCGCGCGAGCTGGTCTCCACCATGCTCTGCGAGGCCGGCGCCGAGGTCGTCACGGCCGGCTCGGCCGACGAGGCCATGGCGGCCATCCACGCCCGTCGCCCCGACGTGCTCCTGAGCGACATCGGCATGCCTGGCGAGGACGGCTACTCGCTCCTCCGCCGTGTGCGAGCGCTCGAGCCCACCCTGGGCCTCATCCCCGCCGCCGCGCTCACGGCGTACGCCAGCCCCGCCGATCGAAGCCGCGCCCTGTCGGCCGGCTACGCGAGCCACGTCCCCAAGCCCTTCGACCCGCAGGAGCTGGCCAGCGTGGTGGCGGGGCTCGCCGGCCGTGCGCGGTGATTGGGGGCGCGGGAGGGGCCATCCCGTTGGGCGTTGACCTCGCGCGTTGCACGGTCGAGCCTCGACACGGTGCGCGCTCCCACGACGCTGATCGTCGCCCTGACCGCATCGCTCGCCGGGGGATGTGGCACCGACGACGAGGCCATCTCACCCGTCTTCACCCTCGCGGGCCCGCGCGACGCCTCCGGTTGGTCCGAGCATGGCCGTGACGCCCGCCACTCCGGCCAGGCGCCCGTGAAGGCGCAACGTCTCCTGCGCGTCCTCGCCAGCGCCGACGTCGACCCCTTCGCGGCCCGCGAGCGCACCGACGCCGCAGGCCACCTCGACGTTCACTACGCGGCCCCCATCCTCGACGGCGACGACGTCTTCCTCGAGCTGAAGGGCGGCACCTACGCGCCCTGTAGCGGCGCCGGCGCCACCACGCCTTGTGGCCGGTCGGCGTGGAACGAGGAGCGCTGGGGGGTCCGCCGGCTCACCTGGGAGTCGGGCCGCCTCGTCGAGAAGTGGCGCTTCGAGAGCGACTGGCTCCCCCCGCCCGACGGCGGTGCCCTCCGCGGCTGGGAGCCCGTCTTCCACCCCGCCGTGGCCGGCTCGTTCGTGCTCGTCCCCGGCGCGGGGGCCAGCGTCTTCGCCTTGCGGCGTGAAGACGGCTCGGTCGCGATGCGCATTGATCCCTTCCCGGGACGCGACCCTGCGACCTTCGTCGCCGGACCCCTCACCGTGGCCGACGACGGCTCCGTCGTCTACGACGCCCTGGCGCTCGCGATCCCGCGCGGGCCCGCCGCGTGGACCGACGCCAGCCCCTGGACCGACGACATCGGTGGCGCCTGGCTCGTCCAGATCGCGCCCGACGGCTCGCCCTCGAAGGTCTCCTTCGCGGACCTGGTGCCCCAGGCACCCGTTGCCTCCGACCTCTGCACGGGCCAGTTCTCGCCCGCCGACCTGCCCTGGCCTCCCGCGCCCGACGCCGAGGCTCCCGCGGTCGAGTGCGGCGCCCAGCGGCCCGGCCTCAATGTCGCCCCCGCCGTCGCGCCCGACGGGACCATCTACACGGTCAGCCGCGCCCACCGCGCGGGAGGGGAGGCCTATCTGGTGGCGGTGGGACCGGGCCTGGTCCCCAAGTGGGCCGCCTCGCTCCGCGGCCGCCTCGACGATGGTTGCGGCAGCAAGCTCTTGCCGCCCGACGGCGCCCTCGGTGGATGCCGCCTCGGCGCCCACCCCGGGGTCGACCCGCTCACCAACCAGCGTCCCGCGGGGTCCGTGAGCGACCTCTCCACCGCCTCGCCCGTGGTGGCGCCCGACGGCAGCGTGCTCTATGGCGCGTCCACTCGCTACAACGGCGCCCGCGGTCACCTGATGCGCTTCTCCTCCGCAGGAGACTTCGTGGGCTCGTACGACTTCGGCTGGGATGTGACCCCCGCCATTGCTCGGCGCGCGGGGGGAGGGTTCTCGATCGTCTTGAAGGAGAACCGCTACGGCGCTGGCTCCTATTGCGACGACGAAGCCTTCTGCCCGGCGCCGGCCGGCGGCCCCTTCTGGATCACGGCGCTCGACGAGGACCTCGCCCCCCGATGGAGCGCGGCCAACGACGACATGACGGCCGCGCACCCGGCCGGCTTCGAGTGGTGCGTGAACGCGCCGGCGCTCGACGCCGAGGGCACCGTCTTCTCCAACGCGGAAGACGGCACCCTCTACGCGATACGCGACGGCGCCATCGCCGAGCGCCTCCCACTCGGCGAGGCCTCGGGCGCCTCGTACACGCCCCCCGGCATCGACGGCGAGGGCCGGGTCTACGCCCAAGTCCTCGGTCGCCTCTACGTGGCCGGCGAGTAGCGGCTCACCGCTTGGGCCGGGCGCCCAGCTCGCGGAACGAGCTGGCGACCTGCCCGGGGACCTGCTCGAGGAAGGCCCCGAAGGCGTCCTCGAGCTGCTCGCTCTGATCGCGCTCCTCGCCGCGGGAGGTCTTGGTCTGCATCTTCGAGTCGGTCTTGTCCTCGAGGTGAGCACGCCACTCGATGGTCACCGGAGGATCGCTCGAGGTCGGGCCCGGCACCGTGCCGTGAACGATGAGCGTGAGGCCGACCACGGGGCTCATGCGCTTCACCTCCTTGGTGGTCGTCGATCGCCACTCGGCGACGCCGTCGATCACGGGGACCAGGTCGATTTGAAAGCTGGGCCTTCGCTCGTCCATCGAAGGGACGCTGGTCTCGGCGGTCGCGCGCCCGAAGGCGAGCCCGAACCAGGTGCCGACCGCCGACCGCGTGTGCTCGATGAGCCCATGAAGCCGGTGCGGCTCGAAGCGGCTGGCGGCCGGCAGGTAGAGCCCGGCGGGATATTTCTTGGCGAGCGCCTCGTCGGCCGAAGCCAGGGCCGCAGGGTCGGGCGAGCGGATGTCGAGGTCCACACGCGAGTCCGCGTTGGCGAGCAGCCGCGCGATCATCGCCTCGGCGAAGCGGGTGTCGCCGTCGGGCACCCCGACGTGCTTGCGCAGGGTGGGGATGGCGTTCGCGTAGTCCTCGCGAATCATGCCGCGGATCTCGTCCGCGTGCGGCGAGGCGGGGTGGCGGTCCAGGAAGCCGAACAGCGCGCCGACGAGCCGAGTGCTCTTGGCGCGCTGGTACTCGGCCTCGGGCCACAGCTCCTCGCGCACCTCGCGCGTGTGGGCGAGCTGGCCTTGCCGCAGGTAGTCCGCGTAGGCCTCGACCGTGTTCTGCCGGCGCGTGAGCGCGAAGAGCGCCTCCTCGGCGGCGTCGCCGCGCGGGCCACGGAGGTAGCCGGCCAGCTCCGCCGGGTCTTCCTTCGAGGCCTCGAAGAGGGCGTCGCGCACCATCTCGCCGGCGCGCCCCGGCTCTCGGCGGAGCCGCAGGACCACGTCGCGATCGACCAGCGCCGCGCTGGCGAGGAGGTGCTTCGCCTCGTCCAGATGGCGCTCTCCGAGGACCGCGTAGCGCGTGAGCTTCTTGGGCTCGACCTTGCCCGCGAAGGGCCGGCTGGCCTCGTCGAAGAGCGCCTGGTCTCCCGCCGTGAGGCGCGCCTTCCAGAGGCCGAAGCCCGCGGGTGCGGCCGCGAGCACCACCGCGAGGGCCGTGAGCCGGGCGCGCATCGGGCAACCCGCCTTGGCCGCTGGCGCCGCCGAGCCCCAGTCCTGGGCGATGCGCAGCTCGAAGAACGGGTCCACACGCTCCAGCGTGTCTGCCTCGGTGGTCTCGTCGAGCCCGCGGGCCGCCTTGGTGGCGGTCTCGGCGCGGGCCGCCATCTCACCGGCGTCCCCCCCGCGCGGCAAGCGCAGGAGGACATCGGCGCCCTCCTCGAACACGAGCGCGATGGCGCCGGCGCGCGCCTCGACCCGGCGCAGGGTGTCGAGCGATGTGAGCCGCAGGCGCCTCCCCGTGATCTCGACGAGGTCGAGGGGATAGAGGTAAGCGCCCGGCGGAAAGGGCGCCCCCCGGTTCTTCGCTCGCCCGGCCCAGGCCGCGTTGAGCGCGAGCCCCGCGAGGGCGAAGAGCACCCCGTAGATCGCGGCGAACCAGATCGGCGGCATGGCCCAGGGCGACTCGAGGTCACCAAAGCCACGCATCCAGGCGACGCCGAGGCCGAGCGTCGAGGCGGCCGCGACGCCGCCCCAAAAGCGCGGGCCCGGGCCGGGTCGTGCGGCGGTGCTCACGATGGGATCGGGCGCGGCCCCGAGGCGAATGCCGCGATCGAGCCGCTCCAGCACCACCTCGGGCAGCTTGTCGAACGACAGCTCGCGGACGAGCCTCCTTCGGCCCCCCGCCCGCCGGTAGACCGCTGCTTTCTGCGCCTGCTGCTCGCTCGAGCTCGCTTCCGGGTTGCTCATGGACGAGCCTCGAGCATAGCCGACTCTCGCTCGTCAGCCCTTGCCTTCAGCCTTGGTCGCGATGCGCTCGATGTAGTCGACCGGGTCCTCCCCGAGGGTCCAGAAGCCCTCCATGTGGGCGTGGCAGACGCTGGTGCGGTCCTCGCGCTGCCAGAGCGCGAAGACGTCAGCGTCCGCGCCCCCGATGAAGTTCCCCTGGCGCAGGCACTCCCACGACTCCTTCGGGTAGTATTCGAGGACCACCGGACGATCGTCACTTCCGAAATCCTCGTCGTCCTCGCCGCCACCCCCGCTGGCCTCTGCCTCCGTCTCGACGACGTCATAGGACGTGAAGTGCTCGGCCAGCTTGCCAAGCAGGAACTGGTGGCTCCACGAGTGCTCGCCCAGCGCCTTGGCGACGGCTTCGGAGGTCAGGCTGCTCCGCCCCGCGGCGGCCGCGGCGTTGAGATAACCCCAGGGCCCGGTGCCCGCCTCGACCGCGTCGGGAGGCGTGAACGACCTCCCACCCACGCGGGCGATGCGCGAAAGGGCGACGTCGATGAGGGGCTTGAAGACGTCGGGGTTCTTGCGAGCGCGATAGTCGATGGTCATTCGAGGCTCCCTGTCTCCCATTCGAGGGGGCCTTGCGGTTAATGGGCATGGCAGCGCCGGTCTACGCCTTCTTGCCCTGGGAGCACGATCGCCGCGCCCTCGTCGCGCCATCGCCACGAGGGTGCGGTCTTCAGGGCACTACTTGCAGGTGCCGGCGAGCTTGAACGTGCCGTTCTTGCCGATGTCGCTGGTCCCGATGAGCGTCCGGTAGTTGCCGGCGACGGTGAGCAGGTGAGTGCGCGGGTCCTTCATACCCGTGCCCTTGAGCTCTTTGATCATGCCCTTGTGACCGGCGTCCGAGTAGGTGAGCAGGATGAGCCAGGTGCCGTTGTTGGCGGCGCCCTTGACCTCGGCCTTCGAGCCGGCGCCGGGGTTGTCGTAGATGCCAGTGAACGTGTCGGGCCCGTCCTTCGCGATGTAGACGGCGTCGAACTCGAAGATGTCGCCCACCGCGTCGCCCCACTGGCCCTTCATCCGACACAGGAACTGCCGGTCGGCCCACGCGGGCTCCGAGGCGGCGACGCCGATGCCCAATGTGGCGGCGGCGGTGAGTCCAGCGACGAGGAGGTTCTTGGTGAGCGTCTTCATGCGAGGCGAGCCGTTCTTCCCCACCGGGGAGTGAATGGAGTGGGACAGCCTAGCTCTGTGCCATGCTGCCCCGTCAATGGGGTCGCTCCAAATTCGCGCCGTAGCACGCCATTTCACCTTGCCGCCCCCCGCTGGCGGCCAGAGTGAGTCACGAGATGCGCTCCCCCCTACCAATCTTGCTGGGGCTCGGCCTTCTCTCGTGCGGCGGCGCCCTCGGCGCCGCCAAGGACGAGGCCGGCAAAGCGGACGACACCTCCTGCGCCGCCGGGGACCCCAAGGCCGAGGTGGATCTGATGGGCTGGGATCCCGCGGCCCGCGCCAAGCTCACCACCCTTCAGGATCAAGGGATCGTCGTCGTTCACTACGAGTCGAAGGGCTGCGACGCCGAGCTGGAGGTGCTCCCCGACTGCATCGCCACGGGTGACTACGACTACCACCCGCAGGCCGAGAAGCAGTCGAAGGTCATTCGCAACAAGCACGAGCTGCACGCCAGCCTGCCTCTGGGCGCCGCCAAGCTCTCTGGCAAGCTGGAGGGGAGCAAGGTGGTGCGGACCGACGCCTTGCTCGTCGGGACCAGCTCGATCGCGGCCCGGGCCTCCATCGGACGCGGGGACCTCACCGGCTCGGGGTGCGCCAGGGCCACCCACGTGGTTCGGACTTTTTATCTGGGAGGCTTCGCCATGGCCTCCGGCGAGGCGCGCGAGATGGAGGCTTCGGCCAGCGTCTTCCTGGTCGGCGAGGCCGGAGGCTCGATGTCGTCCTCGAGCGAGCGCCTGGACCGCGGAGGCGTCGCCGAGGCCTGCGAGGCGGCCCAGAAGTCGGGGATGCGATCGACGCAATGCGAGGTCCCGCTGCGCCTCGCCTTGAGCCCGATCTCCGGCGAGGCAGCCCGGAGTGGCAATGCCCTCGACCCTTTGCGGCTACCTTCCAACGACGACGACCCCTTCTCCTATGGCAGTTGGTCGTCGAAGGCGGGCACGGCCGGATCCGCGCAGGAGATCACCAAGCTCACCGAGGAGGCCCGCCGCCAGCGCGCCCAGATCTTCAAGGCCCCAGCCCCCAAGTTCACGGGCGACAAGGCTGCCCTCAAGAAGTTCCTCGCGGGTACCTACCTTCCGTGGGCCAAAAAGGAGCATGAGCTCGCCGCCAAGGCCGGCGCTGCCTATCTGGAGGCGTATCAAAAGACCACCTCGCCCGCCGAACGAATGGACCTGGCCGGAGAGGCCTCGCTCATGTGGCAGATGTTCATCGATCGCCAGTGGAAGGCGACCCCCACCTTTCCCCGGGGCCCGAACGACAGCCCCTCGGCTCTGGATACCTCCAACGAGGTGAACCTGTTCTTCCAGGGCGCGCTCGCAGAAGCCCTGCCATCGACCTTCAATCTGGATGCTCAACCCCTGCGCCGGTGCCTGTGGATCGCCGCGAAGAGCTCCATGGCCCTCTCCGCCAAGTGCGCCGAGGCCCGGAAACGTTACCAGTGAGCGCGCATCGACGAAGCACCCGAGTCGCCCTGGCGTCGGCCGCGTTTTCCGTGGGCCTGGCGCTCGCCGGATGCGGGGGCGCCGGTGCGCCCGCCGCGGCGCCCGCCGACGATGGCAAGTGCTCGGCCGCGCCCCCGTCGGGCGAGCTGGATCTGATCGGTGTGAATCCAGCCTTGCGAGCCAAGATCGTGGGCCTGCAGAAGCAGGGAGTGATCGCGGTTCGGTACGAGCCCAAGGGCTGTGATGCAGACCTGGAGGTGATCCCCGACTGCACGGCGCTCGAGTCGTCGATCTACGAGATGCATGCGCAGTCCGAGAGCCAGACCAAGGTCTTTCGGAGCCGGGGCGAGCTGTCGGCCGGGATCACGCTCGGCCTCGCGTCCCTCTCCGCCAAGCTGACAGCCGGCAAGGAGCTGCGCGCCGATTATCTGCTGGTGGCGACGTTGTCGATCCCGGCTCGCATCGACATCAGCCGAGATGGCCTCCGCGGCCCTGGCTGCGCCAAGGCGACGCACGTGGTTCGCACCATCCATTTCGGGGCCTTCTCGGTCGCGGCCGGGTCGGAGGAGAAGCTCGCGGCCTCCGGCAGCGTCTTTCTCGCCGGCGAGGCGGGCGCCGAGCGATCTTCATCGGTCGAAGTCCTCGACCACGGAGGCTCGCCCGAGGCCTGCAAGAAGGCACAGGGCACCTTCCATCGCCCGCCGGACTGCTGGGTTCCTCTGCGCTTGGCCCTCAGCCCCATCTCGGCCGCCGGCCCGGTGATCGACGGCGTCCAGTTCCCACCGACCGACGACAACACCGAGGTCTACGGCTTCTGGATGCAGAAGCTCCAGCGGAGCGACGGCTCCTCGGCCTTGGTCCTGGAAGAGATCGCCCGTGCACGCAAGGCTCGCGCCCAGATCAAGCCTGCTCCCAAATACGCCGGTCCGCGGAGCGAAGCGGTGATGACCGAGCGCATCGGAAAGAAGTACGCCGAGTGGCTGGACGCCAAGACCGCTCTGCTTCACAAGGCCGACGTCGCCTACCTGAGCGCGTACAAGAACACCGCCTCGCCGGCCGACTGGATGGATATCACGGCCGAGGACGCCGCCATGTGGTTCGAGTATGTCGAAGAGCAGCGGTCCTTGACCCCCGAGTGGCCGGAGGCTTCGGCGGCCGAGCGCAAGACGCTGCAAGCTCGCTATCGAGGCGACATTTACGAGGAGGCCACGCGCGACGCGCGCTACGCGGCCATGCGCTGTCTCTGGGTGTCGTGGAAGCACAAGCTCCCGAAGCCGGCGAAGTGCGCCGCCATCGTCCAGCACCTCGACGAGTGATCAAGAAGGCACGTTGGGCGGCAGGGTCGGCCGCGACTTGCTGCGCCTCGACACGAACTTGGGCGGCGGGGGCTTCTTCTTGAAGTAGGCCGTGAGCCCCAGCCCCATGCTGGTCACGCCCATGGCCCCCACGATGGCAGCGCCGGTGAAGCGCTGCCAGTCGGGGATCTTGAGCCCGCCCACCAGGAAGGCGGCGTTGATGATGGCGATTCCACCCATGAAGAGGATCCACGGGTTCGGGCGCTGCAACATGGTCGACTCGCGGTCTCGGCTCAGCCGATGGAGCAGAAGCCTTCGTAGTCGATGTACTCCTTGATGGTCGGGTGGTCGCCGCAGACAGGGCAGTTCTTGTCGCGGCGCAGCTTGAGCTGCCCGAACTTCATGCGAAGTGAATCGTAGGTCAGCAGCCGGCCGATGAGCGGCTCGCCCTTGCCCAGGATGAGCTTCACGGCCTCGGTGGCCTGGATGACGCCGATGATGCCGGGCAGGATGCCGAGCACGCCGGCCTCCTGGCAGCTCGGGGCCAAGTGGGGCGGGGGAGGCTCGGGATAGAGGCAGCGATAGCAGGGCCCGCCGGTGTGGGGAGAGAAGGTGGTGACCTGCCCGTCGAAGCGGAAGATGGACCCGTGGACCACGGGCTTCTTCATCCACACCGAGGCGTCGTTGACGAGGTAGCGAGTGGGGAAGTTGTCGCAGCCATCGACGATGATGTCGAAGTCCTTGAAGATCCGATCGACGTTGGAGCTGTCGACGCGCTCCTCGAACTTCACCACCTTCACGTCGGGGTTCAGATCGTTGATGGCCTTCTCGGCGCTCACGACCTTGGGAGTTCCGAGCCGCGAGGTGGCGTGGATGATCTGCCGCTGGAGGTTGGAGGCGTCGACCACGTCGGCGTCCACGAGGCCCAGGGTCCCGACGCCCGCCGCCGCCAGGTAGAGGGCCGCCGGGCTCCCCAGGCCGCCTGCACCGAGCAGGAGCACCTTGGCCTTGAGGAGCTTGGCTTGGCCGACCTCACCGACCTCCGGCAAGAGCAGGTGGCGCGAATACCGATCACGCTGAGCCTCGGTGAGCTCGGGCGGCATCTCCATGGGAAAGCCGAGGTCCTTCCAACGCACGAAGCCGGGGTTGGCGCTCTCCACGTTGGTATAGCCCAGCTCGGCCAGCGTCTTGGCGGCCAGGGCCGAGCGGGTTCCGCCGGCGCAATAGGCCACGATGGGAGCCTTCTTGTCGGTGATCTTTCCCTCGACCTGGATCTCGAGGAAGCCCCTGGGGATGCTGAGGGCGCCGGGGATGTACCCGCCGCGAACCTCGTCCTTCTCGCGCACGTCGAGGAGGACCATGGGCTCCTTGGCGTCGAGGCGGCGCTTCACCTCCTCGAGCGAGACGGTCTTGATCGACTTGCGGACGTCGGCGATGAGGTCGGTGTAGGTCGTGGGCATGGGGCTCGGGAGGCTCCGCTTTGGCGAACGGTTCGTCCGCTTTATGGGACGTGGAAAATAGGCCCTGCCGCCGTCGCGTCAAGGGAGACGGCCTCGCCCGACCCCGTGGCCAGGCCCTTCACCGGGAAGGGAAGGCCAGGGCGCGGACGTCGACCCCCTTCATGCCGGCCCGCCGCGCCGCCTCGAGGCCGGGGTCGCTGTCCTCGTAGACGGTGCAGTCCTTCGGATCGACGCCCATGCGCTTGGCCGCCTCCAGGAAGGGCTCCGGATCGGGCTTGTGGTTCTTCGTGTCCTCGGAGGTGAGCACGACCTTGAACCAGTCCTTGATGCCGAGCTTGTCGAGCACACGGTCCGCCAGCTTGCGCTGCCCGCCGGAGGCGATGGCGATGGGGCCCTTCTTCCGCAGCTCGTCGGCGATCTCGATGATGGCCTCGAGCCGGCCAATCTCGTCGAGGCGCCGCTCGTAGGCCTCCTCCCTGTCCTTGGCGACCTCTTCGGGGTTGGCCGAGAGCCCCTGCTCCTCGATGAGGATCTGCGCGATCTTCTTCGTGGGGATGCCGCCGAGCGCGTAGAAGCGGTTTTCGGGGAAGTCGATGCCGTACTTCTCGGCCACCTCCTGCCACGCGCGAAAGTGCGTGGGCATGGTGTCGGCCAAGGTCCCGTCGAGATCGAAGATGGCAGCGGTGGTCATGGCCCCCTCGTAAGACCGCCAGGCGGCGCGCGACAGGGGCTCAGCGCAGCTCGGGGACGAGGGGAGGGGGAGACTTCATGAGGTCGGTGGCCTTCAACGCCTCGTCGGTCGACCTGGCCTCGGCCTTGTCCTTGAAGAAGGCGAGCTGCTTGTGGAGCCGGCCCCGCGAGAACTGCGTCGCCGTGTTGAGGAGCGCGCCCGCCACCTCCTTCTTGCTCCCCCCGCCCACGACCTTGCGGGCCACGTCGGTGAGCGCGACGGCCTGCTCGAGCGCCTTCGAGAGCGCTCTACCGCCGGGCGCCATGCCCACCAGCGTCTTGACGTACTCGAGGTAGTCCTTCTCACCCTTCCACAGGTCGACGGCCAGCTTGTAGAAGCGCGAGGTCGGCACGCCGGTCGCGAAGTCGACGATGGAGAGGAGCATCCCGATCTGCTCGAGGGCCCGGTCGCGGTCGCGCGTGAGGAACTTTTGATACTCGGGGCTCAAAAGGATCTCGGCCCGCCGCTTCTTGCCGCGCTCGAGGATCTCGGCGCGCTTGCCGGCGTCGGTGGGGAAGTCGATGGCCCTCGGCGCCGTGACGTCGGCGACCACCGTGAGCAGGACCTTGCGGATGTTGGCCGAGAGGCTCGCCGAGCCCTCGTCGGTGGCGCGGCAGGCGAGCCCCACGGCGAGGATGGTGGCCTCGGTGGCCTTGAGCCGCTCCCGGTCGTCGTCGAGCCGGTCGATGAGCATCGTCAGGACCTCGGCGTAGTCCTTGGCCGTGACCTGCTGGGGCAGCTCGAAGGGCAGCTTGCCCGCCTCCAGCTCGCCGATCTGCCGCGTGAGCCCGTATTGCTCGTCGTAGCTGTGGTCGATGGCCGAGCGCACCTTCTGGAGCTGCGTGAGCAATCGCGTGAGCGACCAGTCGAGCCGTCGCGTCTCCATGTAGTCGGTCTGGATGTGCTCGCGGGCCTTGTCCCACGCGGCCTGCGCGGCCTTGCGGTCGGCCTCGGTCATGTCGGCGCGGAACATGAGCACGTCGGGCACGTCGCGCAGGACCGCGAACCCCTTGTCGGACTCGTCGACCTTGATGCGGAAGGGCACCTCGCGCGATTGGAGCCCGTCGAGGGCCGAGACGCCGCGCTGCGCGATCATCCGGTAGGCCTCCATCGACAGCGACTCGGAGGTCGTCTGCACGTCGAGGTAGCTCTTGCCGTAAAGCTCGTAGGCGCCGCTCACCCACGCCTGCCCGTGGAGGTGCGCGAGGGGCGCCTGCTTGGCCGCGCAGGCGCCGAGCGGGAACGCGAGCGCGAGGGGCAGCGCCAGCATCTGCCGGCGCGGGAGGTGGAGCTTGCTGCTCATAGGATCGTCACCCCGGTCATGGCGCTGAACTGGCTGTTGACCTTGGCGGGCTTGGTGCTCGCCTGACCCTTGGGCCCGGGCGCGCCCGAGGAGCCGCCGGATCCCGACGCGCCCGACGGCCCCTGCGAGCCGCTGGGCGCGCCGTTGAGGCCCTGGCCGCCGCTGCCGCCGGAGCCGCCCGGTCCGGGCGAGCCGCCCGCGCCCCCGGGGCCCCCGGAGACGTCGATCTTGATCATGTCGGCGATCTCCGAGAAGCGATTGTCGAACATCACGCGCACGGTGCCGCCCGGCCCTCCCGCGCCCCCATGCCC